>CESO01028838.1_pt1 | contig 15617 bp, 14 predicted proteins | sample 356341 | NCBI WGS metagenome assembly CESO01 (sample SAMEA2621812, study PRJEB7988) | marine metagenome | biome: marine biome (ENVO:00000447); feature: deep chlorophyll maximum layer (ENVO:xxxxxxxx); material: "saline water (ENVO:00002010), including plankton (ENVO:xxxxxxxx)" | depth 35 m
CAGAGGCAAAGAACTATTCAAAGGTGGAGCAATTTCAGAGGAAGAACTTGCAAAAACCACAGCCAAAATCATCGAAAAGCGAGCAGATATTCAAGCCGCTGAGGCAGAGCTAACCAGAGCACAAAGTCAACTCAATACTGGCCAGGTTCGATCTCCAATCAATGGAAGATTAATTCGTATCTATAGCTTTCCAGGAATGAAAGCGACCGATGAAGGCATCGCCCTGATTGGCAGAACAGACAAGATGCAGGTCTGGGCGCAAGTTTTTCAAACAGATATCAACAAACTTAAACCAGGCCAAGGCGCCACAATCACTGCCGAAACAGGAGGGTTCAACGGAACTCTCAAAGCAAATCTAAATGCAATTATTGGCCAGGTCTCAGACCGTGATCTTTTCTCAATTTCATCTAACAATGATGTCAACGCAAGAGTCGTTCTTGTTAAACTTGACCTGCAAAATTCATCGCAATTCGATATTACTAGTCTTAGCGGATTGAATGTCACCGTTCGCTTCGACTCATGAAAAGCGTTCGAAGGCTTAGCTCGCTCATCAATCTGCACGATCTTCCACTTGCATGGCTGCAGCTCAAGCGTCAACCAGTGCGTTACTTAGTTGCGGTCACCGGAATTGGCTTTGCTGCTCTTCTAATGTTCATGCAGTTGGGATTTCAATCCGGACTGCTCAGAAGTGCAACAACCTTCTACCAAGCGCTTGAAACGGATTTAATATTAATCAATCCCGCCACTGTTAACAGCGGCAGCTATCAACAGTTTCCCCAATCTCTTCTTTACCAAGCACTAGGGATTGAAGGGGTTGAAAAAACAATTCCACTTTACGTAACCAATATCAACGCCCAACAATTAGGCGGCGTAAAACCAACAAGCTTGAGGGTGATCGGGTTTGACCCGAACGAAACAATTCTGGACGTGCCCGCAATTAATGACCAACGCGATTTACTGAAGACTCCTAATTTTGTTTTGTTCGACGAGCTGGGATTAAGCATAAAAACAGGTCCTGTTGCAAAACAATTCAGCAAAGAAGGGCCACTAGAGCTAATTCTTTCTAACTTCTCCCAATCCTTTAGGGTTATGGGGCTTTTTAAACTTGGGTCAACATTTGTTGCTGACAGCAATTTAATCGCTAGTCAAGCGACAGCATTAGAACTTGCCTTCCCACAAGTTAATTTAGGCGAAATATCGCTTGGCCTCATTCGACTGGATCCATCGGCAAACATCAGCCAGATTCAAAATTATTTAAAATCTCTATACGGCGACCAACTTCAAGTATTGACCAAGGAGGAATTGATCATACAGGAGAGAAATTATTGGAATAACGTATCGTCATTCGGCGTCATTTTCGGTTTCGGCACAATCATGGGTTTGCTCGTTGGGGGCGTAGTTGTTTACCAGGTTCTTTACACTGATGTGAGCGATCACCTGAAGGAGTACGCCACCCTCAAAGCCATGGGCTTTTCCAACCAATTTATTTTGATGGTGGTCATACAAGAATCGATTCTCTTAGCCGTCTCCGCCTTCATCCCAGCCACACTACTTAGTGCAGCGTTGTATGCCGGGTTAACCGCCGTCTCTGGTATTCGATTGGAAATGACCGCAGACAAAACTCTCTTGGTGGGTTCATTAACGATGGGTCTTTGCGCTGTGGCCTCTGCGATTGCGATCCGCAAGTTGCAAGATGCCGACCCAGCTTCAGTGTTTTAGGAGATCGACATGATGGAACAATCCCCCTCTGATGTCATCGTCGCCAATGGTCTCACCCATAGCTATGGCGAGGGTGAACTCAAGAATGAAATTCTTCACCAGCTTGATTTCAGGGTTCTGGCCAAAGAAGTCACCTTGTTGGTAGGTCCCTCTGGAAGCGGGAAAAGTACTCTTCTCACCTTGATCGGTGCTCTGCGCTCGGTTGAAATGGGATCACTGCATGTTCTTGGTCGTCAACTACTTGGTGCCAGCGAAAATGACCTAATGGCTATACGCCGCCGCATCGGTTTTATTTTTCAAAGTCATAATCTGGTGGCTTCATTAACCGTTCTGCAAAACGTTCAGCTGCTTTTGCAGTTAGCAGAACCTGATCCCAAACTTCGCCAAGAACGAGCCAAAGCCATGCTTGATGCAGTCGGATTGAGTGAACGGTTGCATCATTTCCCTGACGAATTATCCGGTGGTCAGCGGCAACGCGTCGCCATCGCACGCGCCCTAGCACCAGAACCCGACCTGGTGCTTGCTGACGAACCAACAGCATCTCTCGACAGCAAGTCAGGACAAGATGTTGTGGAACTCCTCGGCGATCTCTGCAGAAGGAGAAGTAGTGCCGTTCTGTTAGTCACCCACGACTTGCGCTTGTTGAAAGATGCTGATCGCATCTGGGGGATTGAGGATGGCCGCATTCATCCTTGGGAAGAAGAAGAGGCGAAACACAACTTGTCGCATTAATCCGCTCCATTCCTTCCTGCTCCGAGGATCCTGATGATGTCTACGTCTACAGATTTATCCAACTGCTACCCAGATGCTTGGCTACAAACATGGGATTGGAACAATCTCTGCGTGAGCTATGTCACGCCAGGGGTAAGCAACAACAGACCAACGATTGTTTTGATCCATGGCTTCGGGGCCTGCAAGGAACATTGGCGACACAATCTCAAAGCGCTTGATGAGCACTTCGATGTAGTGGCCATTGATCTTGTCGGGTTTGGCCACAGTTCAAAACCGCCTTCCATCCTTGATGGGGAACTCCCCAATCCTGAGCAAAGCAACGTGCGCTACGGCATTGATTTTTGGGCTAGCCAGATCACAGCTTTCATCAAAGCCCACATCCAGCAACCCGTTGCACTGGTTGGGAATTCCATCGGAGGAGTGGTTGCACTAGCCGCGGCAAGCCAACTCGAACACGAAGGGACATCTGCCTCAGGTGTTGTGCTAATCGACTGTGCCCAACGAGCCATTGATGAAAAAAGAGTGAATGAACAACCCTTCGGACGGCGGCTCGGACGCCCCTTGCTGAAGACACTTGTGCGTAAGCGCTGGCTGACGAACGCACTATTTCGCTCGCTCGCCCAACCAGGGGTGATTCGAGCAGTTCTCCGTCAGGCCTATCCCAGCGGTTCCAATATCGACGAGATGCTTGTGAATATCTTGCATCGCCCTACAAAAGATGCAGGCGCTAGCGAATCCTTCCGTGGCTTCATCAACCTCTTCAATGACCGTCTTGCACCAGATCTGCTCAGCGAATTAACCACAACCGTTTCGATGATTTGGGGAAGCAAAGACCCATGGGAGCCCATCGAAGAAGCGGAGCGTTGGCAACGTTTTGACTGCGTGGACACCTTCCACACGGTGATGGGTGTCGGCCACTGCCCTCACGATGAAGCACCCGATCAAGTGAATCCCCCTCTTCTCCAGATGTTGAAGTCCATGCTCGTTAACGCAGGGAAGAATTAAGCATGAAAAAGAATGCATTAATCACCCTCTGCCTCGTCGTGGCAGTGGATGCAGCGAGCTTCGGAATACTTCTGCCAGTTGTTCCATTTCTGGTCAATCAACTCACGGGTTCCTTTAATCCGGTATCAGTCACGGGCGTACTCGCCGCCTACTCAGGGCTGCAGTTCATTGGAGCCCCCATCATTGGGCGATTGTCAGATCGCCATGGACGTCGAAAAATACTCACCATTACGGTGGCCATCAGTGCCATCGCTTTAATTGGCTCAGGGTTGGCTCAGTCACTACTGGTGCTCTTACTTTTCCAGGGGCTGAATGGTGCATCATCCGGGGTCTTTGCCATTGCTCAAGCCGTCGTTGCAGACAGTGTTTCGGATTTAAAGCAGCGAACAGTCAACTTCGGAGCGCTAGGGGCGTCGCTTGGCATTGGCTTTGTGATCGGTCCAGGCGTGGGCGGGGTCATTGGAGCCATTGATCCGAAACTACCTTTTTTCGTAGCCGCAGGATTTTGCTTATTAAATGTGATTCTGATCCGTCTTCGGCTCACAGAATCCAGACCAGTTAGCCATGCAAAAACTGAAGTTCAAAACGGTGAGAATCTGCTTTGGGGCTCGGGTCAGGCCGCCCTACGTCGTTTGATCGGTGTCTACTTCCTCTTCTATTTAGGCTTCAACGCTTTTAATGGAATCTTCGTTCTTGCAGCAAAAGACCGGTTTAATTGGGGTCCACAGCCGTCGGGACTTGTATTGGTCTACGTCGGAGTAGTCTCCGTGATTGTTCAAGGAGCCTTACTCCCAAACCTTCTTAAACGCTTTCGTGCTGAACGACTATCAGTCGTTGGTCTCACACTTGTGGCAGCAGCCATGCTTGGAGTCTCGGGTATTAATAGCGGCTATGAGCTTTACATCACCCAACTGCTCTTTGCTGCCGGAGTAGGCCTCAGTACCCCTGGCCTGCGATCGTCGATGTCCATCTGCGTCAATGAAAATCAACAAGGCGCGCTTGGAGGGATGACACAGTCAGTGATTAGTCTGACCTCCTTATTCGGCCCCCTTCTTTCAGGACAGCTTTACGGAAAAGTGGGCTATATGGCCACATTCCAGATACAAGCTGTGATTGTTTTAGTAGCGATGTCACTTCTCGCAGTATCAGGAAAAAATAGAACTCTCACTCAGGAAGTGAAGACTCCATCGGCGTAGCCAATAAGCTCGATTTGATGACCATCAGGGTCACTAATAAACAACGCTCGACAGCGCGGACCGTAATCAAATCCCATCACAACCTGACCTATCTCGTTCAAGTTGTTTTCTACCTCAGCCATACGGTCAAAAGGGATTCTGAACGCCACATGGCGCATAGCCAGCGTGTTGTGATCCGGGGCATTGGACGGTTCTGGCGAATCAGCAGGAAACAGATTGAGATAATTCCCAGGAGCAACCCTCAACAGGAAAGGAGGCCCCTGCTTAAGACCTTCCATGGCAGCAATCTGAAAACCCAATATCTTTTGGTACCAGGCCATCGACGCCTCAGGGTTGCTAACAGTTAAAGCAACATGATCGAGCGCTTCGACAGGAATGAAATGTGAATCCATAGCAACAATCCAATAAAAAGAATGCTTAATAACGAAACAAGTGCTGTTTAGCAACTAAACCAACTACTAAACCAGCTGGCCCTTCGAACGTTTTTCCCTTAGCAGCTTTCTCAAGTTGATGGTTGAGACATCACTGCCTAAGAGAAGATCACCACGACCATCAACGTCAGGGGTCATAGGAACAAGGGTTTCCACCATGCGCTGGTCTTCGGCCATAAAACGGTCAACACGACCACGTGCATTCCCATCAGCCAAAGGTGTTTTAAGAAAGGAGCGATAGTGTCGCCATAAATTACGGGTCAGGCCTTCAGCGATGGGGACATGTGCGGTTAAAAGTGAAATCTGGAAGTCACCGAATACAACCCGCACAAGGGAAACATTGGCAAGCCATAATTGAATATGCTGGACACCTCCATCATCACCTTCATCATGCTTAGTGCTGGAATCTAAGTTAAACCAGGAACGCAGACCTTTACCCTGATCCGCACGATATTTTTTATCTCTAGGGGCCAATACCCGCTCATAAACAGAATCTTCTGTGCTCCAGTGCTCCTCAGGCAAAAGCTGATCTGGCGCCATCGCTCCAAAACTACCGCTATGCACAAAAGGTGCATGCGTGAGATCACTGAAGGCCTCAAGCACGCGTAAATAGTGTGCCTTCCAGTCAACATGGCCCTCCAGCACTCTCCAACCACTATCTCCAGCAGGAGGAAGTGGGCCCACATCCGGAAGAGGAGAAGGATCGAAATCATCCGGCGGTGTCAATCCAGCTTGCGACCACCAAACCCAAACAAAGCCTTGCGATTCCTGGCAAGGAAGCTGCTGCAATTGCGCGCGCCGTGGCAGCGAGCCCGTGGAAGCTTGGGCCGGAATCAAATCGCAGTGACCATCTGCTTTAAAACGCCAACCGTGATATCCACAAATGAGTCGATCGCAATCAACAGTTCCTGAGCTAAGAGATGCACCCTTATGAGGACAACGATCTTGGGTCGCAATCACAGCGCCATTGGAGGATCTCCACAGAGCGAGTTTTTGCCCATGAATCACTGCAGACGTTGGCTTCCCTTGCTCTACTTGAGAAGAAAATGCAATCGCGTACCAGCTATTAAGAAGTTGCATTGTTGGAATCAGAGTGATTTCGATGAACCCAGGTGGGTTTTCCAAAGACCGGTCTCAGCCGATTGAGATAACCAGCCTCGCGTCTCAAGTACCCCAAGAAGCTGAACAGCCTCTATCGACTCAAGTTCCAGAGTCCAAGTGTCTAAAAAAAATGCTCTGATCTGCTCTTCAGTCATGCCGCGACGCAATCCATTCTTGAGAAGCTTACGAAGGGCAGATGACTCCAATCCCACTAGCAGACTCATGGTCAAGGGTGAGCTTGGCAGAGTTGCAGAATCAAATCCTAAAGAAGATGTCATTGCTCCGATAGATCAACCATGAGTTGATCTGCCAAAGCACGAACACCGTCGCTCCATGGGTGGTTTGGATACTCAAGGACCGCTAGGCCAGAGCTAGCCAAAGTAAGCAAATCATCACTCAATGGAAGCAATGCTCCTAAGGGGATCCCATAGCTTGCAGAAACTCGATCACGAACTGATTCCTTATCAAAGTAACTAGGTAGTTTATTAACTACAAGACGAATATCAGCAGCATCCAAACGCTGGGCAACTTCAATAGCAACGGCAGTGCCAAGATAATCCTGGGAATCAGGGCGCATCACCATCAGCAATGAGTCAGCAATTGCTGTTGAGAGCAAGGTCTCCTCGTTAATTCCAGGATGCGTATCTACAAGTACATAGTCAAGTTTTAACTCATCGGCAAGGGTGAACATTGCATCATTAAGCATCTCCACTTCATAACCCTCTCGCAAAAGCTTGGCAATTCGATCGCTTTCCATTGAGCCTGGAAGCAAAAGGATTTTCCCAGAAGCATGACGTACCTGCTGAGGAGTTACATCATGTGCACACTTGCGGATCGGAACTCCTTCCTGTAAATGATCATTGAGATACTTCGCAGAAGCATCAGCCTCGAAGCCAAACAAAACATGTACGCCAGGAGAGGCCAAATCGGTATCAAAAATCGCAACTTTCTTACCTGAAAGGGCAAGGCAGGTGGCCAAGTTGGCGGATAGGTTTGATTTACCAGTCCCGCCACGGAATGAATGAATAGCGAGAATTGAAGACATAGTGCTGACTAGAGGTGAATGTTAGCCCTAGTTGGATCTAACAAGATATGGAGCAATCTTAACTTGAGAAAGTGGATCTCCAACCTTCTCAAGCAATGAGAGATCTTCCACGTAGTCGATACCGCTTGCACGAGAAAGACTAACCAGAGCCAAATTGTAATCACTAAGCTCCTTGATATACGCTTCAACTGCTTGCGTGAGATCTTGCTGACTTTGCACAACATCTGTGATGGAACCAAATCCTGCGCTAAACCGTAAAGACTGCAATTTCAAGGCACTGGATGCAGCATCAACGCGTTCCGTCGCCACAATTAAAGCTTGACGACCATCTTTCACATCCGCAAAATACTCACGAACTTCAGCAATAACGCCGTTCTGTGATTGCTCTGCAGCGGATTGCGCAGCACGAGCTCTTGATCTTGAGGCCTCTGCTTCCATCCGAGCCTTCCCTCCATCAAAACCGGTGAAAGTAACTTTCAAAAGCGACTCTGCATTCCATAAATCGCTGCGAGCCGTGTCAACAATCCAAGGCGGGCCCAAGCCGGTGTAACCCACACCTTTGGTCCAGTAGAGAGAGTTGACTAAAGAGATTGTGGGTTTATACACCGCTAAATCAATGAGAGCTTGCTTCTCATTTTGCCTGACAATTGCAAGTTGCTTCTCAATAATTTGCCTGTAATCAAGAGCGGATTCAATCGTTTCTTTTAAGCCAATATTCCATCCTCCCAAAGGGGCCAAAGCTGTGGAAGGCTTAATCCCAGTAGCCAATGGATCATTTAAAAGCTCGGCTAACGCTGCCTCGGCAACACGTGCATCTCTTTGCGCCGTTACCTGATTCACTTCGTCAGTTTTTAAAACTGTGAGTTGCTTCGCAATGTCCAGGTCTGATGCCACACCCAATCGTTTTCTCGATTGAGCCAGTCTCAATAAAAACTGATCATTCTCCACAAGCTGAGAACTGGTTGAAATACCAGCCAAAGAGGTTTGAAGTTTAACAAAAGCCTCCCTTGTTTTTAAACCATAGTCACGCTTAGAGATTGTATAGTCACTAGAAGCTTCTTCCACCAAAGATTTATTTTTGTCTATTAAAGGCTGACGCGAAGGATCATAGATTTTCCAGTCAACATCGATGGTTGTGATGCCTTGCAAATAACTACTGGAAAAGGCTTCACAATATAAAAATGAGGAAGACGAAGAGCAAGCCGTAGACGTGGAATCTATAGAAGAAGAGCCCGAAGAGGGAGATCCCGGAGAAGCATCAGATGGAGATGAAGACGAAGCGGTGATAAAGCTCGTGGTTGTGATACCTGACAAGGCCCCGACATAATTGTAATAGGCTTGTTGTCCGTACCAACCAAAGTTCAAATCACCAGTAACTGTTGGCCACCAAGTTGCATAAGCAGCCCCAAGCTGATCACCAGAAGCAACGAAGTCCTGATAATTCTCTTTAATAACAGGATTACGCTCTTCTGCTAAACGAACTGCTGTTCCCATTTCAAGGCTTTGGAGCTCGTCGCGAGGAATTGGCTTTAGCGAAGAGGGGGAAGAGTAAGAATCGAGTACTAAATCTGATATATCAGCAGCATTGGTGTCCTCTGCAGCACCAGCTGACAAAGCAAAAAGAGGCGATAAAACGATGCCACAAGGTATTAACAACGACGCAATAATGTTCCTAGAAAGACTCATCGAAATTGGGCCAACAAAAAAGAGAATGGAAGATCAACTAGCTTTCGATAACGAGGAACGAAGGCTCTTTTATTGAATACATCATATCCATTCGATTCTATGGAGTTGAGGATACCACGATAGAGGCGCAAAGATGTCCAAACAGGCCAGCGCGCATCAGCACACAAATACTGAACTCCAATTTCTGAGCGGTGAAACCAATCACGGGCTCGCTCAATTTGGAATTTCATCAAAGCAATAAAATTTTCATTGATTGTGCCAGCCAGCAGGTCATCTTCACTGTATCCAAAGCGACTTAAGTCTTCTTGTGGCAAATAGATTCGCCCGCGAGATCTATCTTCCCCAACATCTCTTAAAATATTAGTTAGTTGATTGGCAATTCCCAAAGCAACAGCTGAATCAGTCGTATCGAGATCACCACTCCAGGGTGAGGACGTATAACTAGGATCAACGCCCATAACATTCTGAGACATCACCCCAACAGTTCCAGCAACACAATAACAATATGCTTTTAATTCATCAAATGATTGATAACGCTTCTTTTCTAGATCCATCCTCATGCCATCAATCATATCTAAATACGGTTGTATTGGCTGACTAAAACGCTCGATTGTGTCTGCCATAACAATACCCAAATCGTCATTGACGACACCATTAAACAAGTCACGCGTCTGTTTTTCCCAAGCATCTAGCTCCTCAACAAGTGCTTGTTTTGATTTAAGTTCGGCAGCCGGGCCATCCATTATCTCATCAGTACGCCGGCACCACACATAGATGGCCCAAATTGCACGACGCTTGTCTGGGGGCATAAGAAGAGTGCCCAGATAAAAGGTCTTCGCCCACTCAGCAGTCTCGACACGACATGCTTCGAAGGCTTGCGTAAGACGAGCTTGCACTGACAGCGTTATTACGAATCCTCCATCGTGGCAGACGGCCTCCCGAGAGCTTGCTGCTGATGCTGTTTACGCCTAGCTCGCATCGCTTTGGCACGATCATTGAGAGACGAAAATTGTGGGTTAGAAATAATTGTTCTAACTTGCGAAGAAACTTTAGTACGGTTGATCTTAATTTGTACGTCTTGAAGCGTTTCAGCAATTTGTTTCCTTTGCCCAACAAGTGACGAATTCATTCGTGCAAAAGCATCTACAAGAGGGTTTACATCCACTACTCCTTGATATTTTTCCTGCAAAAGGTCAAGTTGAGCCTCAGAATTCTTTATTTCTGCATCGATGACTTTTTGACTCACTTCTAGCTTTACAATTAGTTCTAAATGCTTATCAACCCAAGCCTTCCTCTCCAAACAAGCGCCAACGCGAACTCGTAATAGAGTTGAATTATACGGTTTTGGCAGATAATCCTCAGCGCCGAATTCAATACACTTAATCACAGACGAAAGCTCATCCAATGCGCTAATCATAATCACAGGGGTTGAAAGCAAATCTTCCTGTTCTTTTATGCGCTTTAAGGTCTCAAACCCGTCTAAATTTGGCATCATTACGTCCAATAAAACAAGATCAAAACTTGTTTTACTTAATACATCAAGAGCCTCTAACCCATCCTCCGCTGTCGTTACAACATGCCCTTGCTTATGCAAGAATTTAGCCAATATATCGAGATTAAAAGCATCATCATCAACGGCCAATACCTTCCCCGTGGGAATATCTTTATTGAAGCGCTGACCATCAATATCAGTGGCTGACTGCGACAAGTCATCAGTGAATGATTTGGCTGGCAATGGTTTTTCGCCAATCTCTTTGTTTGGCAGGGGCCGTTCAGACAGAGACAATTGGGAACTTGGCTTCACTCTTGTTTTAACAAGGGACCCAAGCATTTCCGCTGCTGAGCGTATCTTATGAAGATCATCGAGTGAAAAAGTTTGATCATCAGCAAAATCTTCTTCGATTAGTTCCGAAAAGCCTATGATCTGATTGATAGGATTAAAGAGATCATGGCGTAGCTCCGCAAAATAGTCGTCGTTCATGATTCAAACTTTCTTTTTAGAACTAATTTCAAGCCAATGATTAATTTTTTCAAGTAATCTCTTAAACTCGATAGGCTTCGTATCAAAATCGTCACAACCAGCTTCTAAACATTTTTGACGCTCTCCCTCCATAGCATGAGCTGTAAGAGCAATGATAGGTATGTGGGATGTCGAAGAATCGCTTTTTAAAATTCCTGTAGCCGTCCAACCATCAATAATTGGGAGACTCATATCCATAAGAATGAGATCAGGCATCAATGATCTGGTTAAATCAACTCCTTGCTGTCCATCAACTGCCATCTCCACCTCATAGTCGCGACGCTTGAGCCTACGAGACAACATATCTCGATTAAGTTCATTGTCTTCGACTAAAAGAATTTTAGGCATTGGATTAAGAGAGTTGATTGTTATTTAAATTAAGCCGAATTCTTTGAAGTAAATCTTGAAGTCCCTCTGGGTCTGTTGAGAAGCAATTAGGACTGTTCGTATTCAAAAGATTAAGAGCATCTACGGAGACTGAATTCTGGGAAAGAATTAAAACTGGGAGCGAAACCTCATCATAAAGCTGGCGTAATGAAGACATAAAAGCCAAACCCTCCTCACGATGCGTTGAAAGGTCAAGAATAACTAAATCCGGTTTCGCCTCCACAATAGAATCAATTGCAAATCGGGCACGAGCAAAATTTCGAATTTCCCACTGCTCAAGAGTGAGCATCTTACTCAGATTTTCAGATATTTCCTGAGACTCTTCAATAATTAAAACTTCTTTTTTGCCAACAGACTTAGATTGGCAGATGCGTGTCAAGGTGGCTTCAAGTCTTGACCAATCGATAGGCCTCTGTAAACAACTTGTCGCACCAAGTAGATACGAAAGCTCAAACTGATCTTTCATATTTACCATAACGACAGGGATTGAACTCAGAAAATCAGTATTTTTCAATCTGGCGAGCAAATCAATGCCATGAAGGCTTGAATGCTCAATATCAACAATTACCAGTTCCGGAGAACATTGAGAGGCTTTTGCAAAACCTTCCTCGATAGAAGAGGAATGCATCACTTCAAATCCATCATTCAAGAGGAATCTTCTAAAAATCTCAGAATTATTGTTGTCATCATCGATCAGTAGAACGCGGGCACGAACCACTCGTTGTTTTGACTCTATATCGCAAGACACAGCTTCACCAGAGGATTCAGATGAAGAGATTTTGTTGGGAAGTGATCCTGCAGAAGAGTTATTGACGGCTTCTACGGGGAGAGTCACCGTAAAAGTGCTGCCTTCATCTTTAATACTCTCCACAGTAATATCACCGCCCATTATTCGGCAGAAACGACGACTTAGTGAAAGGCCAAGGCCTGTCCCGCCATATTCACGTGTTGTACTAACATCAGCTTGCGAGAAATCCTCAAACAAGCGATTCATCTGCTGCTCAGTCATCCCAATACCAGAGTCATGAATCGCGACTACAAGACACTTGTTTTTGGAATCTCCTTCCAATCTTAAAGATATTGAAACAACACCTTCACGAGTAAACTTACAGGCATTGCTAGCAAGATTAAGAATAATTTGCTTTAATTTTGTGGCATCCGTTGAGACACAATCTTCATCCAAACCTTCCATATCAACAACCAGTTTATTGCTGTTTTTATCGGCCAAAGGCTTAAGTGTTACGATGACATCGTTCATGAATCCTCTCAAGAGAACAGGCTCAAGATAAATAGATATTTTTCCTGCTTCTACTTTTGATAAATCAAGCACATCATTGATTAAGCCCAATAAGTGTTTCGCAGACGATAAAATCTTTTCTAAATCTTGCTCAATTTCATCGGGCTCCATCTCCTCGCATTCTTCTATCAAGATTTCGCTATATCCAATAATTGCATTCATTGGAGTTCTAAGTTCATGCGACATATTGGCCAAAAAAGCACTTTTTGCTTTATTGGCTTCTTCCGATTGAAGCCTTGCCTTATTGCCTTCTGCCAGGGCCTTGGCAAGACGCTGGCTGAAAATCCATGTAAGAAGTACAACCGCAATAGCAACTAAAAACTGAATTGCAAATATTCCAAGAGACATTTTAATAGCTAGGCTATTATCTCTACCCAAGGAACTAGCCGTAACAATTTGGTATCCCCAGGGTTTAAAAGGCACAAAATCATATTTTACATCAGAAAGAACAGAAGAATATATGGACAATCGCTGATTATTTTCTATGGATTGACCAATTTTTTTTACATCTTGAAGAAGTTTTAGAGGCGTTCCTTCCGAGGAATAGCCAATCTGATCATCAGCACCAATAATTAACAGATGTGTATTAGCTCTTAAATCAGCATCATTAATCGAATTCCTCATTTCTTTGGCCACAGACGCTATTTGATAACCCACATACCAAGCGCCCACAACATCTCCCTCTTTGTTGAAAATTGGTGCGTATCTCGTGTAATAGGGAATACCAAGAATTCTTGCTATTCCTTGGAATTCCTCTCCCGCCAATAACTTTGGAAGAACAAAGCCGTTAGGATCTAGATCTGTACCAACAACAGAAGCCCCTTCCTCATCTTGAATCGTTGTGGCAATTCTCACCATTTGATCGCCATCACGCACAAAAATTGTTGCGGATGTCTCCCACACTTCTATGGCCTGACTAAGAATTTCAGTTAATGAACTTGCTTGCACCGAGCCGAAAGATAGAACCGGCAAGGGCAAACCCTGAGAAACTCTCGAGTTATCACTAAAGTTTTGCACATCAAGATTAGGTTCTCCGAACATAAGAGTACTTTCTTCTAATTCGTTAAGCCCCTTTTCAAGCCAACCTCCCAATAAGTCATCAATAATTTCAAATTTTTCAATGACTTGTTGAACTTCTCCATCAACTTTCGACTTCGTCAACTCAGAGATAACACTTCGAACGCGAAACAAAGTGAACATGCTTGATGCGAACAAGAGTGAAGTGATCACTCCTATCCATAATAAGCCTGTTTTTGAGTAAGCTCTTGAGCCGGGCTTACTCATGCTTTGATAACAGCCTCAGCACACATTTTCCCACTCAACACTGCACCTTCCATGGAAGCCAAATAACGCTGCATCGTATAATCACCTGCCAAGAAAAAGTTCTTAATAGGAGTAGTCTGATCAGGCCGTAACTGCTGACAACCAGGCGTGGTTTTATAAACCGATAAAGGAGTTTTTACAACTTTAGACTTGCGAAGTTTTGCGGGATTATCAGTTCCGAAATGCATTGGGAATAACTTCTTAAGCTCGCCCATGGTCGCTTCAATAATATCCTCATCACTCCGGCCAATCCAATCCTTCGCAGGAGCGAACACCAGCTCAAGCATCGATCGATCTGGATCTTCGTACTCCTTACAAGCGATGCTCATATCGGCATAAACACTCAGCAGGGGTGAGCGACTAAATAGCAAATGATCGATATCAGTGAGCTTTCGGTCAAACCAAAGATGAATATTGATCACCGGCACCCCGCGGAGTCCATCCAACTTTCGAAAGACATCCATTTCTTGCCATGGCTCTGGTATCAACAGCTTGAAGGGATCCACAGGAAGAGCACTCACGTAAGCATCAGCAACGAGATCAAAACTTTCCTTGCCCTTCACCCCACCGATATGAAATGCAGCAACACTTCCATCGGCGTTGAGCTTGATCTCTCTCAAGGGGCTATCCAAATGCACTTCACCACCCAGTGATTGAACATGCTCCACAATCGGATCGCAAAGTCGCTCTGGAGGTGCTCCATCGAGGAAAGCCATACGAGAACCGTTCTTTTCCTGCAGAAAACGATTCAAGGCGGTAAGCAACACCGTTGATGAAATTTCACCAGGATCAATGAAGTTCAATGCCTTACTCATGGCAATGAAGACTTCATCATTCACGCGCTCAGGAATATTATGAAGTTTGAGCCATTCAGTCCAAGAATATTTATCGCATTCTTCAACATAACCCTGGCCTCTCAGCATTGCTGGAACCAAGCCAAGACCAAAACTGATTTTTTCTGGCCATGACAGCATGTCGTTGTTTCCCAGAATTGCCGCAACACCATTGATCGGTGCTGGTAAGTCGGGAAAGTCGAAGCGGCTATAAGTACCAGGCTCCTCTGGCTGATTAAAAATCATTGAGTGGCTCTTCCATTGGAGCCTGTCCTCAATATTCAGCTCTTTAAACAACTGCAGCATGTTCGGGTAAGCCCCGAAAAAAATATGCAAACCCGTTTCGTACCAGTCGCCGTCTTCATCTTTCCAAGCCGCAACTTTCCCGCCAAGCACGTCCCTGGCTTCCATCAGAATGGGGGTATGACCGGCGTCCGCCAGATATTTCGCGCAGGAGAGACCAGCCAGTCCTGCTCCCGCAATGGCGATACGCATGCTTCAAACCACAATTTGAAGACAACCTTAAAAGGATCACTGCCCGGTTCGCTTCCTAAAGTCTTCAGCAACCGCAAGCGCGGTGTCCTTACGCAATACAAGCCCCATGGCCGACACCCTGCTGAAGAGCACCACTCGCCACGTGCGCCTATTCACTGCCCGCGTGAACGACGGAAGGCTCATCCCGGACCCGAGTCAACTCACGCTCGACCTGGATCCTGACAATGAATTCCTTTGGAACGAGAGTTGCGTGCAGACGGTTCAAGAACGCTTCCGTGAGCTGGTGGACGCCCATGCAGGCCAGCCTCTGAACGACTACAACCTCCGCCGAATCGGCTCAGAGTTAG
>CESO01134190.1_pt1 | contig 15584 bp, 11 predicted proteins | sample 356341 | NCBI WGS metagenome assembly CESO01 (sample SAMEA2621812, study PRJEB7988) | marine metagenome | biome: marine biome (ENVO:00000447); feature: deep chlorophyll maximum layer (ENVO:xxxxxxxx); material: "saline water (ENVO:00002010), including plankton (ENVO:xxxxxxxx)" | depth 35 m
ATATTTATAAGCGTTTTGTCTGTTTCATTATATTCTTTTCCAGTTGCTATAGTTTGCAATGCTGCTGTTGTATCACCTCCATTGAGATGAATTCTTGCAAGACTTGCATAAATATTGCTCTCAGCTGTCCCTCCATCAATAAGTTTTTGAAATACCTTTTTAGCATTTTCATCATTTCCGTCATTCATGGCTGAATAGCCCATCATTTGTTGCAATACTTCTTCCGTCAAGTTGTTTCTTTTTAATAACCCATCAGTATCATATTTAATAAGCGTTACGGCAAGCTCAAACTCCTTATAGGCTTTTGCATAATCCTTAGATTGATAAGAACCATATGCTATGTTATATAGACCAATAGCCACATTTAATAGATTTGCTTCAGCTTCCTTAGTTACTTTATTTTTTACATCCGTTGCAATCGCATTTTGAAAAGCTTCAAGGGAAGTTAAAATGGCATCTGGATACTGAGCACTCAGATCATTATTAAGAGTTGATACTTTTAAAAAAGTTAACCCCCTGTAATACCACATTTTTGGTGAGTTTGCAGTTTTAGGATTAGATTTAGTTTGTTCTGCCCACTTTAAGAGATTTTCATAATCTCTATCAGAATCTGGCTTTGTCATGTCTTCTAACTCCATTTTCATAGATTCTACTGAAAACTTTTGAGCTTTGATTGATAATCCTAATAAAAGGAAAACTGTTATTAAACCAATAATTTTAAATCGTTTCATCATTTAACTTATATCTTTTTTTCTAAACTCTATTTTATCATTCATTATTTGTGTCGTCACTATTGACCTCTTGATTCTCTTCTCCCTCTTCTTCTACTTTTGGCACTTTTGCAACGGAAGCAATATTATCATTTTCTCTGATTTTTATAAGTCTTACTCCTTGAGTCGCTCGTCCCATAACTCTAACATCTTCCATTCTCATCCGAATAGCTATACCGTTACGAGTGATGATCATCAAATCATTTTCATCTGTAACATCCTTAATTGATATTAAATTTCCAGTCTTATCAGTTATGCTCAATGTTTTAACACCTTTACCGCCTCTTCCAGTTATTCGGTAATCATCAATATCAGTTCTTTTACCATATCCTTTATCAGAAACTACCATAATGGATGTGTCATTATCTTCATTTTCATTAACACATACCATTCCAATAACTTCATCTTGATCATTTTCAAGCCGAACTCCTCTTACGCCTGAAGCAGTTCTTCCCATAGGTCTTACTCCTGATTCATTGAATCTAATGGCTTTACCGCTCTTTTTCGCTAGCAATACCTCAGCTGTTCCATTAGTTAATTTTGCTTCTAATAATTGATCGCCTTCCTTAATTGTTATTGCATTTATTCCATTTGTTCTTGGTCTAGAATATTGTTCAAGTGAGGTTTTTTTGATTGTACCGTTTTTAGTACACATTACGATATAATTATTATTCACATATTCCTCATCTTTTAGGTTTCCTGTTGCTACAAAGGCTCTAACAGTATCCTCAGATGGAATATTAATCAGATTTTGAATAGCCCTGCCTTGAGTAACTTTACTTCCTTCAGGTATTTCATATACTTTCATCCAGAAACATCTTCCTTGATCTGTAAATAGTAATATATAGTTATGAGTCATGGTTACAAATAGATGTTCAACAAAGTCTTTATCTCTATGTTTAACACCTTTATTACCAACCCCACCCCTACTTTGTGATTTATATTCAGTTAATGGTGTTCGTTTTATATAGCCCATGCTTGATATAGTAACAACCATTTCTTCATTAGCTATTAGATCTTCAATATTTATCTCACCAGCATCAAATTCTATGTTAGTTCTTCTATCATCACCGTATTTACTTTTCATTTCAAGTAAATCATCTTTGATAATTTGCATTCTTCTAGATTCATCAGATAAAATATCCTTAAGATCAGCAATAGTTGCCATAAGTTCTGCATATTCAGCACGAACTTTTTCAATTTCTAAACCTGTAAGTTTTTGTAATCGCATATCAAGAATAGCCTTAGCTTGAATTTGAGATAACTCAAATTCTTTCATCAGTCCATTCCTGGCATCTTCAGCATTCTTTGAAGCTCTAATTAATTTTATTACGGCATCTAAGTTATCTAATGCTATTATAAGACCTTCGAGTATATGAGCTCTTTTCTCAGCTTCTTTTAAAAGGTATTTTGTTCTTCTAACTACAACCTCATGTCTATGATCAACATAATGATGAATCATATCTTTAAGATTCAACATTTCAGGTCTACCATTAACTAAAGCAATATTGTTAACACTAAAACTAGTTTGAAGCGGTGTGTATTTGTATAATTTATTTAAAACTATATTAGGAATAGCATCTCGTTTAAGATCAAATACAATTCTAAGTCCTTGTCGACCACTTTCATCTCTTACTTCACTGATTCCATCAATAACCTTATCATTAACTAGATCAACAGCTTTTATAATTATTTGAGATGGACTTACTTGATAGGGAACTTCAGTTATTACAATTTGCTCTCTTCCTGACTTAGAGACATCAAATTCTGCCTTGCCTCTCATTACTATTCTTCCTCTACCAGTTTCAAACGCATTTTTTACACCTTCGGTGCCATAAATAGTTCCACCAGTAGGAAAATCTGGAGCTTTAACATACTCCATCAATCCTTCTACCGTAATATCTTTATTATCGATGTATGCTACAGTTCCGTCAATTACTTCAGTGAGGTTGTGAGGAGCCATATTAGTAGCCATACCTACAGCGATACCTGCAGCTCCATTAACTAGCAGATTAGGTATTCTTGCAGGTAAAACTGTAGGTTCTGATAAGCTTTCATCAAAATTTGGACGAAAATCTACTGTATCCTTGTCAATATCCGATAGCATATCTTCAGCTATTTTTCGCATTCTAGCTTCAGTATATCGCATTGCTGCGGGAGGATCACCATCTATACTACCAAAGTTTCCTTGGCCGTCTACCATTGGGTATCTAAGGCTCCAATCTTGAGCCATTCTTACCATGGTATCGTAAACAGAGCTATCACCATGTGGGTGGTATTTACCCAAAACCTCTCCTACTATTCTAGCAGATTTTTTATAAGGTCTATTGCTAGCTAAGCCTAGTTCTGTCATTCCATACAAAACTCGTCTGTGAACGGGCTTTAATCCATCTCGAACGTCTGGAAGTGCTCTCGAAACAATTACTGACATCGAATAATCAATGTAAGCAGTTTTCATTTCGTCTTCAATATTGATAGGTATAATCTTTTCGTTTTCAGAATTCATTGTAATTCTTTAGTTTAAGTTATATGCAATCTAAGTTCTAAATGCTTTACAGGCATAGTATTAACGCTTAAAATATTCACATTATTCCTACACTTATGGGGATAAAAATTTAAATATGATCGACAGTATTATCTTGTGATTTTTAAGAATCTTGTTTTACCACTTAAATCATTTTTCCATATTGTAGTAAAACCTTCTTTGATCATCCATTTGTCAAGTGATTCTGTATAAAACTCACTAGTTTCAAAGTAGGCAACTGTATCAGAATTTTGTATCTGTAAAGCGATTTTTTTATAAAATAGCAAAGAGTCTGAGTCATCTACGAAAAGAGCTATATGAGGTTCATGATCTAAAACATTGGTATGCATATTTTTCTTTTCATTATTAGATATATATGGAGGATTACTTACAATTACATCATATTTTTCTATTGAATCAGTTAAAATATTAAGTTCAAAAAAATCAATATTTAAATTATTTTTAAGTGCATTTTTTTTTGCTATTTTTAATGCTTCAACGCTAATGTCACAACCAGATATTTCACTGTCAGTCAATAACTTTTTTAAAGCCAGTGCAATACAACCACTACCAGTTCCAATATCGAGTATTTTAAATTTTTTCTTTTGTTCTTCGAAAATCCATGTAACTAACTCTTCAGTTTCAGGTCTTGGTATGAGTACATTTTCATCAATGTATATAGGCATTGAAAAAAAATCAGCTTCATTTGTAATATACTGAACTGGCTTACCTGATTTCAATTCGACTAAAATATCCTGATATGTTTTTTCTAATATTGTTTCAATACCTAGAAAAACGTGTGTTTTATCTTTTTTTTCCAGCCATTTTAGAATGGAATAAAAAATGCTCTCAGCTTCTGAATATCGATAAAGTTTTTTTAATTCATCGACATAAAAAGCTTTAAGTAAACCTAGTTTCATATAAGTATGCAATTTATATCTAACTCCTTAGATTTAGTAGTAATTTTAATTCTTAAATAGATTTTTAACTTTGAGGAGTGAATTCGGATGAAATATACATAGATAGGTGTATTGAGATTGCTCAAAAAGGTAAATTTCATGTAGCTCCTAATCCGATGGTTGGCTGTCTATTTGTTAGCAATGATGTAATTGTTTCAGAGGGTTATCATGAAAAATTTGGAAGTTTACACGCCGAAGTTAACGCATATAACTCTTTACCATCAGATATTGATCCTAAAACATGTGATGTTTATGTTAGTTTAGAACCTTGTTCCTTTTATGGTAAAACCCCTCCTTGTTCAGATTTATTAATCAAAATAAAGCCTAATCGAGTTGTAATCGGATGTTTAGATCCTAATTCCAAAGTATCGGGAGCTGGTGTTGAAGCACTTAAGAATGCTGGTATTAATGTAATTGTAGGTGTTTTAAAAGAACGATGTGAACAATTGAATACACACTTTTTTAAAGCTCAAAGGTTTAATTTACCATTTGTTACATTGAAATGGGCACAAACAAAAAACAAATTTATGGCAAGAGAGCCAAATTGTAAAGAAAGCTCTAAAATTAGTGATTCAAGAAATGACTCATATGTTCATGATTTGAGAGCCAAACATCAGGCTATTCTTGTAGGTGCAAATACCGTTAATATCGATGATCCGCTTTTAAATGTAAGATATTCTGAAGGTAATGACCCTCTAAAGGTTGTTTTATCACCAAATTTATCTGTTGATTTTAAAAAGCAGCTATTCTCGAGTGGTCAAACTTTGATATACAATAAAACATCGAACGAACTATTTGATAATTATCAATTAAAAAAAATCGATCCCTGCAATATTGAGGTAATCTTAAGTGATTTAATCAAACAAGGTATTAATAGTATTTTAGTAGAAGGTGGAATCCAAATAATTCAATCTTTTTTGGATTCTGATTTATGGGACGAAGCAATTATTATTGAATCTAATAATAGTTGGGATGATGGTCAAATAGCTCCCCTATTAAATTCCATTCCAGTATCCGTGAAACAGGCATATAATGACAGCATTACTACATACAATAATAAAATATAAAAATGGCGATTACTTTTTTATTATTAAGCATTGTATTTAGCACATTTATTAATTTAGTTTTCAAGTGGTTTTCTGTTTTTAGAGTAAATAAAATTCAAGCAATTTTAGTAAATTACTTAGTTTGTTTTTCTATTGGTTTTGTTTTGTCAGGTGATTTTAACTTATTCAAAATTATTGGCACGGATTGGTTTAAGTATTGTATAATACTTGGAAGTTTGTTTGTTGCTATATTTTTTAGTATGGCTATGACAACCGAAAAATATGGTGTAAGTGTAAATGCTGTAAGTGCAAAAATGTCAGTAATTATTCCAGTTTTATTTGCATATGCATACAATTCAGAAAGACTTAATATTCAGTTTATTATGGGTATTTTACTCTCATTATTTAGTATATACTTAATAACTAAAAAGAAACAAATTATTATTCCTAAGAAATACATTTACTTACCAATCTTAGTATTTTTAGGTAGTGGTACTATTGATACCTCTTTAAAATTACTTGAATTAAATTATGGTAACGATATTTCTATTAACACGATTTCTTATTCTATTTTTTTAGGTGCTTTTTTAGTTGGAACAACTTTTTACACTATTAAAAATCGATTTAACTTTTCGAATTGGTCGAGTCGAAATGTCATTTCAGGAATTATATTGGGTGTCCCAAATTATTTTTCAATCTATTTCCTACTTGTAGCAATTAAGTCTTTTAGTCTAAAAAGTGCTTTTGTATTTGGAATAAATAATATTGGTATAGTTCTTTTGAGCACTCTATTATCAGTGATTATTTTTAAAGAAAAATTAACATTGATAAATAAGTTTGGCGTTTTAATTTCAATTTTATCTATCATTTTAATTGCATATACTAGTTGAATTTATGCTAAAGAATAATAGAATCTTAAATTCGTTAAATGATAGATACCTTTGAAATTATATAGTTTAATGTTAAAAAAGCGTGTAGTACTATATTTCGTGTTTTTTATTTTTCATATTTTATATGCTAAAATTTTTAGTCAATCTTTAATTGAAAAAAATACTATCCTGAGTATTTTAGCTGCTGAAAAAAACAAATTATCTGAAGGATCAGTGCTTTTAGAATCATATCGGATTTCAAGCCCTTTCTCAATACATTACACTTTTGATCACTTTATTAAAGGTACTAAAATTTTACATTCGGGATTAAAAATTCACGAAAGAATAAATGGTAATACAACGGTAAATAATTTCCTTGTAGAGGACTTAACCTATAATCCATCGGGTTTTTCAAATCAGGCAATTTTCTGGAATAATCAAATTATTGAAGTAAAACCAATTATTAGTCATATTAATGGACAGTCCTTTATTCGATATTTTAATTCCTCTAATCAGCTTTTATTTGAAAAAGATTTAACAAAGTTTATAAAGCGAGATACAAGTTTATTTTTAAAAGTATTTTCTGTAAATCCCATAAATTCTGCTAATGTAAACTATGGTGGTAATTATTCAGATAATAATGATTTATCAAATTCTTCCCTTGAAAACGAAATGTATTGGTATAAAACATCTTCAAGGTATAATCAAGATACTTTTTTTTTAGAGTCAGAATTTTTATACTTCGAAGATTTAAGTTTTCCAGTTGACACCTTTTACTTTTCCTTTAATGATAGTATTTCTGTCGATCGGGAATCTGGAATTTTCGAATATTTGAATGTCTTCTATCATATTAATACAATTGGTGAGTATGTAAATAAACTTGGATATAATATGATTACTGATACACTAGTTGTTGATGTTCATGCATTCGGTGGACAGGATAATTCGGGTTACTTACCCTCTAATCATTCTCTTCAATTTGGTGAAGGTGGAATAGATGACGCTGAAGATGGTGAGGTTGTTGTTCATGAATTTGTTCATTCATTGAGTGAACTTGCATCACCAGATAACACTATTGGTGAAGAAAGGCAAGCGATGGAAGAAGGCTCATGCGATTATTTTTCTAAGGCATACAGTAGGACATACAATGATAATACACCCAATAAAATATTTTCATGGGATGGTAATCAAACTTGGAATGGTTTTCCAATCAATTCTAACAGATTCTACCCTGAAGATCTTCTTAACTCGAAAGATGGAGACCGAGATATTTGGTCAAGTGCTTTGATGTGTATTCACGACAAAATTGGAAGACTCCCAACCGATAGCATTTTACTAGAACATTTTTTTTATCAGGGTCCAAATACAACTATGAAAGAAATGGCTAGTATTATTTTGGATATTGATAGCCTTGATTTTGAAATGAGGTATCATAAAGCTATTAGTGAATGTTTTGCTAAAGCAGGATTTATACATAAGATTATTGACACGATTAAATTTGAATTTAATTCATTTAAAGTTTTAAACCAGCAAGGATTTATAGATGGTAGCTCACCTCTTAAAATAAATCTACCTGAGAATGCTACCTATCAAATATTTGATATACTCGGAAAAAAAATTACAGATGAAAGAACTGGAAATATATTACTCTACCCTGTAGATTTTAATCATGGCATGTATATTATTAGGATTAAGTTTGAATCTGAATTTAATTTGATTAAAATACTAAGATAATACTTTCTCTAATTACAATGTATAAGCCAATACGTATTTATTGTCCGAATCCTACAGAAAGGCATCACTATGTATTTGAATTGGTATTTAACAATCTTTTAGGCATAGATTTCTTATATACAGAAGACATTAATTCTTCACATATAAACTACTCAACCGAGGACAGTAAGTCACTTCAAATAACCCCAAACAGCCTATTAAATGAGTCCTTTGTTAGATATGACATATTGAATGATATAAAATTTGTTCAATGGCAAAGAACAGTTATCTTCTTTAAGAATGATAATCAAAAGGTTCCTTTTGACATTTTTTCCGCTATCTTTTTTTTGGTTACAAGATATGAAGAGTATTTAGATTTTAATCCTGATAATCATGGAAGATTTCCAGCAACCGAAAGTATTTTATTTAAAAATAGTGTTCTAGAGTTACCCCTGGTAAATCAATGGGTAAAATTATTGAGAATAGAACTTGAGAAAAGTTTTAACCTTAAATTTCCAATCCAAAAATTCAATTATAAAAGTACCATTGACATTGATCAGGCATGGAAGTATAAGAATAAGGGATTAATTCGTAATTCACTTGGGGCTTTCCGTGATATCCTAAAGTTAAATTTTTCAACGTTATCAGAACGATATGCTGTTTTATTGAAGAATAAAGTTGATCCTTATTATAATTTTCAATGGCAGAATTTTATTCATCGGCAGTATAATAGTGATGTTACATATTTTATTTTAGTTGGCAACTACAGTAAGTATGATAAAAATATTTCATATAAAAATTCAGAATTTAGAACGTTGATTTGTCAACTTGAAGAAAAGAATAAAGTTGGAATACACCCCTCCTATGCTAGTAATAAAAATGAATATAAACTTAAAAATGAGTTTTCTAAATTAAATAAAGTATTATCATCAAATACATCTTTAAGTAGGCAACATTATTTGATACATTCAATGCCTAAAACATATCAAAACCTAATTAGCATAGGTATTCAAGAAGACCATACAATGGGATATTCAACACACTTAGGTTTTAGAGCTGGAATAGCATCCTCTTTTCTTTGGTTCAATTTATCAAAAAATAAAAAAACAAACCTTAAACTTACCCCTTTCTGTCTAATGGATATTACGCCTATGTATTACAGAAAGGAAACACCCGAGCAGGCAAATAGATCAATTAAGAATTTAATTCGATCTGTAAGGGATATAGATGGTCTTTTTGTTAGCCTTTGGCACAATGATAGCCTGAGTGATTCTGAACGATGGAAAGGTTGGCGTATAGTTTACTCAACTATGCTTGAGGAATTAAATAAAGCTATTAGTGAATAAAACTAATTTTTATGAATAATTTTATAAAAGTCTGATGATCCTCTTACTTTAAGTATATAAACACCTCTGATAAGTCCTGATGTGTTGATTTTATCACCTGAAAAAACTTTTCTTGTTAAAACTTCATTACCAAGTATGTCATAAATAATTAATATCTTACTAGAATTATCTTGGAATTCTACATTTATAAAATCAATAAAAGGATTTGGTTTAACAGTTAAAGTGTTATTATATAAATTTTTTATATTGGATAGAGTCGAAATTTCTAAAGTAACTGTATCCTTATTTTCAGGGTAATTCTTGGAAGTTACTAATATTTTAACTTGTCCATTACCCGATTCTTCAAATAATGCCCATCCAATTTTAAATTCTTCTTGATCTCCAATAGATAGAATAAATGGATAAGTTTTATTTATTGGTGGATCTGCAATACATACACCGTCTGTACAAACTTGAAGTTCCCAAGCATTAGATTGATTCAGAGAAACAACTTCCCATTCATAAATAGTATCATTCGGATTTTCTGCATTGTTTGATAAATAGGCTTTAACACTGAAGTCAAAATCCATCTTATCTACAAAAGGATTTTTAAAATCATTTCTATCAAAACTAATTTGAGCATAGGATGAAAATGAAAATGATATTAGAAATATTATAAAAAAATTTAATCTTATCATTTGAATTCTATTAAACATAATAACAAAATTAATTCATAGTTTTTTTAAAAATGCAATGATAATGTAAAACAAAAAATCCCATCCAATTAATTATATCAGATGGGATTTTCAAAAAAAGTAAATTTAATTAATGTTTTATATTCACTTTTATTGTAGAAGTTGCACTAATACTTTTTACATTAATGATGTAAATACCCTCAGAAATATCAGAGGTGTTAAATGTTGCAGATCCATTAATAATATCAAACTCATTGATAACATTTCCTTGTAGACTAATTAATGTTGCTTTCGCATTTTCTTTACTCTCAATTGATATATTAATAGAACTATTTGCAGGATTTGGATATACACTTAAGCCTTGAATATCGATGTTATCAACTGATGCAATTTTAGATGCACTTCCAACTTCAATTTCGTCAATGTAAAGTGAATTACCACTAGATCCTGGGATACCAGCAACTGAGATTAATACTGTTTTTCCTGCATATTCTGATAAATCGACATTAACTTGTCTATAATCATCCGATGTTGGAGCCCAAAGTCTAGCTGGGTCATCGACTTCTCCAGTTGATTGACATTCAGTTAGTTTTAAACTTTGAAAACTAACGCCACAGTTATCTGAAACTTTTACATCAATTGTGGGTGGTGAACCATTTTGGCCACCATCAGTATATGCATAATAATAAGATATTAATGGGTCTGTAATTGATGTAAAATCAGCTTCACCTATTAAAATATCTCCAGGTTTACCAGAAATGTTCCATGATTCATGTAAATAGTAAAGCATAGCTCCTCCGTCTTTACCAACACTTGGTCTGTAAATAAATCTTGGATTAGTTTTAACCCATCTACCTAAATCATTCTCTCCTGTACCGTTTAAACCAAATTTATTGTAAGTGAAAGCTTTTTTCTGAAAACCAATCCCAGAAACTTCAACTGCATCATTAGATGCATCTATATCAAATAAATCTCCTCCGTTAATATTATTAAATCCATTTATAGAAACACTATAATCTCCCCTTGGTGTGATTAATTGATCATATTCTATAGTTGTTTTTCCGCCAGGAGATATTTTATTATTAAATGTTTTAGTCGTTGTAACTCCATTGATAGTAGCAGTTAAATTAAATGAATTAATCGTTTCATTTGAAGGATTGTTTACTTCAATTGAGGGCTTGAATGGATCAACACATAGTCCTGAGGAAGGTGGTGTTTTATTTACCATAGATAAATCTAAGGCTCCAGTAGGATCATACTCAACTTCACATCCTGTACCAGATAATATGTTAGCATTATTACTTCCTGAAATAAATGCTACAACGCTGAGATTATAAAAAACCACAGGAACGTTGTTAATACTTTCAGGTAATGTAGTAACATATTTTTTATAAGTGTAGTCTCCTTTATCAGTTTCTGATATAACTTCACCCCATGCTCCCCCTGGTGTAATAAAGTCCCTTAAGATATTATTGTGTTTATATTTATCACCGACCATATTTTCTGGATAGTATTGAGATGCTCCATTTTGATTGCCGAGAATATTACTCTGAGTAAGCACAACATTTAATTTATTATTGTCAGAAACGCTTTCAGTGTAATAAACTTCAACTTCAGTAGTTAACTCACGATTTGATCGGTTAAAAAATGATTTAACATATACATTTACTGGAGATGACTGCATAAGAACATTGTATGAAGAAGCTGACCATAGAGATCTGGTCTCACTCCAAGGATTTTTAGTTCTATTAGCAGAACCAGAAGGATAAGAACCTTGAGGTACTGCAACTGAATTAATTGCATTGCCCTCAACAGTTGTTAAATTAGGTGTCTGACCGTTAGCATAACCACCTGCATGAATTTTTATAATGTATACATCGTTAGGATTAGCTTCTTTAACTCCATCAATTATTTTGTGACCATCTGGACAGTAACCACAGCCAATACCTGTAAAGTCTTCAAAGATGACATTTTTGTTTTCAGGGGTTGTACTTACCCAATTTTGTGCGATTGAAAAGTTAATTAACAAAACACTGAATAAACTAGTTGTAAATATTTTCTTCATAATTTTTTTTCTGATTGTAAAAATAATCATTTGCTAACAATTAATAGCAGATTATTATTTAATTATGTTTTATAAAAGTTTTCATACTTCCAGAAACTTCAAACTTTTGACAAATTAATTCTTTTGGATAATCTTTGAGTAACTTGACAATCCTTGAAAACGTATAATATATGGACCCTTGGTTAGTTTAGACAAATTAATTGATTCTCCGGAATAAATTTCTTGAGTAAAAATCTTATTACCCAGAATATCATAAATTTCAATTGTCTTGCTATTGGTGTTTGAAAAACGAATTATCATTTTGTCTTTTACAGGATTAGGATAAACAAAGAAAGCAGGTTGGGTAATTTTGGTAAAACTTGCTAGGGTTGCTATTTGCATAGTTATGGTATCTTTAAATTCTGGATACCTCTTAGAGTTAACCGATACAGTCACCGAACCAGTTCCTGCAGTTTCAAATAATGACCAGCCAATTTTAAACTGCTCTTTCTCACCAACCTTCAGAGAAAAATTGTAAGTATCATTTACAATAGGTGCAGCAATGCAAATATTATATGTACAAATTGTTAATTCCCAGTCATCAGGTTGATTAACACTAATAACTTTCCACTCAAATAGTGTATCATCAGGATTTGAAGCATTATTTGTTAGATATGAATTCATGGTGAAGTCATATTCAGTTCTATCAACAGCATTATTTTTCAATGAGTCGATATCAAAAATAATCTGAGCTAAAGCACTACTGTATATAATTATTACAAAAAATAATAAAAATAAATATCTTAATTTCATGATAGTAAATTTAATTAATGTTGTTTGAATAAATTTTTACAATTTTAGTCATATAAACTGGGATACATATCAAAGTTTTATGTAATTTAAAAGTAAAAAAAAGAATATTAAGTCTTAATTTAGGTTTATTGAAAAAATTGATAGTTTTTGATGATTGAATATTTGGTTAACCTATTAAATCGACTTAATATTGAACATAATGAAAAAAATACTATATCTAATTTTAATTGGTTTCTTTACATTTTCGGCTTGTAAAGATGACGAGACTATAAGTCCTGAGCCTAATGATCCGCTAGCCGTTGGTGATGTTTCAGAAGACAATACAGCAATGTTTAATGTTTATGGTGCTACATACTGTTGGAATTGTTATGAACCCACTGGTTCATACATGCAAACAGTTATGGATTTAGCTGGAGATGAGATGCTCAGTTTTAAAATGGCTGGAAATTATACTTATGCTTCCCTTGGAGTCACAGATGAAGCGACTGAATTAGTAAATAATTCAAGAGCTGAACATGGTGGAATAAGAGGTTATGCTGCATATACTTTAAATAACCGAGATTGGGGATATCTTGCAAATTCTGAAGGACAAATAGCCTTTGCTGATGCAGCTAATGCAGCTGTAGATTTTGGCAGAAGTAGTGAAGTCAAGGCGAACGTTGCATCAAAATTTTCATTAGATGGAAAAAAATTCAAACTTAAATATAAGTTTAAAGCTTTTGAAGATTTGACAAGTACTCACAGCGTAGCATTTTATGTTATAGCAAATGATATGGAAGCATGGTATTGGCCCGGTACTTCAGGAGCTCCATTAGAAATGGGTAAGTGGAAACCATTTTTGCTAGGTTCTTTAAACGGAACTTTTGGAGCACAAGACATCAACGATTTAAAGTCTGAAGAAACATTTGAAGGTGAAGTTGAATTTAATGCAGAGGATCTTCAATTCGATATGTCTACAGTTAGATCAGGTGAATCAAATATTGAAATAACTGAGGATTTGTTATCTAGAGCTGATATTTTCGCGGTTATTTGGAATAAAGAAAATTCTAATTTTAACTCCTTTGTGAACTGCTCGAAAGCAGAAAAGGTTCAATAAAAATTGAGTATTTTCTATAAAAGCACATCCAATACATGGATGTGCTTTTTTTGTCTCCAAAATTATCAGTGAAATAATCTAAAATGTTTTCAGTAGTCACATTTATTCAAAAATTCTAATTAAAATTAGGTCAATTTAAATTTATTATAGTGTGCTAAATGTGATTAATTATTTCAACACTAATATTAATCCTAACTATTATAATTTTTCATTATTTGACTAACTTAATTTAATAAATTTTTTTGAAATTTTTGTACTCTCCTATCCTCCAACCAGTTTTCTTTTCGATGTAATGTAAGATTTGAAGCTTTAGATTAAAAGATTTTATTGTTGGATCTTTATCAAATTTCCAATTCATTTTTGATATTCGATCGCTCATTACTGCAGGATGTGTTCCTTGGAATGGCTTAATTGAATCAATTTGTGAATAGTCAAAGTCTAGATCAGCATTAAATTTTTTTTTGATGTAAGAATCACCATGCCATAGTTTGTTAGCCTCAATTAATTTAGCCATTTGGAATTTAGGATGCCTAACCCATCCATAATGATAAATTTCTGCATTAATATATTTGACTTTGAGCTTTTTACCATTTTTACGAAAGCCTTGTGCATCTCTATAACTACGTATGTTTTTATTATTTTTAATTATTCGAATTTCTTGTCTGTACCATGTACGACTATCACCGATATAGTCATAACTCCCATAAAAATGAAGATAATCAAATAACAAACCTTCCACCCTGTTATCGTTAAGGTTTTGTTTCATTTTATGTATAATTTCAGGATAGTATTTTTCGTGAACACACTCATCACCCTGAATGTAAAAACACCAGTCTGAACTATTATCAATTGCATCAAATGCTTTATTAGTTTCAATGGCTAGTACTTGGCCATCTTTGCGTAAATTATCATCCCAAGTCGTATCTATTATTTTAATTTTATCTCCTAAGGATTCAATAAGAATTTTGGTTTCGTCGTCACTTTTACCAACAGCTACAATCATCTCATCTACTAATGGTAGAATTGATAGAATTGCTTCTTTTACAGGATAATCAAGCTTTATAGCATTCCTAATAAATGTAAATCCTGATACTTTCACTCCAACAAATGTATCTTCATTTTTAAAATCTTTATAATGTTTCATTTATCATTTTTTTATTTTATATAAATCACTTATTCATGCATTATATATTTATTCAATGGTTAATTTCGCCAAATGAATGTTAGAGAACTAGAACCAATTAGTGTATGGAATCATTTTGCAGATTTAAACGCTGTACCACGACCCAGTAAAAAAGAAGAAAGAGTAATTGCTTTTATTCAAAATTTTGGTAAAAAACTAGGGTTAGAAACATATACAGATAAGGTTGGAAATGTGATCATTAAAAAACCAGCTACTGCTGGTATGGAAAATAGACAAACTGTTATCCTACAGAGTCATCTTGACATGGTTCATCAAAAAAATTCTGATACATTATTTGATTTTGATATGCAAGGAATTGATATGATTATTGATGGTGATTGGGTGAAGGCTAATGGGACAACATTGGGTGCAGATAATGGTATGGGTGTAGCTGCTATAATGGGTATTTTATCTTCAAAAGATATCATTCATCCATCTGTTGAAGCACTTTTTACTATTGATGAAGAAACAGGTATGACTGGTGCTATGGAACTTGAAAAAGGAATTTTGAAAGGTAGCATTCTACTAAATTTAGATACAGAGGATG
>CESO01016540.1_pt1 | contig 15577 bp, 15 predicted proteins | sample 356341 | NCBI WGS metagenome assembly CESO01 (sample SAMEA2621812, study PRJEB7988) | marine metagenome | biome: marine biome (ENVO:00000447); feature: deep chlorophyll maximum layer (ENVO:xxxxxxxx); material: "saline water (ENVO:00002010), including plankton (ENVO:xxxxxxxx)" | depth 35 m
AGTAATGTCTTAGCCGAGTGATACTAATTACCCGTAAGCCTATCGTAGGGCTTTTTCTTTCAAATTGCTTTTAATTAAATTCTTTTATTTTATTTGTTTTCTCAATACGTCACAATATTATGTAGTGCAAAAACGCTGCGACAATTAAGGTGGTTATAGCGATGGGGCTCACCTCTTCCCATTCCGAACAGAGAAGTTAAGCCCATCAGCGCAGATGGTACTGCCATCCGGTGGGAGAGTATGTCACCGCCTTCTTCGAGACCTCAACAGTAATGTTGAGGTCTTTTTTTTGATATTAACTCCCAATATCCTAGAGTTTTTTACATCGATGATATTAGTGCAAGATAATTTACTGTTCGTCTCTTGCGAGAAAGATTGTCTCCTCCTTCTTCGAGACCCCAACAATAATGTTAAGATCAAAACCTTTTATTCTATTTTCATTTTGTTTGCCATGACAACTTTTATCAATATGACAGGCTTAGTTTTTTACACAAAAAAACAGCCCTATGGGCTAGGACTATTAAATAATCAAATAATTATAAAAAAAAATGAAGGTTAAGCAAATAGTTCTACATTATGCCTCGAGTTTGTATTAAATTCAAAAAAAGGGGCCTCACACTGTGTGGAGCAATAAAAAATTTGTTAGAAAAAAAAACAAATTCACAGTTTATCAAAAACTAAAACCAAGGAAAGAATCCTTAAAAAAAACATTTTTTAAAAGCCAATTCACCTTTCTTATATGACCAAAAACCAAGTTGAGAAAATGGTTTTGATTGATATCTCAGTGGGAATTATAAATTGAATTTTTAAAATCAGGTCGCATATGTTTAACTATATCTATTAATAAAATTAACAATTTATTTTGGAACTTTAATCAGAGTAAAGAAAGTGATGTTCAAGATAAATTAATGGTATAGTTAATGTAATAATCTGTATAAATAACAGTCCAATTTATTTAAATCAGGTAGGCCAATAGAATTGCTAAAAGGATTACACTGAGTTTTCTGAGGTTAAAACTGTGGTTCTCAGAACTTTCAAAAAGAATTGTTGTGGAGATATGTAGGATCATACCCACCACCCAAGCAGTGATCTCAAATTGGTTTTTGATCAAAGATGGGGTATGGGTCATTAACAAATTACCGATGGGAGTCATTAAGGAAAATAATAGGAGTGCAGACCATTTGATTTTGACAGATATTTTTGTGTTTTCCATCATTAAGTACAGTATGACGCCGATGGGGATTTTATGTATGATGATTCCGTATGTTAACTCCATTTGATACGATAAAGGAATTCCCTCTACAAGCGCGTGTAAGCTTAAACTTATCCATAAGGTCAGCGGAAAAATATTTGATGCACTTGGATGATAATGCCCGTGTTCTGCTCCTTTGGAAAAATATTCCAACACAATCTGGAATAAAATTCCGCCCATCACATAAACAGACAGTTGTTTGTCTCCTTCTGAAAATATTTTGGGAAACAATTCAAAAACAGTAATTCCCAAAAGAAAGGCTCCACTAAATGACAGGATTAACTTTAGTCCAAGGGTTTTTATAAAGGGTGATAATCGGGCAAGCATTACACCTGCCATGGCTCCTATAAAGGGGAGACTCAAGAGCCAGTAATCATAAAGCGACATACCGTAATTTAAATCTTTTAATAATGCTAAAAATAGTACTTTTAGCGCGAATTACTTTTGATGAAGAATAATTTTAAAATGATGGCCAAGACCTTCTACGGGATGGAAAAACTCTTGGCTGAAGAGTTGAAGCAACTCGGGGCAACCGAGGTTTCGGAAGGCAATCGATTGGTGCATTTCACTGGGGATAAAGGTTTTATGTATAAAGCGAATCTTTGTTTGCGTACCGCATTAAAAATTTTGAAACCCATTTTTCAGTTTCGTGCCGAGAACGAAAGTGTGTTTTACGAAAAACTTTATCAATATGATTGGAATACTATCCTCTTACCAGATCAGACTTTCGCCATTGATAGTGTAGTTCATGGAAAGGTATTCAATCACTCGCTCTATGTTACTCAGCGCTGTAAAGATGCTATCGTAGATCGCTTTAGAAAGGTTCATGGGGAGAGACCTACGGTGGATACCCGTCATCCGGACATACGATTGCATCTTCATATTTTTGATCAAAAATGCAGTTTATCTCTGGATACTTCCGGTCGCTCCCTCCACCACAGGGGCTATCGATCCCTAACCAATATTGCCCCGATCAACGAAGTGCTAGCTGCCGGTATCATCATGTTGTCCGAATGGGATCAAAGAACAGATTTTATGGATCCCATGTGTGGCAGTGGAACTTTCCTTATTGAGGCTGCCATGATGGCTTGTAAAATACCCGTAAACCTCAATCGTAATGTATTTGCCTTTGAAAAATGGAAAGATTGGGACGAGAGTCTGTTTGAAAAGATCAAAACGTCAAAACTCAATAGCGTCGTTTCTTCAGTAGGAAAAATTTACGGTTTTGACAAAGCTCCCTCCGCCATCGAAAAGGCCACCAATAATATTAAAAATGCGGGGTTAGAGGATTTTATACAAGTCAATAGAGCCAACTTTTTTAATTCTCAAAAAATGGGTGATAGCACACTTCACCTTTTAACCAACCCTCCTTATGGAGAACGTTTGGAGGGAGATATCAATAGATTGTACAAAAATTTTGGAGATACTCTCAAACGTTCCTACCCCAATACTCAGGCATGGATCATCAGTTCAAATTTTGGGGCTCTAAAGTTTTTTGGACTGCGTCCCACTAGAAAAATCAAACTTTTTAATGGAAAGTTGGAGACGCGTCTGTGTAATTTTCCTATTTACGAGGGAACCAAAAAAATCCACAAACTCAAAACTCAGGACAGCAAGCCCCCTGAAAATTAAAGCTTAACGGGAATGGCGTATGTCAGAGTATAATTGAAGCCGGCTCCCCAAACATTTTCATCGGTTTTTTTGTTAAAACCGGGTATGTGTAAATTATCAAAGTTGTCAGGACGGGTGTCGCTCATCAATCTATTTAGCCTCATGCTGAATCCCAAATAAAGATTATTGATCATTTTTACTTTAATTCCCGCTACAATTTCTAGCCATCGGGCCGACAGTGCATCTTGTTCTCTAATTTCAGGGCCTTTTTTTATCACTTCCGTAGTCCAATAGTGATTGATCTTATAAGGCTCGTACTCATTTACTTTCTGTTTGTGGAAACTATTTCCTATGCGCATTCCCAAGTAAATGGCATTGTTCATTCCTTTCCAGTTCTTGTACATATTATAATCAAACCCCAGTTTTATGTAAGTTCCCGTACTGGTGAAATTGATTTGTTCTGACTGTTGTGTTTTTCGTTCATTGCCCAACTCAATGGCACCGTAAAACTCAGAAAATAGTCTGATGTCTCCCACCAATTCTAATCCAAAAAAGTCTTTGTCCAATTGTGCCATTAAGGGTTTGGACAAATCCATACCAAAGCGAATGGTATAGGGCTTCTTTTCCCTTTTCTTGAGGGTATCAACCACTTCCTCTTCCACAAGCTCTTGAGCAGTAGTACAATAAACAGGCGCCAGTAGACTAATGATAAATAGCCAAATGTGAATTTTCTTCATCAGATAAGGTGTCTCTTATTTTTTCAACGCTTTTGATCCATCCTTCATCCTTGGTGATTTTATATTGGAAAGGATTTTCAAAAACAAAGGTGGATTTGTATCCACAGGCTCGATTTATATAGGTGTCAAATTGACGGTGATTGATTTGTAGTGAGTCACTCACCAGGGGCGGGGAGGAGGTGCGTAATGTAAATTCGTACTGTGTAAATTCATAATTGTTCCTCAATGGAATTGCGATTGAATCTCCTGAGAAGGAGGTTAGGCTGTCTACCAGGCCCAAACCTCGTATCAGAAGTTCACTGACTTCTTTTTTGGCTTGTGGGTTTTCGTGATCCTTGAATAAAACAATCATTCTTGGAGTGGCCGGAGTCCCTTCAAGGCAAATATCATCCTTCTCACAGGAAAACAAAATCATGGACATTAGGAAAATTAAACTTCGGGGGATCATTAGCTTATATCTTCTCTAAAAGTACGACATTTTCGACATGTTGGGTTTGGGGAAACATATCAATTGCTTGGGAACAAACTAGCCTATATTGTTCTTTCATCAGATACAAATCTCTGGCTTGGGTGGCATGGTTACAACTTACATATACTATTCTTTTGGGTTGCAGAAAAAGTAATTGTTTTACCACAGCAGGGTGCATACCATTTCGTGGAGGATCTGTGATGACCACATCGGCTTTTCCATGGCGATTGATAAAATCTTGATTAAAAACTTTTCGCATATCACCCACTTCAAAAAATGCATTTTTAATGCTATTTTCCTCAGCATTGCTCCGGGCTGCTTCTATTGCCTCTGGCACCGACTCTACTCCGACTACCTTTCTGCAATCTTTGGCGACAAACTGAGCAATTGTTCCCGTACCGGTGTACAAATCATAAACCAGTTCGTCTCCTTTGAGCCCTGCAAAGTCTCTGGCTATTTTGTATAGCTCATAAGCCTGTTCGGTATTGGTTTGAAAAAAAGATTTGGCATTGATTCTAAAATTCAAGCCCTCCATTTCCTGCATTATGTATGTTTTGCCGTCATAACAAATGATCTCTTGATCATATAGTGTATCGTTGGCCTTATTGTTGATGCAGTAGAGCAATGAAGTGATGTCAAAATTCTTTTTCAAATGTTCCAGCAGGGCCTCGCGTTGGGCTTTGTTTTCCTTGAAAAACTGAATCAGAACCATAAACTCCCCACGGTTGGAATTGCGAATCATCATACTTCGTAAAAAACCTTCTTTATCTCTGGGATTAAAAAAATCAAGTTGGTGCTCAAGAGTAAAAGCTTTTACCGCGTTTCTGATTTCATTGGCCGGTTCGGGTTGTAAATGACATTGGTGAATGTCGACCACTTTGTCCCACATTCCCGCTTTGTGAAAACCCAATCCTTTTTTTTCGATGATCAAAGATTTGTCAGCAATTTCATCGGCGGTCAGCCAACGTTGATCGGAAAAGGCATATTCCATCTTATTTCTGTAAAAATAGGGGTGGGGTGCAGGCTGAATAGCATCGATGACTGGCAAGGCCATCCCAGACATTTTTTTAAGGTTGTGCAATACCTCCTTTTGCTTGAAATGCAGTTGAGCCACATAGCTCATGTTTTGCCATTTACAACCTCCGCAGACACCAAAATGCTTGCATTGGGGTTCAATACGATTCGCTGAAGGTTCAAGGATTTCAATCAGATTAGCTTCAAAATACCCCCTTCTTTTTTTATAGGTTTCTACACTGATTTTATCTCCTGGCACCACCCCGGAAACAAAGATAACTTTGCCTTCTTCAGATTTCACCACTCCCTTTCCCCGGCTGGTTATATCGACTACTTCCAAGTTATTGTATCGCTCCGAAATGAATTTTTTTGCCATGTTACAAAAATAGGATTGTTTTTTTACCCATTTCATAGATTTTTGGTAAACCATTACCAAGAATTTGATTTCTGCTTATCAATGCGTCAAGGACTCCGATAAAGTGTAATTATATTCTTATTTTTGACATGAGTTTTTTTCAGAAACATTAACTACTATTGAAAATTAATGATGAATACCACACAAAAATCACTTCAGGATTATTATTTGGATTTAGAGGCTAAACACGGTGCACACGATTATCATCCACTGCCAGTTGTACTGGCCAAAGGAAAAGGTGTTTTTTTATGGGACGTAGAGGATAAAAAGTACTACGACTTTTTATCAGCTTATTCAGCGGTAAATCAAGGGCACTGCCATCCTGAAATTGTGGGAGCCATGAAAGAACAAGCGGAAACCTTAACGCTTACCTCAAGAGCTTTTCACAACAACAAATTGGGAGAATATATGAAGTACATTACCGAATATTTTGGTTTTGAAAAGGTACTTTGTATGAATACGGGTGCTGAAGGAGTAGAAACGGCCATTAAAATTACTAGAAAATGGGGCTACCAGAAAAAAGGAGTACCCGAAAATCAGGCTCAAATCATTGTTTGCGATAACAATTTTCACGGGCGTACCTCCACAATCATCTCTTTTTCTACTGATCCCAATTCCAAAGGTAACTTTGGGCCCTATGCAACTGGATTTATTCATGTGCCTTATAATGATCTCGAAGCCTTAGAGGCTGTAATGGAAACCAATCCCAATGTGGTGGGTTTTTTGGTGGAACCCATTCAGGGAGAAGCTGGAGTATTTACTCCTGCGGCAGATTTTATCAAAGGGTCCAAAGCCCTGTGTAAAGAATACAATGTCTTGCTCATAACGGATGAAATTCAAACCGGAATTGGTCGAACCGGATCTTTGTTGGCGGTATGCGGAAACTGTAGTTGTGAGCATTCTTGCGAACAACAGATCGACACCTATATCCGTCCTGACATGTTAATACTGGGAAAAGCCATCAGTGGTGGTACTTATCCCGTTTCTGCCGTACTTTGTGATGCTGAGGTTATGGATGTGATTCAGCCTGGTCAACACGGTAGTACTTTTGGAGGTAATCCTTTGGCTGTTGCCATTGCCAAAAAAGCTTTGGAGGTAGTGCTCAATGAAAAACTGGCGCAAAATGCCAGACGTTTGGGGACCATTTTTAGGGAAGAAATGAATCTCTACATTGCCCAAAGTAATATCGTTGAGTTGGTAAGAGGAAAAGGTTTACTCAATGCCATAGTCATCAACGATACGCACGAAAGTGATATCGCTTGGAACATCTGCTTAAAACTGAGAGACAATGGGCTTTTGGCCAAACCAACCCACGGGAATATCATTCGATTCGCCCCACCGCTAGTGATGAGTGAAGATCAGCTCTACGATTGTATCAGAATCATCGTAGAAACCCTAAAAACATTTGAACCTGATTGGTAGTCTTTACCTCCAAATACGCTATAGAATTGATGAAGGTATATTTTGACAATGCAGCCACGACTCCCATACGGAATGAGGTCATTGAATTGATGACCCAAAGTATGTCGACGACTTTTGGAAATCCTTCCTCAACCCACGGTTTTGGCAGAACAGCGAAATCGATAATAGAAACCGCTCGAAAAAGTGTTGCAAAACACCTCAACTGCGAACCACAAGAAATTATTTTCACCTCCGGTGGAACAGAGTCAGACAATATGATATTGCGCTGTGCTGTAAAAGATTTGGGTGTTAGAACCATCATCTCCTCTTTGTTAGAACACCATGCTGTTTTGCATGCTTTGAATGACTTGGAGAAAGAAGGCGTGAGAATTCATTATGTTGATTCGGATGAGAACGGTTCTCCCAGGGTGGATCATCTGGAAAGTATACTGAAATCAGATGATACCCTCAAATTGGTCAGTTTGATGCATATAAATAACGAAATAGGCAATATACTTAATTTGGATCGGGTAGGAGCCCTTTGTAAAGCTAATGGCGCTTATTTTCATACCGATGCAGTGCAAGGGGTGGGGCATTTTACATTTGATCTTAAATCTCAACCCATAGATTTTTTGGCTGCGGCAGCCCACAAGTTTCACGGCCCCAAGGGTATTGGCTTTGCTTATATCAGAAAAAAAAATGCACTAAACCCCCTTATCGTTGGTGGCCCTCAAGAAAGAGGGCTAAGGGCAGGCACCGAATCGGTCCACAACATTATCGGTTTGCAAAAAGCCATTGAAATGGCCTATGATAACTTAGAGGAGGAAAGGGCTTATATCTTGGGTTTAAAAAAATATTTCATTAGCCAATTAAAGGGATTATTTCCAACTGCCCATTTCAATGGGCTTTCAGGAAATCTGGAGGAGAGTACATACACTTTGGTCAACGTTGCTATACCCCTAGAGGATTCCAAATCCCAATTGCTTGATTTTCATATGGATCTCAAAGGAATTGCATGTTCCAAAGGAAGTGCATGTCAGGCCGGAGCAGATTCGGGATCTCATGTTCTAAGGAATCTCAAACGTTCTAAGACCATAGAAAAACATGCCTCATTAAGGTTTTCTTTTTCCTCTTTTAATACTACAAAGGAAGTGGACTATGTTATTCAGTCCTTGTCTACGCTTTAAAACCAGACCTTTATTATTTCAGGTTTTATTTTCTAAAAAAAGTGGTTTTATAAACTGCTTTGTTTCCCACATTGTCCACTACTTCCAATTGGAGTTCATGTTTTACCAGATCAAAAACTTTATCCGATAAATCATAAGTCAGTAGTTTGCGTTTGGGTTCGTATTCAAACAAAACCCATTCCCCGTTGATGGTACCCCTGTAGGACTTGATCCCTGAAAAATCATCAGAGATTTTTATCTTGATAAACTTGAACTTACTGAGCCATTGCTTGGGTCTAAAATTGGATGGGAAAATTTTGGGGGCGACAGAGTCCCTGGCAAGGGTGAAGTCTCCCATATCTTTTACTTTGGTTTTCCAATGGCCTTTATTAAGGGTGGTGGATAGAAAAGAAAGTTTTTTTTCTGTTTTTTTGGCTATAAAAGTTTGCCTAAGTTTTAGTGTGTCCACTACATTCGCCTTGAATTTGATTTCATAAGGGTTGTTGAATGGAAACAAATTTGGACCGATACTTATAGTATTTTTTGCTTCCTCAATTTGTATGATTGCATTTTCAAAAAAAGTTCTTTTGGGGAAATATACCTTTTTGTCATTCATGGTAAGGATATAATCTAATCGAGGTTCAATCAGTTTACCCTTCAACTTTTTGTTTGGTATTTCCTTTTTGGTTCCTTCTATATACATAATTACATACGATGAGTTTCCTGAATAATCTTCAATAGCAACCCTTACTTGATAGGATTTCCCCAACTCAACATTAAAGAGACCCTCGGCGTTCATGGACTTCATAAATGTCAGAGGCTTATGGTTTTGAAAAAACAGTTTTTGGATTTTATTCTTATTTTCTTTGTATTTGGGGTAGTCTACATTGATGAATAATTTTTTGGAATCAGAATAATCCAATTGGTCAAACTTGAACTGCATAATTTTTTTTCCATTGACTTCCACCTCTGCTATGTAAATTCCGTTTTTGTTGTAACTCAAATTCTGACGGTCAAACATTTGAAGTCCTAGTCCCATTTTTCCGCAGGACTTTATAATAGGCGTATGGTAGGTGCTGTCATTTACTTTTTGAAGGGAAACCGGTTCTGAGTATGTCAGGGTAGTATTGTTTTGAGGATAAAACAGAAATAATTTTTCAATTTGAGGTCTTTGATTGTCAGTGACTGGCAGGTTGAACAGTAGAGGGTTTAGTGGCTTTTGACTTTTTGTGTCTCTAATTTCAAAATGCAAATGAGGCCCGGATGAGTTTCCGGTATTTCCCGAATAACCAATCACCTCTCCGGCTGCAATGTTAATCTCTTTTTTTTTGGGGAATTGCTGGAGTGTATAAGTCTCTTTTTCGTATTGAATGGATTTGATGTAGGCTTCTATTTTGGGGGCAAACTTTTTCAGATGGGCATATACTGAGGAGGTTTGATCGGGGTGGTCAATGTATACTGTTTTTCCATATCCACCAAGCGATACCCTGAGTCTACTGATGTGACCAGGAGCAACACTTTTAACTTCCCACCCTTCTTTTCCTTGGGTTTTGATGTCGATGCCCAGATGAAAATGTGTACTACGAGGCTCTCCAAATGTTCCCGATAAGGAGAATGGAATGTCAAGGGGAGGGACCCATTCAATCTTATTTTGACTCCATAAAAGCAATGCCAAATGCATCACAATTATACTTCCGATTAACTTTGTTTTCATTTTCAATGCAAGTACTTTGACAAAAATACATTTTTATGTATATCCATTTAAGTCCTTTGAAAATGGTTTTTCAAAATCCCACAGAAATGTTACTTTTGAATAAATTGAAATCATGTCCCAAGATGCAACTGAAGAGATTCATTTTTCTTACAATCCCTCCTAAACGAAAACCCAATTGATATTTTTATTTATCTAGTTTTTTTTGGTCTGTTCTTGATCCTACTCCCACCACTTTTTTTATCAGCTACATCATTTCCGAATTAGGCTTTTCACTCTTGATTTATTTAATGAAAGTGTTCAAAGGTGCTAATTTGACTATCAAAGGACAACAGTTCAGCTATGGCACTTTATACAAAACTGTCATTGACCTAAGAACGGTCAGGAGAATTAAATATTTTGGAGAGGCTTATATCATCAAGACGGATGATGAAAATTTCACCTTTCGTTCCAAGTATCTGAATAAAAACGGACAATTATTATTCCACGAATTTTTTTGTTTAATATGCCAATAGACAAGAGGTCATTTTTCCCTGTATATTGACAAGTATCGAGGTGTTAAAGTTTTTAAAATAAATGTCAGAAGGTGAAATTATCGGAAGGAATCCCTACTTTTGTAGTGTAATGTTTTGGCCGTTTTAATTTTGGTTCTAATGAATAATTTTGATGTTTTAGAAGAAAGAATTGTTCAGTTACTCAATAAACTAAAGGAAAATCATCTGTTAATAAGTAAATTACAAATAGAAAACAAGCAGTTTGAACAAGAGTCCTCTTCGTTAAAAACACAAATTTTGGAACTCAAAAAAGAAAATGAATCCCTGATGATGGCCAATTCCTTACTTGGCAGTAAAGAAAGTAAAGCGATTACCAAGCGCAAAATAAGTAGTTTAATCAAGGAAGTAGATTTTTGTATCCACCAGCTATCAGAGATTAGATAGATCATGAGCGAAAAAATAAAAATAAAATTAACCGTTGCCGACAGAGTTTATCCGTTGACCATTTCACCTGATCAGGAGGCTTCGTTAAGGATCTCGGCGAAAAAAATTGAAGACATGACCAAACAATTAGAACAAAACTATGCCGTTCGTGACAAGCAAGATGTTTTGGCTATGTGTGCCCTGCAATACGCTGCGCAATTGGAAAACCGACTTGAAAATAATAGCACGAAAGATGAACCTTCGGTCAAGACCAATGAATTGATTGAATTGATCGATTTGCATCTTTCCAATTACTAAGTTCTTTAAATAAAATACATACTGCCTGTATTGGTGATTTTTTGATAAACTCAACGAGCTTTAATTAGAAGAGGTGAGTTATGATTGTAAAAGCAAGCTGCCATGAGCAGATCCTTGATCAGTTGTGTAGCCTCAAACCTGTTTATTTAGGAGTTTATACAAAAATTCTTTGCTGATACAGGCTTTTTAATGATTTAAAACCAACCAAATGGAAGTAAACACAAGCATAATAATACTCACCACCATCGCTATTGTGATCGGAATAGGCTTGGGGATTATTATACAACGTAGAAAAAACACCAAACAGCTCGACGGTGCCAATGCCGAGGCAAAGGAAATTCTGAATCAATCGAGGAGGGAAGCAGATCGTGTAAAAAGCGAAAAAATACTTCAGGCCAAAGAGCGCTTTATCGAATTAAAATCTGAACATGAAAAGGTCATTTTTCAAAGGGAAAAGAAAATCTCAGATGTAGAAAACCGATTGAGAGATAAAGAAAATAAACTCAACAATGACCTCACTCACAATAAAAACCTGTCGCATTCACTAGAACATAAAAACGAATCCTTTCAAAAAAGGGTAGAGAAGTTGGACACCAAACTGAAAGAGGTTGAAGCTTCACACAAAATTCAGGTAGAAAAACTAGAGACCATTTCCGGTTTGTCGGCTGATGATGCCAAAAAAGAATTAATCGATTCCCTAAAGAAGAAAGCGCAGTTAGAAGCTATGGCTTTTGCCCAGCAGAGTCTGGAGGAGGCAAAATTGACTGTTGAACAAGAAGCCAAAAAAATCATCATTAATACCATTCAACGTATTGGAACAGAGGAATCGATTGAAAATTGTGTTTCCGTATTCAATTTGGATTCGGATGATGTCAAAGGAAGAATCATTGGTAGGGAGGGAAGAAATATCCGTGCCATTGAAGCTGCTACGGGAGTTGAAATTATTGTTGATGATACCCCAGAGGCTATCATTCTCTCTTGTTTTGATCCTGTCCGTCGCGAAATTGCTCGTTTGTCCATGCACCGATTGGTGACCGATGGTAGGATACACCCCGCAAGGATCGAAGAGGTGGTAAACAAAACAACCAAACAAATACAAAACGAAATTGTGGAAGTTGGAAAAAGAACCGTTATCGACTTGGGTGTCCACGGTCTGAATCCCGAACTGATCAAAATTATTGGTCGAATGAAATATCGTTCTTCCTACGGTCAAAATCTATTGCAACATTCCAGAGAAGTGGCCAAGTTGTGTGGTGTAATGGCCTCGGAACTGGGCTTAAATCCTAAGCTGGCCAAACGTGCAGGACTTTTACACGACATTGGTAAAGTACCCGAGGAGGAAACAGAAACCCCTCATGCAATTTTGGGAATGGAGTGGGCCGAAAAATACGGAGAGAAAAAAGAGGTTTGTAATGCTATTGGCGCTCACCACGACGAAATCGAAATGACTTCTTTATTGTCGCCTATCGTTCAAGTTTGTGATGCCATTTCCGGCGCCAGACCCGGCGCCAGACGACAGGTGTTGGACAGCTATGTTCAGCGTTTAAAAGATTTGGAAAACATTGCCTATGACTTTAATGGCGTAAATAAAGCCTATGCCATTCAGGCCGGTCGAGAACTCAGGGTTATCGTTGAAAGTGAAAAGGTATCCGATGACCAGTCAGCTGAACTTTCCTTCCAGATATCTCAAAAAATCCAAACCGATATGACCTATCCGGGACAGGTAAAAGTCACAGTGATCCGCGAAACAAGAGCTGTAAACGTCGCCAAATAATCATTGAAATAATATCGCCAGTCCTCCCAGTCCTGTCAGTAGGAGGATCAATTGTCTGTATTTGTCGTCGTTGATTTTTTTAACCAGAAAAACACCCAAACCAAAACCTGCAATCACAGCAGGGATCAAACTCAAGCTGATTTGAAATGATACCTGGTTGATGGTACCCCATGACCAGATGTGGAAGGGAATCTTGAACAAATTGATGATAAAAAACAACCATGCTGCTGTTCCGATAAACTCATTTTTAGGTAATTTGATAGCCAAGAAATAGATATTGGAAAAGGCACCTGCCAAGTTTCCCACCATGGTGGTGAACCCAGCCATCATTCCCATTAATGCCGCAAAACTCCAGTGGGTAGGCACTTTTCTGTCTTTCTTTAGTTCCCAATAATACATCATCACCACACTGATAAGAATGATGACGGCCATACCCGATTTAAAAAGATCTTCCGGCAGATCCTTACCCAAAACTACTCCCACCAATACCCCAAGCATCGTCCAGGGTAAAAGTTTGATCAGATAGATCCACTTTACATGACGCTTGTAATAGATCACAGCCAAAATATCCCCGCAGATCAACAAGGGCATCAATATTCCCGTTGATTCTTTGGCACCGTAAACCAACGCCAAACCCGTAACGATCAATACCGCCAATCCTTTGATGCCCGACTTGGCAATACCCAACAATAAACTTGCGGCCAATGCGATTGTAAAAGCAAGACTCAGATAGGCAACGGTGGTTTGCAGTAGCAAAAGAAGAATCAATTAGTTTAGTAGGGAATAAAGCTATTGAATAAATTTCTTATACCCGAAAAAGATGATGATCTTTGCCAAAATTTTATTTTGAAAAGTCAGAAGGCTTTTATTTACATGCTGTTAAGCACTTTGTTTTTTGCTTTGATGAGCACAATGGTAAAATACCTTAACGACTTTGGTGCTTTTCAATTGGTTTTTTTTCGATCTCTTGGGACTCTTATTTTTAGTACGAGTTTCCTTATCTATAAGAAAATACCGCTTTGGGGTAATCAAAAAAAACTATTATTTATCAGAGGTTTTACGGGAACCAGCTCAATGGTTTTATTTTTTATGGCCCTTCATTTTATGACATTGGGTTCGGCTGTGACATTGCGCTACACTGCACCTTTGTTTGTTGCCCTTTTGGCCATTTTATTTTTGGGAGAAAAAATAAAACTCATTCAATGGGTCTTTTTTGGCATCTCCTTTATTGGGGTCTTTTTGGTCAAAGGTTTTGATACTACCGTCGATTTTTTGGGATTGGGAATCATTTTACTTTCCTCCCTGACCTCTGCCATCACTTATATTTTTATTTCGAAGATTGGTTCCAAGGATCACTATATGGTCATCATCAATTACTTTATGCTCACGGCCACTTTGGTCGGAGCTATGGGTAGCTTATTTAAATGGAAAACACCCCAAGCAATGGAATGGCTTTATTTTATCTTGTTGGGGGTATTTGGTTTGATTGCTCAAATATTGATGACCCAAGCTTTTCAGATAGGCCCAGCCTACAAAATTGCCCCTTATAAGTTTATTGAGGTGATCTTTTCCCTTGCTTTTGGAGTATTTGTTTTTATGGATGTATATTCCTTTTACAGTATACTCGGGATGATATTGATCGTTTTTGGCTTGGTGCTCAATGGTGTTTACAAAAGGAGTAAGGAATCTTCATAATTGCAATTTTAGTGTGTTAGCTGAAAACTCCTTTTTGTGATTCGCCCATTTTCATTACATTTAAAAAAATACCATTAATAACGAATTATGGAGAAATCAAACGCAAGACTCTTATCCCTTGATATCTTAAGGGGTTTGACGATCATTTTAATGATCATTGTCAACGATCCGGGTTCCTGGGATCATGTTTACGCACCTCTTTTACATGCGGACTGGAACGGTTTAACACCTACGGATTATATTTTCCCCACTTTTATTTTTATTGTAGGGGTCTCTATCGTTCTATCCCTGACCAAACAAAGTGAAAAAGGGCTGACCAGAAAACAATTGGTTCGAAAAGTATTGCTACGCAGTTTAAAAATTTATTTGGTAGGACTCTTTTTGTGGTTATGGCCTTCCTTTGATTTTGGACGAATTCGATGGGTGGGGGTATTGCCACGTATTGCTTTGGTCTTTATGGTCTGTGCTTTACTTTTTTTGTACACCAAAAGAAAGACCCAACTCATCATCGCATCTCTCATTCTGGTACTCTACTGGTTGGTCATGAAATATCTCCCAATACCTGGCATTTGTATGCCCGATTTAAGTGAACCCGGAAAAAACTGGGCCAATTATTTGGATCAAAATTACTTACCCGGTTATTTGTGGAGAAAAACCTGGGATCCTGAGGGGATACTCAGTTCCTTTCCAGCTGTGGTTACCGGATTGCTGGGAATGATGGCAGGATTTATATTGATATCAAAAGCCGAACTTAAAGACAAGCTCCTAAAGCTTTTTATAATGGCGGGATCCCTACTTATATTGGGAGATGTCTTTCAATACCTAATGCCGATTAATAAAAGTGTTTGGAGCAGTTCCTTTGTTCTAATAACCGGAGGAATTAGCTGTTTGCTTTTGGCTTTATTTGTCTACTGGGTTGATATAAAAGACCAAGCAGCCAGATTCAAAATGGCTCGGGCTTTTGGTATGAATGCCATTTTTGCCTACACTTTGGCCGGTATCTTTTATACCTTTTTCTACAGCAAAAAACTTTGGGGTATTTCCCTCAGCACCACATTTGTGGATCAAGCTATTGCCATGGGTGTTGCTCCAAAATT
>CESO01035239.1_pt1 | contig 15559 bp, 16 predicted proteins | sample 356341 | NCBI WGS metagenome assembly CESO01 (sample SAMEA2621812, study PRJEB7988) | marine metagenome | biome: marine biome (ENVO:00000447); feature: deep chlorophyll maximum layer (ENVO:xxxxxxxx); material: "saline water (ENVO:00002010), including plankton (ENVO:xxxxxxxx)" | depth 35 m
GCGTTCCTTCGGGAGTATCTGTTCGACTCAGATATGGGGCACCATGTATTAAAAATTGCAATTTGTGTTAATAACTGTAAAAAAATAATTACTGGTTTCGTTTAGATTATTTTCCCAGCCAGCATCAGTAACTGAAATGAAATCTAAACATGCTTCATTATCAGCATTGATTGGCAAACCTTTCATTAAAAAATCATAATTATTAAATCCAGGATCAGGCTTATTTGGTAATTTTGAATTTTCAATAGAAGTAAATTTGCCCATTCCATCATTGATGGCAATGTGTGCCCCATGGTATCCGCTGTTATAGTCTCTTGTTGAGTGGACGATGTCTATATAACCATCAAGATTCATGTCTCTTAGATAAATGTTTCCTTCGCCATGATGGGAATTAGATCTTGGTTGATTTGAAAAATTAGTGTCTGTCATATCGATCAATTTTCCCAGACCATCATTAATTAAAATTTGAATGTATGCGCCTTCGTAATATGGCAAGTCTCTTGTTATTGCAACAACAACATCGTTAAATCCATCATTATTTATATCATCAAAAGCGGCATGATTATATTTATTATGATCAAATCCAAAAGGTCCTTGTGGTAATGCTATTAGTTCCCATTGGCTAATATCATCAGTGTTATTACTTAAAATAATATAACCTTCCTCGGCATCTGACCAATTAGATCTATTGTCGAAATTCCAAAAAACAATGTCATCATAGGAATCGTTGTTCAAATCAACTAATAACGATGACATAGGATTTCCATATTGATTTTCTCTTTGCCAATCTAAATTTATATAACTATGTATAGTGAAATTTCCCTGACCATCATTAATGTTTAGAATATTGCATGCATAAATATCGATGTCGCCATCCGAATCTACATCACCAGCACTTGCATCATGTGCAAAATTGCATAATTGCCCGCCGCCATTGTTTTGATCTTGTATTTGATTGGATTTATCCTCAAATTTTCCGTCTTCGTTTGAAAGGAGTAACAAATGCGGATAAGGGTTTATAAAATTTTCTGAATAATCTTGAGATCTATATTGGATGCCCATTGATCCGGAAAAAATATCATCAATACCATCATTATTAAAGTCAGCTGAAATAGTTCTATAAGCAAATGGATGTTTTGGAGCTTCGCCGCTAGCATAAATATTTAAGTCTTCTTCAAATCTTCCTTGTCCATCATTTAAATAAATATTTATTGGAGCATTTACCTTTTGTGATGGTTCAATAGTATGAGGAAAGAATGCCCATGCTACTGCAAAGTCTTCGTATCCGTCTCCATTGAAATCTCCTTGAAGCATATTGTGAGCATCTTGACCAAAGAGTGAGTTTTCATATAGCTGACAATCATTAGGTGTTGGGTAACAAATTGTTGCAGTGAATGTATCTTTAATTATTATTCCTCCAAACCCGATATCTCCAACCTCATATAAATTTGTTTTTAGATCATTAATATTATTTGGTATGAGATTGTATTGGGTGGGAAACTTGCTCACCTGCATATCAAATAAAGTTTTAGATTGTGGGCAGAAGGTATCAGCGATAGTTGAAACATCTAATTTAAAATCCATAGATTCTTCGTAAATGATAGGATTTCTAAAACTAAAATTTTTATTATCCTCAGTTATGACATGATGAATTTTGTAACCATATGCATTATCAAGTGCAATATTGAACATGCATTGAGGAATGTTTGATGTTACCTCAATTATTTGTTTTTCATAACTTACGCTACTATTATTCAATCCATTCAAGCTTATATTTACAATTAAATTATCTGTTTGAACTGAATCAGAAGAACTTCCTCCACCGCAGGACGAAACGACAAATATAATGAAAATATTTTTGAATAAGCTTTTAAAGGTTAAAAGAAATTTCATATACTGAAGGTTAATATTAATTGTGTATTTGTTCAATATATGAGTAATAGATTCAATAATTTGTAGCAAAACTACAAATAATATTCTTTCTAAGCTGCATTTTTACTGGATTAAAATAATTTTTGACAATTTTCATCAATTTATATTTAATTCACTACATCAAGTCGTCTTGCCATAAGCTTGATTAATTTGGACACAAATTATTCTTAAATTTTATGGACGCCTGGCATATGAACTAATAGGAGAAATATATGATTACTTTTAACAGGGTAGTTCTATTAGTTGGTTTAGTTTCTATTACCGCCTGTGGAGGCGGTGGTGGCGGAGGCGGAGATTCTTATACAGCGCCTGTTACTCCAACTAATAATGCACCAACAATAACAAACTCTACATCTAATTATTCGGTTGTAGAAAATCAAACGTCTGCATTCACGATTACGGCTACAGATGCCGATGGTGATACTTTGACATACTCTATAGGGGGAACTGACGCTTCTCTCTTCACTGTATCATCTTCAGGAGTTGTTACTTTTAATACAGCCCCAGATTATGAAAATCCATCTGATGCTGATGCAAACAATGTTTATGATCTTATGGCTTCGGTTTCTGATGGCTCATTATCAGATTCTAAAGACTTTATGGTTACAGTTACAAACGACACATCAGATGATGTAACAACAGAGGGTTATGATGGAACATATTTAGGCGCTGGCCCTATACAAGGTGCTACAGTATGTATCGAAGTAACCGCTGGAACGTGCTCAGGGGCACAGTATTCAGCAACCACCATGACGGATGGTTCTTTTTCAATAACAGTTGACTCAGGGGTTACTGGAGTTCTTAGAGGCGAAGGTGGATTTGACCCTGTTACTAATCTTCAACTTAGCACGAATTCAAGTTTTGCTCTGGGTCAACCTGTTACCGACCAAAATTTTGTTGTAACACCCTTAAGTACCATCATGAATGAATATAACAACACTGATTATGATACTTTTAAAACCAAATTAGGATTAGATTCAAACTACATGATTAGATACAACAATCCATTTGCTGGTCTTGATACTGCCTCATTAAATAAAGCGGCTGTAGTTAATACCCAAATCATGGTGATGCACGAGGTCATCAATGCAATTCATACATTTAATGGCGATAGTGCTGCAAGCAAAATTGCTTCGGCAATTTACAACAGATCTGGCAATGAAACATCACTAGGTGATACTACTTTTATGAAAGACATGCTAACTAATTTAGATTCTGAATTCTCCCCTACCAGTGATCAGTTAGTAGACCTTTCAGCTGGCATATCGGCTTTCATGCAAAAAGTAAATGCAAACTCCTCTAATTCTCATTCGCATTTTGCAAAAGCTGGTGTGTCAGAACTCAAAGACCTTATGGTATCTGTAATGAATGGTACATCTAGTGATACTGAGATTGATAAATTAGTTTTCAACACAATAACTTGGCTAGATGAAAACACATCTTGGGATGGTGGTTCGGTAACTGATAATGAAGAGGATATGAAAACCACTACATATTCATTATCAAATAACGGCAGCGTCAACTATTTAGTTGATAATGTGAACACAAGAGATACTGAGTTCATTATATATGTTCGAGAAGGTGATACTATTAAGTTCGAGGCCACAAGCTCAGTTACTTCTGCTCATCCATTCTTAATGTCAACAGAAAGCAATGATATGGATAGCAGTAATGATATTGGAGCTATGGAGGGTTGGAACAAAGACTCGCTAACATTAACGGTTAATTCAAATACTCCGGATACAATATATCCGCATTGCCAATTTCACAATGGAATGTATGCAAATAGTAAAATAGTTAAAGTTTCACAATTTGATCAGAACTTAATTGATATTGACAGTGGATCATCAGCACTTCAAGTTAAAGGTACTGTTGCTTCAGGACCATTTAAAGGTGCTTCTGGTTTTACATATAAAGTGTACCTCACCTCTCAGGGTGGGTCTGAACACACTCATACATTTCATGAGTATCCAGGACTTACATTTTACATGCCAGGTGGGCAAGGCTATCACGGCTCAGAATCTGCATCATCTGATCAGAAATTTAAGCCTAAATCACATTATGTAGCTGGTAATGATGACAGCAACGATAGTTATTAATTTACTGCACACTTTTACTTAAACCTAAATGCGACCTAAATGGTCGCATTTTTTTAAAATTTTCTTAAGTTTTTTGCTAGCTTTTTAGAAAATTTTTTAAATTGTATCAATGCTTTTTCATAACTTTCTGTAGTCAATTTATCAGCCAATGAATATCCATCCCAGAAATATACTTCATACAAAGTATCTTTTATTTTTAGCTCAACGCAAGCAGGATCTGAATTTTTTTTGGAGCTATCATAGATAATTACTTGATCACCAGAAACATCACACATAGTATTTTTTAATTCTGAAAAAAAAGATTTATGTAAATTTAAAAACTTTAATTTGTCTTTATTTATGCTTATTTTGGTCATATGAATGATGTCTGCCAACTTTAAAACTTCTTAATTCAGAATGTTTAGTTTTTCTACCCCTTACCCTTTCTCTCCATGAATTAAAACTCTTCTTTTTAAGATTTTTTCTCATTAAATTAACTACGTCGTCATGAGATAAATTGAATTGAGCTTGAATCGCATCAAAAGGAGTTCTGTCTTCCCATGCCATTTCAATTATTCTTGAGATATCGCTTTCTGATAAGTTCACTTAATTAGATAATAAAACTATATTGTTTGCAGCATTATCATATACAAAATATGCATCCTGCAAATGCCTTTTTCCATTTGGAATAAACGGCTCTCTAGCATGAAGTACTCTATGGCTTGCAACTATCAAGACCTCTCCTCCATTTAGTCTAAATGTTGATCGATATTTTAGATCATGAACTCTAGCTGAAATTTCATGATAAGCCTTATAAAATTCTTTTACGCCTTTTCTTTTTGGATTTATCATTTGCATTAACTGATTTGAATATCTAAAACTTTCTACTGAACCATCATTAGAACATTGAATTATTGGAGCCTCTGCAAAAGTTTCATTATCTTCATCAAACTCTCTGAATGGAACATCAAACTCTTGAAGTACTTTAAAAAAATCTGGTCTTTCATTTCTTAAATCTTCTGATGCTTTCCACCCATCAACAATAATTGATTCTCCTCCCTCACATTCATTTTCAAGCATATGAAGCGCCTGTATGCTTGGCTGTGATTTATAGCTAGCAAAATCATTGTGAGGCGGAAGACCTTTGGACGTATGTGCAACGTTGTAAACATGGCCAGTTACCGAAACATTATGAATTCTTTCAAATAAAGTTTCGTGAATTGGTCCTAGTCTTTTTGATAACATTTCTAGCGAATTAGGAACTTTTGGCGCTGCATGAAGAATAATAACTCCATATGATATTAAATCTTTTAAAGCATTTATCGCAGTTGGTATGTCATCAAGAAAATCCTTCCATGCAAATTTGTTAGGAATAAATGAATTAGGCCAAAATTTATTTTCAGGATATCTTGGTATGTTGCATTCTAAAATTTTACTTAGAGGTATTATGGAATTATGTCCATCTGGCCATTTAATTTGAAGATTATCATCAACCTTTTCAACTTTCTCAGGAGATATATCGATAGGGACTGTATGCAATAGAAATTGTTTTTCTTGTGTTTCAGTAATTCGACATTCGTCACATTGACAGTTATCTCTCAACCATAAAAAAGGTAAATCAAATTCTTGATTTTCTATTGAGATGCTTATTGATTCCTTGTTAGTTACAATCATATATAAATATCAAATTTTGTCGTGCTCCCTTTAACCTGATAGTTAATATTACTATAAATTTTTTTAGATTTTAAAGGTCTTTTTAGAATTAATTTTTTGCAATCAAGTTTCATAAAATTGGTGATTATATTGTCCTCATCATCGGTCAAATCTTCTATTTCTAATATCGATCTTATGGCGCTAATTTCACCGGACTTTTTTACATTTTTTTTTAATATTGGGTACATAGGATCTAGATAGATAATATCAAATAAAACATCTAATTCTTTATATGTATCAACAGAATTTGCGTTTATTAGTTTAAGATTGCTTAAAAACGGAATAGAACTCTTTGCTCTTCTTATAGCATCGCTAACAAGTAAATAAATTATTTTGCTTTGTTCAACAGCAACAACACTATGACCAAGTGATAAAAAGATCATAGAATCAGATAGAATTCCTGCTGTTGCATCAAATATATTAAAAGGCTTCTTTGTTTTTCCTAGTGCTTTTTTTAAATTGCTCTCATGATTAGTTCTCTTTAGCCTCCAACCTAACTTACCCTTTAGAAAATTAACATTTAGTATCTCTTTTGGATGTTGTGAGTCTTTAATGAATGAAAGGCCATCTTCATCATAAGTAAAATAATATTTTGACAAGGGAATTATATTAACTATTTCTAAATTAAATTTTTTTGAAACATGCTGAATATTTATATCTAAAAAATCTTTCTGAACATATATCTGCATTTATATAATAAGTAATAAAAATATGCCTAAAAATATTCTATAAATCACAAATGGAATCATTCCTATTCTTTCAACAAAATTTAAAAATAATTTAATTGTAAAAAATGCAAAAATCATTGAAACAAAAAAACCAATAATCAGATGAGTATAATTGTAATCAATACCAGACGTTTGGATCTTAATGATAAGTAAAATAAAAGCACCAAATATAGTGGGTATGCCTAACATAAAAGAAAATTTGGATGCATCTTTAAGATTCATACCTATAAACAAAGCTGCTGTAATTGCAGTACCTGAACGTGATGCTCCAGGAATCAGTGCAAAGCATTGCAACAATCCAATTAATAAAGCTCCATAGAGGGTTATTTCAAATAAACTTTTATCTTCTTTTCTTCTAATGAAGGCAATAAAAAGGATTGCTGCAAAAAATAAATTTGATATCGCTATTGTAATTTCTTCATTGAAAATCCCTTGCTCTACCATGTCTGCAAAAGCAAAGCCGACAAATACAATTGGTAGAGTCGCGATTATTAAATATGAAGCTAATTGTTTATGTTTGTAATAAGCAGGGTTATTAACAAAAAGTGATTTTGTCATAAGCGCAATTTCTGATCTAAAAAAATATATAACAGCAACAAGGGTTCCAGCGTGCACCGCTATATCAAATGAAAGTCCTAGATTTTTTGAATCAAATATTAGTCCTGGTAAAAGTAAATGAGCTGAGCTAGAGATTGGTAAAAATTCTGTGAGTCCTTGAACCAGACCAAGAAAAAAGCTTAAAAGTAAATCATTCATTTAATTTTTTAAAATTAGTTTCATCGTAAGTTGGATTGGCAAGATTTGGATCAAATTTTTTACAATCAGAACCTGAGGCTAAAAAAGTTTGCTTAGCTTTTTTAGCTACTTCATCTGCATCAAGAACTTCTACCTCATCATTTATAGCAATCAAGGGTTTTTGCAAACCTACAGCCATTCCTTTCAAAAATGTAGCAACAGTCCTGGTAGCTGTATAAGAATTTTGAGAATTTGCAAAAGCAAATAAATCTATATCCTCAAGAATAAAACTTTTTTTGTAGCCAACATTCGACAAAAACAAATTCCAATCTGGTCTCTCTTTTCTCCCATGGCTCATTGAATAAGTGTTTATATCATCATTAAGGATCACACTTACTGAAGTATGATCTCCCGAACTTTTAATAGCTAGGACATTCATGACTTATATTTGATCTGAAATTTGCTCAAAAACTTCTTCTACTGACAAAGACCCATCAATTTTAAAAAACTTTAAATTGCTTTCGTTTGAAAGATTTTTATAGAAATCCGTTAATGGTTTGGTCTGTTCATGGTATACACTCAATCTTTTTAAGACGGTTTTGGGCTTGTCATCTTCTCTTTGAATAAGAGGATCTCCTGTCACATTATCAAATCCCTCTTTGTCTGGAGGATTGAATTTTGTATGATAATTCCTTCCTGAGCTTGGGTGCACTCTTCTTCCTGACATTCTATCAACAATAATTTGGTCTTCAACATGAATTTCAATTACATGAGTAAAATCAATTTTCATTTCGGCTAATTGCTCTGCCTGACCAATGGTTCTTGGAACTCCGTCAAATAAAGAGCCGTTCTTACAATCTGGTTTGGTAAGTCTCTCTTTTATTAAAGAACCAATAATGTCATCAGATACTAATCTTCCGCTATCAAGGATATTTGATACTTCTAAACCTAAATCGCTCTTGGAGGCGACAGCCTCTCTGAGCATATCCCCTGTACTTAGTTTTGGTATTGTGCATAACTCACATATAAGATCAGCTTGAGTTCCTTTTCCGGCTCCTGGTGGACCTAGTAAAATTATATTCTTCATTTCTTTTCTAATATAGCAAAAGCTATAGCATATTCCTTTTCGTCTGAAAGACTAACATGTGTTTTAGTAATCCCCAAATCAGTAATATATTGTTTAAGACTCCCAATAGGCTCAAGGAAAGGTTTTCCATTTTTGTCTCTTAATATTTCAATTTCACTTAATTTAATATCTTTGGTAAACCCTGTCCCAAATGCTTTTGCGATAGCCTCCTTGCCGGCAAATTGTTTGGCAAGGTATCCAACTTTTTTTATGTCTTTAAGATTCTCAAAAAATTGCTTTTCATTTTTAGATAGAATTTTTTTCACAAAACTATCAAGAGAATTCATATTATTGATTCGCTCAATTTCTACTATATCTGTGCCAATTCCAAAAATCATTATCTAATTCTTTTAAAAATCTTTCTACTTGTAAGATCCTTTCCATCCAAACAAGCGCTAATTGCTTTAGTTGTTATTTGTTTTAGGTGCTTTTTTGATACTTTATCAAGATTCCTTTTTTTAATATTGATAATATCTTTACCTAAAAAATCAGAACGGTCTGATTTTTTAAAACCTTTTTCCGCAACAAACAGATATCCTTTATTTGGTTGAATAAAATCATTTTTATCAATATCCGTATTGTAATCAAATCCATAACCAAGCGTATCAAGAAGATCTAGCTCAAAATGCCTAAGTGTAATTTCAAGATCTTCATTGCAATTGACCTTATGTAGAAATATTTCATATAAATTAAATAGGTCTTCTTGTATAGCATCTTTTGGAAGGAGCCTTATAAGAAGCTCGTTGATATAGAGCAAGCTGTAGCTAGTTTTTGTAAATGTGTTTCCAGATCTAGCAAGGTTTGTATCTATGCTTGTTAGGGTCTTCAAATCAGATCTTCCAGAATAAGTTATCTTTAACTTGTTAAATGGAATCAAATATCCAAAAAATTTAGATTTTGGCTTTTTAGCACCTTTTGCAATTATAGACAGTTTTCCATTTTTTTTTGTGAAGACTTCTCCAATTATGCTGGTTTCTCCATATGACCGCTGATGAAGCAGAAAGCATTCATCGGAATTACTCCGACTCATGATTGCCTCCAACACCCAAGCTTTGAATAAAACCAGAGTCTGTGTTCCAATTTTTTTTTACCTTCACCCAAGTTTTTAAAAAAACTTTTTTGCCGAGAAAGTCTTCAATTTCAAGTCGTGCTTGTTTTCCAATGTGTTTAAGCACATCTCCTTTAGAGCCTATAACAATTTGTTTTTGAGACTGTCGGTTTACATAAATAATTGCATGAATTTCAGTAATATTCTCTTTTTCTTTAACCAAATCAATTTCCACAAAAGTATCATGCGGTAACTCATCGCCAAGTTTCCTGATTATTTTTTCTCTAATTAATTCTGAAAACATAAAGGAGTTATCTTTGGTATAGAGCTTAAACTCATCATCATATATACGATCATTTTCCGGTAGATGCTTTTCAATAGCTCTAATTAAGTTATCAATTCCGTCATTATTTTTTGCCGAAATCATATGAATTTCTTCAAATGAATATTCTTCCGATAAGCCTTTAATATAAGGAAGTAGTTTATTTTTATCTTCAATCTGATCAATTTTATTAATCACACAAATAGTTTTTGGATTTATTTCATTTAATTTTTCTAGAACTAGCTTATCTTCTTCATCTAAACTTAATCTTTGAAGGACAAATAATATGATATCTGAGTCTTCAATTATTCCTTGTGCAGATTTATTTAAAATCTTATTCATTGTTTTCTCTGATTTGATATGCATTCCAGGTGTATCAATGAAAATTATTTGTTTATTTTTGTTATTTTTAATACCTAGAATATTATTTCTAGTTGTTTGGGATTTTCTTGATGTAATCGATATTTTTTTATCAAGAATTGTATTAATGATAGTTGATTTGCCAACATTTGGCTTTCCAATTATTGAAACATATCCGCAGAATTGCTTATCCATACTTAGATTTAAGATAATTGAGGGCTTCTTTTGCAACAGCAATTTCTGAATGCCGTTTTGAATTACCTGCGCCAATGAACTTTCGATCATCAATTAAAATGTGACAATCAAAACCCAAATCTGTTTCACTTGTGATATATCTCGGTAAATCAAGCTTTTTAGATTGAAGTAATTCTTGTAACTCTGTTTTTGAATCACGAAATTCTTGATCAGCTTCTATATCAGCCAACTCTGTTTTAAAAAGATCTAAAATAAATGCTTTGACTTGTACCCAACCACTATCTAGAAAAACAGCTCCAATTATAGATTCAATAGAGCCTTCCAGAATTGAGTGTTTTCTGCTATCTGAAAGGGAGGCTGTTCCCTTTGATAGCTTGATAAATTTAATAATGCCGATTTCATTTGCTTTTTTTGTTAATGTTTCGCCCTTTACTAAATGAGACCGCATTCGAGTAAGGAGGCCCTCTTTTTCATTTGGGAACTTTATAAATAAGTATTCAGAGACGATTGAATTTAAAATTGCATCTCCTAAAAATTCAAGCCTTTCATTATTTAATGAATTATTTGAGCTTTTGTGTATTATTGCTAATTCTAAAAAGCTTGAGTCTTTAAATACATATCCAAGTTTTTCTTCAAGCGCTTTAAGTTCCATTAATTAACCTTTCCGGCTTTACTAAAGGATGGTAGACATGTCCAGCACTCCCAAGTCATCCATATATAGTCTGCTCGTCCAAAAAAATTTTCTCTAGGAACGAAACCAACATCCTTAGTGCTGTCATTTGAATTATCGCGGTTATCTCCCATTACAAAATAATGACCCTGAGGGACAGTCCATTCTTGCACATTCTGTTCATTTTCGCCTATTGTATTTCTTATTATATATTTTGATTTGCCATGATACTCGTAATATAGTTCTGCCTTGGCTTCAATCTCTTTAGTAACAATCTCACCCGAGCTATATTGATAGCGTTTCTTAAGAATTATGTCTTCTGTATCTATACGTTCTCTTTCTAGTGCTTTTCCATCTATGTATACTTTTTTATCAATGATTTTTACAACATCTCCAGGCTTACCGATCAGTCGTTTAATATATGGCACAGGGTTATGTGGAGGAATTATTACTACAGGATCTCCATACTCTGGATCATTGTTTAAAAATTTAGGTATCCCAATTCTATTTACCTTAATGCCATATGCAAATTTATTAACTAACAAGAAATCCCCTTTTTTTAACTGCGGCTCCATTGAGCCTGATGGAATTTGATATGGTTCATATAAGAAGGTTCTTAAAATAAATATAACCAAAATTGGGATTAAATAGCCTCTTGAGGTTGATACTATTTCAGTGTTTTTTAAAAAGTACCCCAAGACCATAACAACAAAGGCAATGACAGATCCTGCTAATAAAACTATACCCAAATCACCAGAGTTATAAAAAATACTTAGCAAAAGTGATATGGCTGATATAAAGCTTATAGTTGATAGATATTTTATAAGTAAAGGTTCTGTTTTTTGATCGCTTATACTAAATCGAATCCACGATAATAAGCATGCCAACATGCCTACTATTCCAATAATAAATAATGGATCTTTAATCATATTATTCCTCGGAGCTAAAATAGTTTAAAAAGGCATCTTGAGGAATTGAAACCCTGCCAAGTTGTTTCATTTTCTTTTTGCCTTTCTTTTGTTTTTCTAATAATTTCATTTTTCTAGTTACATCACCACCATACAATTTTGCCGTAACATTTTTTCTATAAGCCTTTACGGTTTCTCTAGAAATAATTTTAGCACCAAGTGCTACCTGTATAGGCACATCAAACATCTGTCTTGGTATTAATTTTTGGAGATTTTTTGCAATTTCTCTAGCTTTTGATGTGGAAAAAGATTTGTGAACTATCATAGATAAGGCATCAATCTTATTATTGTTTATAAGTACATCTATTTTAGTTAAATCCGACTTCTGAAATCCTATTAATGAATATTCTATAGAAGCGAAGCCTTTTGTTGAAGATTTAATTTGATCAAAGAAATCTATAATTACTGAAGACATTGGCATTTCAAAAATTATTGATACCTGATTGCCAAAGTATTTCATGTCTTTTTGAACACCCCTTTTTGAAGCACATAAAGTAATAATATTACCTATGTACTCGTTGGGAGAAATAATTGTTGTGCTAACAACTGGCTCTCTAATCTCATCTATCTCGTTTGGTAAAGGTAATTGGGATGGATTGTCACACTTTATTAACGACCCATCGGTTTTTAAAACTTCATATTCAACAGACGGTGCAGTTGAAATTAGATCTAAGTCATATTCTCTTTCCAGTCTTTCTCTGACAACTTCCATATGCAATGTTCCCAAAAAACCGCATCTAAAACCAAAACCAAGGGCATCAGAGACTTCTGGCTCGTAAATTAAAGACGAATCATTTAAAACAAGTTTTGATAACGCGTCCCTAAACTTTTCATAATCATCTGAATTAAGTGTAAATATTGATGCAAATACCTTTGGATTAACTTTTTTAAAACCAGATAATGCTTTTGTTTTATCATCATTTGATTCAATAACAGTATCGCCAACAGGAGCACCTTTAATGTCTTTAATACCTGCGACTAAATATCCAACCTCTCCTGCAGATAACTCATTTTTAGAAATCTTTTTTGGAGAAAATATGCCAATATCATCAACGATATGAGTTTGAGCAGTAGAATGTATTTGGAATTTTTGTCCTGATTTGATAGTTCCGTTCTTTATTCTAATAAGTGATACAACGCCTAGATATGAGTCAAACCATGAATCTATGATTAATGCTTGAAGGCTTGCTTTTGGGTCCCCTTGAGGACTTGGTATTTCTGAAACCAATTTATCCAATAAATCTTCAATACCCTCTCCAGTTTTTGCACTAACAAGCGGGGCTTCAATAGCATTTATACCAACCATTTCTTCTATTTCTAATTTTACTCTTTCAGGTTCAGCTTGAGGTAAATCAATTTTGTTAATAACTGGGAGTACTTCAAGCCCCTCTTCAACAGCTGTATAACAATTTGCTAAAGTTTGTGCTTCAACCCCTTGTGAACCATCAACAACCAATAAAGCCCCTTCACAAGCTGACAGAGATCTGGAGACTTCATATGAAAAATCAACATGACCTGGAGTATCGATAAAATTTAAAAGATATTTTTCACCATTTTTTTTATAATTCAACGAAACTGCTTGCGCCTTAATTGTTATTCCTCGTTCTTTTTCAATGTCCATTGAATCAAGTATTTGATCTGCCATTTCACGAGAGGATAAGCCTCCACAAAACTCAATCAATCTATCTGATAAAGTTGATTTACCATGATCGATATGGGCGATAACTGAGAAATTTCTAATGTTCTTCATAATTTGCTGCTATTTTACAAGCAAACCAAAGAAATAAGTATCTAATAATATGTTCTAATTAAGAGTTATAGAACGAATAAATCTATTTCCGCCTCTTAAAAGATGCACGGCAACTTTGTCACCTGAAGAGAAGTTTTCCATTGTTGTATTAAAAGAAGCAACATCAGTGATTTGATATTTCATACCTTTAAATTGTATCATTGTGACAATATCCCCTCTATTTACTTTTCCAGAAGCAGGAGAGTTAGAGTTAACCCTTGAGACGATCACCCCATCAGGCATATTTGCCATAGAGGGATTTTCTCTGTCAATATCAGCAACCATAAATCCAATTGGGTCTGATGAAGTTTGAGTTTTGGCAGGAATGAATGTTTCGTTGTTTACAGGCAGTTCACCTAATACAAAATCAAGAATGATTTCTTTACCGTCTCTAATAACTTTTGCATAAGCTCGGGTATCAGGTTTAATCTGCCCCACAACATGTGGCAGATCTGAGCTAAATTTAATTTGTTTTTTATCAAACTCTACAATTACATCACCAGGCAATAATCCAGCTAAATCTGCAGATTCACCCTCTTCAACATCATTGATTAAGGCACCATATGGCTTCTTCATACCCAAAGCATCAGCAAGATCACTGTCAACTTCACTCATTCTCACACCAAGGTATCCTCTTAAAACTTCACCGCTAGATATGATTTGATCAGCTACATCAACAGCAACATTTATAGGTATTGCAAATGCGAGGCCTTGGTAGCCTCCACTTCTGGTATAAATTTGAGAATTAATTCCTACAACCTCTCCATCTAAATTAAATAAGGGTCCTCCAGAATTTCCTGGGTTAATAGCAACATCAGTTTGAAGAAAAGGCACATAGTTTCCAATGCTATCATTATTTTGGATACTTCTTCCTTTAGCACTAACAATTCCAGCAGTAACTGAAAAATCAAACCTAAATGGTGTGCCGATAGCAATTACCCAGTCTCCTACATTTAATACATCACTATTACCAACATTAACTGATGGTAAATTGTTGCCATTAACCTTAAGCACAGCAAGATCTGACAGTGGATCAACTCCTACAATATCGGCAACAAACTCTCTCCTGTCTGATAGTGAGACAATCACTTCACTTGCATTTTCTACAACATGAAAATTAGTCATAATAAAGTTATCTTTCAGAATAAACCCAGAGCCATATGAAAGAGCTTCTCTCTTTTGTTGTGGCGTATTCTCAAATTCTCTTGGAATTCCAAAGAATCTTTCTAATTCTGGTGGAATGCCTGGTGGTAAGGATCTATAACCGTAAGAATTTTGTGTAACTTCTCTTTTTGCAGTTATATTTACTACTGCAGGAGCAGATTCCTTTACGAGCTCTGATATTTTGTCAGGCAATGCAGAGTTAATAAAGGGTGATACAGATATCAGCAATATTAAGCAATAATTTTTAAATTTAAGTTTTAACATATTAATATTTAATTAATTGATTTAGCAATTGAAATGGCTGTAGCATCTGATATGTTACCGTAAATAGTTACAATTCTGTCATTCGTTATAGGTACAAGATATATCTTTTTGTTGCCATGTTTCCAATATCTTATTTTATTAAGACCAAAATTATTTTTTTCAATACGTATCTTAAAATTTTCTTTTCCTTTTGAGTAAATATATCCCTTTGGAGAATTTATTGCGAACCCAACATTTCTGAGATCTACAGGCTCATTTGAATTCATAAAATTCGGATCATTGACAACTTTCATAACATAATCAGTTAAGTTTTCCTCTGATTTTATTGCGATCTCTTTAGCTTCTTTACTGTTAATTGCCGATGATATTTGATCTGATGATGAAGTGCTTATATCCAACCTTGAAAAATCAGAATTGTTTACAATTGTTAAAGTTAGTAAAACAGAGGCAGCTGCAGTCAGCGCGTT
>CESO01326255.1_pt1 | contig 15528 bp, 18 predicted proteins | sample 356341 | NCBI WGS metagenome assembly CESO01 (sample SAMEA2621812, study PRJEB7988) | marine metagenome | biome: marine biome (ENVO:00000447); feature: deep chlorophyll maximum layer (ENVO:xxxxxxxx); material: "saline water (ENVO:00002010), including plankton (ENVO:xxxxxxxx)" | depth 35 m
AGTTTAAAAATGATACAGCCATATATAATGAGTTAAAAGTGCGTAGATTTAACTTTCACCAATCATTAATAAGATCTAAATTTGTATTATTACTTAAGGAATTTAATGCAACAAGTGCCACTAAAGAAGACTTACAGGAGATTTTTAATCAATCTAATATAATGATTATATTTATTGATGATTTATTTAATAATTATCAAAATCAAAAAAAAAGAAAACAATTAGAACAAACACAACAAGCGGAAGTATTATCATTAAAAACTACAAAACAAACAACTATTACAGATTATTTTCGCAAATAGTTATATTATATTTAAACCAATTCATATCCACCCACTTTCATCATCTCTTGCGTAATCAATTCATATTTTTTTAGTTTGGTTTCTAGTTCCGTTACCTTATTCGTCATTTCTTGCACGTATTCTCCTGCTTGTTTTGCTTCCGCTTCCGCTTCTTCTTTCTCGCCAATAATGTATTTGATTTGACTTTGTAGATTTTGATTTAGTTGCTTTTCCAATTGATATGACTCATGCTCTTTTACCATTTGGATCTTCAATGCCTTGAGTTGTTTTGTAAATCCATCATCATCGCCACGCAACGATGTTTCTTCTGGTTCTTGATTTAATTTTTCCAAATATTCATTATGTCTTTTCGTACCACAATGTTGATGCTTAAATGAATTTTTATTTCTATATATCTTAGAACCCTTACTACAAGGACATTTCACGCCAAACTCTTCAAATTGCCTCCACGAATATTTACCCAAATAATCTACATAATTATCATTGTATAGAGTAGGTTCATAAGTGATTGGTACTTTCGCAACAGTAGTTACCACAGCAGACATTATTTAAACTATAATACTTATTATAATAGTTTAATCAATTTATGAATAATCTAAAAAGTGATTTAAATTTTTAGATTATTCATAAATTGATTAAATACAATCCTATATATATATCTATAACATACATGAGTCTGTTTACACTTAGCGAAGATATTACATTAACTATCGGCAGTTCTATGAATGTTCCTACTAGTCAAACCTTTAAAATGATCTATTTTGACCCGCCTTTTAATTCCGATAGAGAGTATAAACTAAATTGCAACAGCGAACTGGGTTTTTCTGATAAATGGACAGATAGTGATTATGAAACATTTATACGCGTTAATGTACAAAAACTCTACCAGATGCTGGATGACGACGGTACCCTGTTCTTTCATATCTCTTCTTCTTGCATGTTTATCCCCGAAAAGGTTTTGCGAGAAACCTTTAAAATGGTTGAACCCATTTTCTGGAAAAAATGTCGGTCCAAAAACAATGTTAAAACTAAACTTGGGTCCGTCATGGATATCATTTTCAAATGCAACAAACGACCACGCCATATATTTAACCTCGTCTATCAAGAAAAAGATCCAACCTATCTAGCTAACTCTTTTAAAAATAAAGACCATAGAGGCAACTACTCCCTTGGTCACCTCGTGACTGAAAATACCAAACAAGGATATATGTATTCCGTAACCATTGGCGAGAAAACGTTTAATCCTGCTGCCGGTTGGAGAATCAAAGAAAGTCAACTAACCAAACTTATTGAAGACGACCGAATACATTTACCTACCAAAGCAAACGCTAAACTCTACAAAAAAATATATCTACACGAAAATCCTGGAAAACCATGCACCGACCTATGGGACGATATCCATTCCATTAGTCAAGGAAGCGAAGGAAGAAAATATCCAACCGCAAAACCCATTAAACTTCTTGAACGACTGATTCAAATTTCTACCAACGAAGGCGATTTTGTTTATGACCCCATGTGCGGTTCAGGTACTACTGCTGAAGCAGCAAAAAATTTAAATAGAAAATGTATTGTAAATGATGCTAATCAAGATGTAATTCCTATTGTTCAATCTCGGTTTACGTATTTAAGCAATTTAACTGGTTAGCAACGATATAAATTGAAGTTAAAAATAGGTTTTTTATCTTGATAACCATGCCGAAAATGAGTAAGCAAAAACACAATTTTGAAGAAGATTTAGACAATTTTGCACAAAAAGTAATCCGAGCGATGCATACGTATCAAAAACTACATAATACAAAAGGACAATGTGGGAGTAATTCTCTATATTTATGTGATAGTATTAATGCTAATTACCCTGGAGCAAATGCACATGCTGTTTCGACAATTGCTTATAGTAAACAAAACTTTACTGTAATAACTCATATAGTAGTTAAGGTAGGTAATATGTTATATGACCCATCATACGAAACAGTTTCATTAAAAGATGTTCGATATTTTCGTAATGTAAAACATCTTAAAAATTGGTCTAATGAAATACTTTTAACTTTGGAATCAATTAAATATATTATAAAAGAAATGATAAAACTTACTAAATTAGCTAAAAAAATTAATGATGGAGGAACTCTTAATGTAGCGTCTAAAAAATATTATGATAGACAAACAGATTTTCTTGAGGGCTTCAATTTCTAAACACTGATTTACAGTTAATACGAATCCGCCACCAAATCCTCACACTGACTAACAAAACTATCTACCTTATCCATCTGGATCTTAATACTGGGGACTGATGACTTATTTTTACTACTTAATCCAAGCAACGCGCTTACACCATTGTTCAACACCAACCTAATTCGTAGATTGGTGTTGACCTCATTTCCGACCAAGTCTCGGGTCCAAAGTTGGCGAGATGTTTTCCCCCGCCCTTTTTTCAAAATAAACATTGCTCCTTCGGCAAGTAACAACAATGGACGAAGATTTTCTGTTCGTATCATTTGTAGTTGACGCTTTGGTTCATTTCGCACTATAATGTAGGGACACGTCATACATTTAGCAAATACCCGTTCCATATGCGCTTTCAACAATTCGCTAGTGCAATTGTCCAATGCACTTGAAAACAAGGTGTTAGACTCTGCGCGAATCGCGCGTGTTACCTCTGTAGCACCAGCATAATTGCTTTTATATGCGGCAATATCTTGCCTAATCGTTGGAAACAAGGAGTCTACCATACTGGTGTTTTCCAAATCAAAGGTACTTGTTTTATTTTTATGATTTTTTATGGATATCTTGTCTAAGCGACCATCGGCATGACCACAAAACGCATCTGCCTTTTGTTGTGTTCCTCCCTGTGCTTCCCATACAAGTGACGTTTCTTCGCCACCACGCAATCGCGTGTTGATATTGCAATTGGGATTAGCGTTGAAATACGCTACATTTCCCACTTCATTGGCGATGCCGTTGGTGTGCGAGGATCCATCTGTGCGAAAAGGCATGTTTACTTTGATATCTTTACCTGTTTTGAAACATTTTGTTTCAATTTATGGATTAGATATAAGCGATCCCTTTCATAATACCGTAATAAAGAGCACCATACAACATAGTTTTTAAAAACAGACCACTCATAGTTAGATTTCCATCTTTGTGAAACAGGCGAGGAAATACTTTAAACACCATAGAGTTTACTACAGGTAATTGAAACAAAAAGTAAATCAACATAATCAATACTGGCGTCTGTATCTCATTATATACATTATCTAATCTGTTATAGTTTGCCTGTTCTTCCATATGTTTTTTAATTACCTCCTGCGTATCATCATAATCACCTATATAGTCTCGCATTTTTTCTTGTAATGGGACATGATCCGCGTTTACTTGCACATCCGTTGCTAAATGTAATGTGTCTCGCGATATGTCTCGCGATGGTAATTTGGTAGAACCGTCTTCGCTAGCTTTTTGTATACTAGCGGATACCTCTTGTATCATATCTTTACTTAGCGTTGGAGGTGCTTGTGCTGGTTGCGTTACATTAGGATTATAGCCTGAACTCGGCGAGACATTAGATACCGTATTTACTTGAAGACCGCCCATTTGTGGTTGCATTTGTCCTTGCATTTGTCCTTGTCCTTGCATTTGTCCTTGCATTTGTGGTTGCATTTGTGGTTGCATTTGCTGTTGTACAGGTTGTGTTTGATATTGCATAGCAGATCCACCGGTATTAGTGGGCAAAGAAGTTATACTAGTAGTATCCATTTATATTACTAAAGATGTAAGCTTGTCTATTATTTACGCATAATATACTTTTATAAATAATAGACCTAACAATTATGTTTAATTTGTCTCGTTAAATCATCATGGTATCTTTTTAATAACACCATCTCCTCTGCATTGATATTTTTTTGCGTTTTCTTTTTATTTTTCTTAATATCATTTTTTGCTGTAGCAATCATCCGATGAGCAACTGCTATTGCTGTGGAAGGTAATTTACTTTTTCGTTTTAAAATGTGTTTGTTTATCTTTATAATAATTTCAGGGGCCTTTAATTTTGCATTGAATTTTATTTTATGTTGAATACCTTTTACACGTTTATACTCTTTTTTAGTTAATTGTTTTTTATTTTCCTTGTCTATACATTTAAAATAATTCCGCATAGACGACATGCCCTTTATAGAATCGTGCTTACGCGTATGTTTTTTCGGCATATATAAATACACTATATTATATTCGGCGTCTCATTGTTTACCTCATCTCTATCATCTGTTAATTCTATAATAGAACGTTTTGTATCACAATCTACATTATCATAGGTAAAACGATAACATTTATCATTTTTTTTATATATGGTTTTCTTTACCTCGTCCATCGGCGGACCTTTAAATACCATGCAATTTCTTCCCTTACATACTTTACGGAATAATGTTGCTAATCCTAAACCTAAAATAATAGATAACAATTTAATACCATATTCCGAATTCAATAATCTCTTAAACTCCATTATATATAAAGATATATTATTTCATTAAACTTGAGCAGGAATTGATTTTGCATCATTATTGCATTTTACTACTTGTGCTTTATATTGATAGCAATTGTCAGCATAATCCTTATATAGAATCTTTTTTGTGTTTTCTGGTGTAGGATAAACATAAATCACTTTTTGTTCTGGACTATGAATATAATTTAAAAATAAGCCTATCGCCAAAGCACATAAAAAATAAGAAAAATTGATATATTTCATTATATTCTATATAGTTATTTTATATTTGATAAAACCCTTGGTTCATCTTCCTCGTTTGTATTTGTTTCTATATCACGTATTTGATACGTTCTCGTTTTTAATTCAACTATATCATCGTCCGAATCATACTCTAATTGTATGTATTTATATTTCAACTCTCTTATTGTTTCTAATAAAGGTACTATATTTGTTACATAAATACCTACTATTTCCTCAAATACTCGTTTGTCTTTTGTTTTATAATAACCCTCTAATAACTCTTTAAGAGTACCTTTAAAATCCAATAGTTTTTTATTGGATGAGGATAAATCTTGAAGATTATCACTATTAGACGTTTTTTCTAAATATAATGTAAAATCAGTATTGTATCCCATTTTATATAATTCTAATTGCTCTTTTGTTTCTTGAAATACTTTTACCGCATCCTCTTCGGTAATATATTGAAACAACACATCCAATTTTGTTTTAACTATTGTTTCTGTTAATTCTTTAATATAATCCTCATACCAAAGTGTAAAATCATCGTCTAATTTTGTTACACGACCTTTATATATCTTTATGTTTAAAGGGCAAGGCGCAACCATATCACCACACTTGGCTATCAATGTACGATTCTCGGTTGAAAATAAACTACCGACAAGACGTTTACAATGTACACATGCCATTTTTATACCTTTAATAGCATCTCGTTTTTTTTGTTTTGTGTTACCTATACGGTTATCCGATATAATTGCCTTTCGTTTTGTAGCATACGATTGATCATAATCCTTTTTTAAGGTATAATAATCTTCAATGGCCGTACGACATTCTTCATTCATATATAGTGAATCTAGATTTTATTATGCTAGTATCGGCAAATTTGTTATTCTTTGTTGACTTTCTTTTTGACGGTCGTCGTCTAATTTACGAACTGTTTCTAATATATACTGTCTCTCTTTTTCATGCTTAATATAAATCTCTTGTTTAGTTAATCTTCCTTTATAATTATAAAACATGACACATCCTACTATAAATACAAATAACAACAATAATGTTATATTATACAATTTATTCATATGCTTTTGTTTTACAGCATTGCATTGCTTTAAGGTAGACTTGAAAAAATATTTAGTACCCGGTTCTATTAAACTCGGACCTTCTATATAATTCATAGTATTTACTTCTATTATTAGAAATAAATTTATACTCAATATCTATATGAGTGATGAAACTTCTACTGAAGATAAAGCAACTAAACTAAGCAGCGATATAACAACATGTTTTGGTGTGTTTATTGTTATAACATTTATCTATATCATTCTTAAAATTATATTTGGTACTGCAACTGATAAATTCTGGATACTTGGTTATCTATTAATCACAATTATTATACAATTTCAACTTAATTCTATGATCGCTAAAGACAATTGTAAAGACACGGATCAACTAGTGACCGCTTTTATTGCTACCATGTTACCGTGGGTCGGAATATTTTGTACTATCAACGTTTTATTATTGATTTTTCCCGGATGGAAAAGCCCGTTCTCCAATACTTTAGGTTATTTAATTGCTTTTATGAGCGGGGCTAAATCTAGTTTTCTTAAAATGCTCAAAACACCTGATAGCATTGATGCATCTAGTGTACAGGACAAAGCTTTATTAAAAAGCATTAACCACATCTACAGTGACGTATCTACCATGATTAATGAATTAACTACCGAAAACTTTGAAGCAGGTATGATAAGATTACAACCTTTACTAAATTCTCAAGCTACAAGCGATCCTTCTTTGAAAAAAGAGTTCTTTAAATATATAGTCATGAAAGAAGCTATTGGAGAATTAGTATGGTTATTACTAAGTGGATGTATGGCCATTAATGTTGCCTATATTTATATTGTAAATGCTGATTGTACTAGTTAATTATTTTAAGTTTAATTAATTATGAAATAAGCATATCCTAATACAGTATGTTTATCTATATATGTATTCTATTTTTTGTTAGTACCTATTTAATGATTTGTTCTAATCCTCATGACTATCAACACTGTAATTATAATAAATTATATACCTTATCTTTTGTTCCTCCAGAATTTAGAGTAAAAGCAAAATATTATAGTGCAGAAAATGAACAAACATTTCAATATCCTTATATCTTAAAACCTTATACTTGTGATAGTTTTAGTATCGGTGTTAATAAAATAAACAATTCCCATGAACGCGATATCTATTTAAGGACATTTCATCCTGAATTTACAATGATTGAAGAATATACTGATTATCCCAATGAAATTGGAATAACCTATCTATTTGAAAATAACACTTATAACTATGTATCTTGTGTAAAACGCACAAACCATCACGAATCTATTATACATTATGGTAAAGAATACATTGATAACATATGGAATGGTATACCAACTGGTATAAAACGAAATGACTTACTTACAAATAAACTAGTTAAACAACTAAATCGTATTGGTTATTCCATACCAGGTAATCACATTGGAAGATATGATATCAAATACAAATCTGATAATCTTCTAAAACAAGGAAAATCGTTTATTGTTTTAGAAGTAAATGGGGGTATTGGTCTTGATCTTGATATTACTACCGTACCAGTTTATTCATTATACAAACGCTTTTTCTATTTTATGAAATGGATGAGCGTACGCGTTGTACAAGGATATGTTAATTTACCGTACATAAATCATCAACGATTTATCAAAATGTACCTACAATATGGTTCTCTTATTTTTTACCATTATATACTACATTTAAGCCTTGTAAAAAGTTAAGTGCCCCTTTTGTTGGCGCTTGTACTTTTTATTCTTGTATTCAAAACTCTCTAAATTATTCTTTTTGGCGTTCATCATTAACTTGAAAAATTGATTTACTTGTCTACCACCAGCACGCTTCTTGGAACCACCACGCTTCTTGGAACCACCGCGCTTCGTACGACGTTGTTGAAGTTTTTGTTGACGTTTGTTTGACCTTCTGCGTGTGCGACGTTGATTAGCCATATACTATAGGGTTAGATTATAAAATCTAAAAAAAGGTAAAATATACCATTATAAGATAATAACACAATATGCCTAAAATAATCGCAACTAACCACGCCGGAATTACTGTTTTATTTGAATAGCCTAAACCAAATGGTTTTAACGTACCATCTTCATTATACGCAAAAGCAGGTTTTGCTATATAAAATATACCATATACGACTATAAACAATAATATAGATACTGCTACTTTATTTTTACGCATTGCTGTTTTTGATAACATTATACTATTTTAGCATATTTTTTTATAACTATTAACATAATACTCCATCCACGGATATTTCCAACCATCCGTCGTTTCTATAAATTGCTTTAAATAACCGGCACCATATTGCAAAAAACCACGACAACATATATGCATATATCTACTATTCTCTAAACTATCCTCTACTTCTAAATCCCTATCTCTATGCAATACATACGTATATAATGGAATATCCGAATCTAGTTGCTTTGATATGATCAGATTTTTTTTTGATAACGATATACGAGTATAACTATGTTCTCGTTTATCTAAATTAGATAACATTAAATCATCTACTACCAGTAAAACACCATTTATAGTTCCTTTAGTTATATGCTGAGACATTCCTAACACTAACTGATCCTCACGACACGGATGATATGTCCAAAAACGAATAAAATGATCCTGCAATACACAAGGATAGACTAAATCTGTTTTTAAAGTAGACTCACGACTCTCTTTATCTACTAAACTGCCATAGGCAAAAATATACGATATCATTATACTATAGTCTTATTATATAAGTCACAAAATTTTTATCTATTAGATAGAAAACTTTCTCTAGATACCGCTTGATAACTTTCTTCCGCACCTACTAATACAGTTTTCTTATCTTGAATTACACGTTTTGAAAATATTGCCGCTGAACCATCTTTTTTTACCATATCCATGGCGGTAAGTTTTACTACTTCATCACAAAGAGGTATACAATGTAATATCTGTCCAAACGGTTTGCGATTTGAATCCCCATCTAAACCAGCAATAATAACTATTTTACTTAAACGTTCTATTGCTAAAACAAACTCTACTAAATCTTCGAAAAATTGTGATTCATCAATACCTATTACAGATGAAGCATACAACATATCCCTATACTGTTTATCTTCTAATAGCGTCATTAACTTAGTTAATTTAACTGCTACATTCTTAGTTCCATCGTGCGTTTTAATACTACTATCTGTTCTTGTATCTATGGCATGATTTATTAATATTATAGATTTTCCAATTGCACGATAACGATTGCAACGACGTAACAATTCGGTAGATTTTCCTGAAAACATGCAACCTAAGATAATTTCTACTCGCGTATTCATAGTTATAGTATAACCATGAATACGTATATTTATTTCAATTTATTTATACAAATACTACTACTACTGACACTACTACGGTAATTATTGCACCTAGTATAAAAGAGAACTGTTGTTGTGTTAACGACATTGTAGTGTTTAACTGTAATGCCTGAAAGGGTTTATCCCAAGGTATATCCAATAATCCTAATATACCAAACAAAAACATCAATGCTTTTGTTTCTCCTTGTACTACAACAATACCTCGGCGAATGGGATGAAATAAATATATCATTAATATCGCCAACATACCCATTACTATATTTTTACTTATCACATTTGACTCTACTAGTATACTATTTGTACTATTTTGTACACGTATTATAATTAAAGTAACCATATAATAGACTTTAATTACGATTAATACATATACAAAAATTATATAAAACCATGAATGTAGTTCTTCCATTATAGTTATTTATTAGATTTATTTTTCTCTAATACAGTTTTTAATTGTTCTGTATACCGATCTATAAGTCCAGATGGTATTTTATATGGATTTACGTCTAAATCATAATCCGGAATACCTTTCCAATCTATTGTTTTTGGTTTTGGTTTTGGTACTACCGTTATTGCTTTTGACAACAATGTTATACTAGAACGAAACATTTTCTATACTATACAGAAATATTTTTAATAAAACTTATCTTACTCATTGTCTACAGGATCTAATGTGTATTCGCCTCCTTCATCATTATCATCATCCTCCATTATATTGCCCATATATAAAGCATCCGACTCTTCATCAAATCCTGCTTGATCTTCCATATCAACTATCTCTTCTTCTTCTCGCATATACTCCCCTGTAAAATCTATCGTACCTGCGGCTTCTCTTGCTACACGTGTTTCTTCATCATAGGTTGATCCTTGATATTCTTTATACCCTTTTTGTTGTCCAGTAGCCCATCTACCTTGTCCTGTTGCTCGCAACGCCTGTTCTGCATTTCGTTCTTCATCCGTCATTACACTCATATATTGCACTAATTCTATTTTCTCTTTTTCCTTCGCATATAACGTACGTTTTTTGATTTCTTTATACACCGGTTCACTTGTTTCGTAATGGTCATTAAAATGTTTTATATAAGTTAACAACAAACTATTTATTGATTGTTGTATCGTCTTTTTTCTCGCCAAAACTACACGAATATCCTCTTCTTGTGCGGCGCCTAATCCATCATGCGTAGACGTTACTTGATCTATTTTATCTATATACAGTGTCAGAGTTTTCATCAATAAAAAGTTATATAAATTCTCTATCATTGTTTCATCTATTACATGAAAAAATTTAACTTGTTGTTCATCTGTATAAGACGAAAAATAAGGTAATGCATTCATAAACTTTAATACACTATCCGCGCTATCTAGTATAAGAGCAAGTACCTTATTTATATCATCATTATCATAGTATTCCATAAAAGATTTATAATATTTAGCAACTGACTGTATTAAATCCATCTTATGATTAAAGGATGTAATTTTCCAATGTTTTGGAATGGGTATCGTTTGAAAATCACTTTTATTTATTATCATCTGAGGAAATTTTTTACATATACATAGGATAAACTCTTTAATATACATAATATAAGACTGCAAATTAGAACTATGATTAGTATTTACTATTTTTATAAACGTGTCCAGTATTTTTTTTTCTTTTTTTTCACTTGTTTTCTTTAACTTTATTAATTGCTTTTCTAATTGCTTCCATTCTGTTTTTATTAATCTATCTATTGTAACCATATCTCTTGTTCTACTTTCAATCGTAATATCAAATGTATCCATTAACGTTTTTAAAGATTGTTGTATTTCTACTGGTATTTCCGTATTATTTTCTGATTCTAATTCTTGTAGCGTCTCCTCTAACATATGATATCTAGATATACCTGTAAACGATTTAGAAATATATATGATATTTTTAGAATTGACTACTTGCATCAATTGATACAATGATTCTATAGAATACATCTTACCTTCTTGCTTCATTTTCCTTATTTTAACTTCTATGGAATCGTCCTCCTCATATGCACTCTTATTATCTATACATATCATTTTTAAACTGGGATCTATACTAGTTTCCTTGTTTATTTTACAGTAATGTATAAACGCTTTATATATAACACTTTCTGAATAAATTACTACGCCTGGATTATCAGTTTTTGTAAAACCTAAATCATTAATCATACATAATGGTTTATCTAATGATATTACTCTATCCATTAACCCACTTAACTCTTGATGTGAAAGTATATTCTTACCTATTTCAGGTTTTTTATTTACAAAATAATCCAAACAAGATGAATAATCTTTTACTAATACTTCACAACACGTATTATCCTTGTAAGGTCCATCTTCACCCATAAAATGAGGGATTTCACTAGTTACTATAGTATTGATATTATGCATAATACGATACGACATTTGAACCATCTTTAAGTATGCAATGGAATAACCATCTTTGTTCGCAAACAACGATTTTTTTACATGACCTGCTATCGGATCTGGCTGATGTATGGTATAAGCATACAATGGTGGTACGAATTGCTTCCATGTTTTTACATTTAATTCATCGGGTATATCTTTAAATAGCACTTGTTTTTTTTGCATTTGATCAAACAACTCACGACGTTCTCTTAAATAATTACTCTCTAATAAACTTGTATCTATTATAATCTTCATCTTTTTTACCAAACTTGTTGCCTTTAATTTTCCTATACTATACCACGGAGTTATACTTGATTTTAACTTATGAACTACACACGCAATATAATTTAACCCCTTGAATTTAGTATCTTCTAAGTCTAATGGATAACCAGATAATGATTTTAAGCATCCCGGTACCGATTTCTTAATTTGCTCATTTATAAATTTAGTTTGTATTACGGTAAACAAGATAGTAGTGGTGTACAATAACAATAAGAAATCTTTATGTTCATCATATTTCGGTAAATCTTTGCCTTTCTTAGCCTGCAACTTAAATCGTACCTCATATTGTTCTTCTGTTTCTAATGCATTGTTAAAAAACTCATTGGTTTGTAGTACAACTAAATTTACATCTTTCATCGTCATTCGAATACCCATATGCGAATTTAAAGTGTGTATTATATTATACATCATCTTCGTTTCTTCCGTGTTCGGGATATTTTCTAGTACTTCCTCCGATGCTACCGTTACTTTTTCTTCCTTAGATAATAAATCCCTTGTTACTTCTTTAAATCCATCTACCGTATATCCTTCCTCTGAATTAAATTGTATAGGAGCAATCACATGACCACTGTTTTTATCTACTATATAGTTATCACTTACTACTCCATTATTTTTTACTACTAATGCTAGGGCATCTTCATACGTAGATTGATTTTTGTAAGCAGACGCCAAAGAATAATAAAACATGGGCAATAACGGTATATTACTTTCTTTACAATAAAACCATGTTTTTTGCTCTGTAGTATTCGGCAAACGCGTATATTGTTGCACAAACTCTACTATATACTCATACTTCTTGGTTATATCAGCTTCGGATAATATAGTATCTATTAAGGATTTATATGGTGATTCTACTACATCTTCTCCCTCTTCCATCTCTATCGCTATATTACGTTTTAACATATCATATTCAAATAACATCTTATTAGTATACTCTTGTAACATACGAAACCCGCGAAAACTATCATTGTAATTATGCTTAAATAATTGATCTAACTCCTGCTTTGATAAGTAATACTCTGTTTTCATTTGTGTTACTATACGATCTATTAATTGCTTACTGTGTTGTTGCTTTATGGTATTTACATCCAAACATTCGTTATTATTAAATGTACAACTATCATTTGTATTGCAAAAATCTTCCGATGTTAAAGCAAATACATTTTCATCTATAGATTTATCTACTACCCATTCATCATTCGTCCTTTTATAATATTGCGTTCCTGTAATTCCACTATCTTGTATAATTAACACTGCATAAGTATTATTTTCTACCAATCGTTTACCTTTTAGTATAGCTTGTGTTTCTATGGTTGCTTCTTCTTGGGTTAAATAATGCTCTTGCATTAAACGTTCCACCAAAAATATCATAAATTCTTTTAATTCCATACTCTCTTTTTCATTTGCATAATGATCTAATAACTTATATTTAGTTTGATCATATTCCTTATCTACAAAAATTTGTTTGTTTTGATCGGCTTCTAATTGCTCTATTGTAATGTATTTTTTTACTAACACATATTTATTACATTTGGTCTTTGTCTTTGCTAATTTTTCATTTAACTCTAACGATTTATCTTGAATGGTCTTATCTAATTTTTCTACGGCATGCAAATCCAACATCTGTAACAACAACGCACTATGGTATAATCCGCCACTATCCATATGCATGATTCTAAACAACTGCTCTGACGCTGTTTCATTTACATCCTTATTTAAGTAATATAATTTTAATACATCCTCGACATCTTTTGGTATGAATTCCATTAAACTTAAATTCAAATATCGCTTACTTTGTTTAATTGCTAGTTTTTGAAAAGCACGTTGCCGTTCTCTAAAGTGAATCTTATTTGCTTTAATCCTTTTTACTAGAAAATCTTTCATTAACTGCAACAACCTATTTGTTACATTTTCTTCATAAATATAAAAAACCTCTAACTGCTTTACAAGATCATAATATGATAAACTGTCTTCCATACGTGAACGCATCATCTTAAATAAATCATCATTCTTAGGTATTACCTTATTTAAATAAAAGGAATAACGATCCTTCTCGTCCATTTTCATAATCAGCTCTGAAGGCGGCATGTGATTTAATTGAGTAAATAAACTTTTTAATTCTGGTTCTGCATAAACACTATCTGGGGTTATTGTTTTACTTGTTATAGGTGTTTTTTTTGATAATAATCTATATAAACTAGGATAATGACTAGATAAATGAACGCGCTCGTTAATAGTTGTTTTTAACAAATTTTGGCGAGAAAAACGTACATAAGCATACGGCAATAATAACAACGATCTAACATCCAATACATCACTTTTCATCAAATCATCCTTCTCTTTATACGTTTGACCTTCTGTTAATACGGTGGTGTAGAACGGCATATTGTGTAAAAAATTAAGTGTTTCACCTATTAAATTCTTTACAGGTGGTATTTCACACGTATTATTAGATATGGTAGTTGCATTGAAGTTTAAATAATTATTTAACACTGTATGCTGCCGCCCTTTTATTTTTAATGATCGTAAATGCTCTACTGAAGCATCATTTATGATATGTGTATTAAAAGTATCTAATCTATTATGCAATGTAACATACTTATTTTGATTGATAGGAGCCTTGTTACTATAATATTCATCCCAAAGATCATAATAGTCTAATACACTCGCTTCATCATTTGATTGAACAACATCGTTATTACTATCTATATCAAATATTCTTAAATTATACAACACCTTCTTTGCTTTAGTTACAGGAATTAACCATGGAATATCCTCATTTTGCCTAGTTAATCTATCTACCAATGGTTTATTATCATCTGTAATTGGCACGGGTATGCTTAACATACCTTCATTATTTCTTACTGAAAATTCTTCACGCAGTTGCTTATATCTTTCTATCCTTGTATGTATTGTGTTTAAAACTCCTTTTGTTCGTTTATCCAACGAATATACGGATAACATATCATCCATCATATCATTTACCTGTGTTACTATATCATAACGTTTCTGTTCATCTGGTAGTTCTACCAGATGTTTTACATCCTCCAAATCAGCACCAAAATGAACTAAATCAGCATTCATTACTAAATTTTGCAAACCTTCTATTTCAAGTATCTCCTCCGATAATTCTTCTTTACTTTCCTCTGATCCTAAATATTCTTCTTCTGGTATTATTTCTAATTCTTGATAACGAGTATCTTGACCAACCTGATCATCTGTTATTTGACTTGCTAATAAGGACTGCTCCAGTTGAAGTTGCTCTAAATCATCGCCTAGACCCCGCCGCTCTAGTTGCTGCTGCTCTGCTTGCTGCTCTGCTTGCTGCTGCTCTGCCTGCTGCTGCTCTGCTTGCTGCTGCTCTGCTTGCTGCTGCTCTGCT
>CESO01049603.1_pt1 | contig 15513 bp, 13 predicted proteins | sample 356341 | NCBI WGS metagenome assembly CESO01 (sample SAMEA2621812, study PRJEB7988) | marine metagenome | biome: marine biome (ENVO:00000447); feature: deep chlorophyll maximum layer (ENVO:xxxxxxxx); material: "saline water (ENVO:00002010), including plankton (ENVO:xxxxxxxx)" | depth 35 m
AAAACACCTCTGGTGAATCCACTCGACAAAAACTCATCGATGATCCTCGAGCCATCAGGCATCGTCTCAAGGCGCTCTCCAAGGATCTCTGGTGGTCATGGAACGAAATCGGACGAAGACCATTCGCCATGCTCGATCCCGAGTTGTGGGAAGCCGTTCGCTACAGTCCGTTCCGACTACTTCAGAAACTGGATGCCAACGTCTACAACAGTCGACTTTCGGAACCATCCTTTCGTGAAGTCGCCTCACGAGCCATCACGGCTCATCAGGCATATCACAGCAGACGGACCTGGTACGAAGCCAACACACCACCGGGTGCCGATCCGCTTCGCATCGCCTACTTCTGTTCCGAATACGCCATCCACGAGAGTCTCCCACAGTACGCCGGAGGGCTGGGTGTTCTTGCAGGAGATCATCTCAAGTCGGCTTCGGACCTCGGGCTCCCACTGGTAGCGGTGGGACTGCTCTACCAGCATGGCTACTACAAGCAGGAATTTCGTGATGATGGCACAACGAGAGTCATCTATCCCTCCTTCGACTTCGACTCCATGCCTCTTGACGACACTGGTGTCAGACTCGACTGCCCGATCGGCGATCGAACTGTTCGTGTTCGTGTCTGGGCCATGTCGATGGGCCGTGTTCCCTTGTACCTCCTTGATGCCAATCTGCCGGGAAACCGAGTCGAGGATCGAGCCCTGACGGCCAGCCTCTATCAAGGGGATGACGACATCCGCCTGCAGAGGCAGGTGCTTCTGGGTGTTGGTGGATTCCGTGCCTTGAGACTTCTCGAGGAGATCCCGACCGTGATCCATCTGAATGAGGGTCATGCCGCATTCGCCGCGGTCGCCAAGATGTCCGAACTCGTCCAGAGCGGGCTGTCCATCGAGGATGCAAGACATCAGGTTCGATCCAGCACGGTCTTCACGACCCATACACCTGTACCTGCCGGCAATCAGCGATATGACGCCGGAAAGATCGAGGCCGCACTCAAGCAGGTGACGGAACCGGCCGGCATGAGCAACGGCCTGGTTGCGAATCTGGGGCGTGAAGAACCAGGCAATGAACAGGAAGCTCCCTGCATGACGGTTCTGGCGCTGAATCTCGCTGAACGAGTCAATGGTGTGTCCAAACTGCACGGTGAGGTCTCCCGCAACATGTGGAAGAAGGTCTACGGAACAGATGATGCCAATCAGGTTCCGATCAAGCACATCACGAATGGAGTACATACAGGGACATGGATGGCCCCCGTGGCCGAACGCTTCTGGTCGGAGCAGATCGGGTACGACAATCTCGGTGGCCCGGACAACCCCTGCTGGGACAAGGTGACTTCAGTGGACCCTCGGGAATTCTGGCAACTTCGCAGCGCCCTGAGAAGACGACTTCTGTCATTCGTGAGACGACGACTCGCCATTCAATCCAGAAGGAGAGGCGAGTCCCCCGATCGAGTCGTCCGCAGCAGACGCATGCTTCGAGACGATGCCCTGACCATCGGTTTCGCAAGACGCTTCGCCACGTACAAGCGGGCAACCCTTCTGTTCCATGATCTGGATCGACTGGCTTCGATCGTGGGCAATGAACAGTTCCCTGTCCAGGTGATCTTCGCGGGCAAGGCGCATCCCGCGGACGAAGGTGGACAGGCCGTTGCGCAGGAAATCCACGACCTCTGCTGCGATCCCCGATTCGATGGCCGAATCGTTCTCCTTGAGAACTACGACATCGAGATCGGAAGACGACTGACCTCCGGCTGCGATCTCTGGCTCAACACGCCGAGAAGACCCTTCGAAGCCAGTGGCACGAGCGGCATGAAGCCTCCTCTGCATGGTGGAATCAACTGCTCGATCTCGGATGGCTGGTGGGTAGAGGCCGAGAATGATCGAAATGGATGGACCATCGGCGGTGGAACACCCGCCGAAAACGAAGGTCAGCAGGATCACAACGATGCGATGTCGATGTACGACCTGCTCGAACATCAGATCATCCCCTCGTTCTGGAACAGGAACGATCAGGGACTTCCCACCGATTGGATCACCACCGCTCTGGAATCTGCCGCTTCCATTCCGGCGTGGTTCAATACGGATCGAATGGTGGCCGAATACCTCGAATGGGGCTATCGACCGGCCTCCGTGGTCTCGTCATGAGATCCTCTCGAGCCGGCTAACCGGGTTCAAACGCTGAAAAACAGTATTTAATGGGCTTTAAGGGTCTTTATTTGCTTTAAACCACTTGAATCATGCTTCAGTGGTTTTAGTATTGAAGTTCATCAAATCTATTGCCAACGGGCACTTACCGAACTGATCAATTGTTCGAGTCCATGAATTGGAGAGAGAAAGTCATGTCCCACTGGAAAATAGCACTTACGTTTTCATGCGTCGCTTCACTTGCTTCCGCGAGTCTCGCTGGAGTGTTCCTCTCCGATGGAACCCTCAACAATGGGGCACCCGAGCCATCATGCCTTCAGGGCGTTGCCACCAACTTCGGTGACAACGATCTGGGACAACCTGGTTTCAGCAATGGATCCGAACTCAACGCGATGCACATCAGCTATTCGGAGGGCGCGATCGTCATCTTCGTCTCCGGCAACCTCGAAGCCAATTTCAATAAAGCCGAATTCTTCATCGATGCACGCCCGGGTGGACAGAACCAGCTTCTGAGCAACAATCCGGACGTCGACTTCGAGGGTCTGCGGCGAATGGGCAATTCCAATGAGAACGCCACCGATGGACTGATCTTCGATGAGGACTTCAAACCCGATATCTGGGTGGGACTCACCGGCGGCGATGATGGAAACGGCGGCTATGAGACCTTCGGGAACTTTGCTGAACTTCGAACGCAAGGTAATGGAACCGGTTTCTTTCTCGGATCGGGTTCCTCTGGCGCCGAAGGCGTCATCAACGGCGAAAACGGCATCCAGATAGCCATCGACAACTCCAACATCGAAGGTGTCGGCAGTGGTACTGGCCAGGATTGCGGACAGGACGTGATCACCGGAATCGAGATTCTCATTCCGAACTTCGTGGTCGACTGGGATTTCGAAGGACTTCCGTTCGATGACATCAAGGTCTGCGCATTCATCAACGGCAGTGGACACGACTTCGTCTCCAATCAGGTGCTCGGCAGCATTCCACCAGGTGACAACCTCGGTGATCCAAGAGGTCTGAATTTCAATCTGATCGATGGCGATCAGTTCGGAGAGATGGGTGTGGTCGCGACAGAGTGCCCTGAATTCGCGATCGGCGCCTGCTGCATCGGTACGAACTGCTTCATCAGCTCAGGCGTGAACTGTGAGGCCGGAGGCGGTTCCTACAACGGTGACGGCTCGAGCTGCGACACCGAACCTTGTGCCATTCCGGAATGTCCGACGGATGTCAATGCCGATGGGGTTACAGACGTAAACGATCTTCTTGAACTGCTCAGTAAGTTTGGAGAGATCTGCATCTGAGACCCAGTTTCATCGAATTTCGATCCTCAGAACGGATGCTATTGTGCATTCAATAGGCCTCAACTGCGGATATAGGGGATAGAATGAAGTCATGAGCCCTTTCCCCATCCACAGACTGAACCTCTCTTTGATCATCACCGCACTGCTCGTGCTTCTCTCTGGAGTCGATGCACAGGGAGCCCCCTCCACTCGACCCGGAATGGGAGCTGTGCCCTATGCGGATGCCGATGAAACCGGTGTCACCTTCAGGGTCTGGGCACCAAACGCCCAGGGTGTCGCTGTCGCCGGAACCTTCAACAGCTGGCAACCGTTCAACACCCTGCTCTCCATCGAGGGCGACGGCAAGTTCTCACTTGATGTCCCGTACGCCCAACCTGGCGATGGGTACAAGATCGTCATCATCACCGATACCGAAACCATCTGGAAGAACGATCCAAGAGCGATGGACCTGACCAGTTCCGTCGGCCATTCAATCATCGTCGACCATGATGCGTTCCAGTGGCAGGCCGCGAACTACACGCCACCCAGCTGGAACGAGATGGTCATCTACGAAATGCACGTGGGCACGTTTGGATTGGACGTCGGGGACCCTGTGCCCGGCAACCTCGCCGGCGCCATCGAACATCTCGATCACCTTGAATCGCTTGGCGTGAACGTGATCGAGCTGATGCCCATGTCGGAGTTCGCTGGAGACATCTCCTGGGGCTACAACCCGGCCTATCCGTTCTCCGTGGAAAGCGCATACGGGAGCCCTGAGGATCTCAAGATCTTCGTCGACGAATGCCACAATAGGGACATCGCCGTGTTCGGGGATCTGGTGTACAACCATTTCGGACCCTCCGACATGGATATCTGGCAGTTCGATGGATGGTCGCAGAACGGCTACGGGGGCATCTACTTCTACAACGACTATCGAAGCTACACCCCATGGGGCGATACGCGTCCCGATTTCGGCCGCCCTGAGGTTCGTTCGTTCTTGAAGGACAACCTCAGGATGTGGCTTGACGACTATCGCTTCGATGGTGTGAGAGTCGATGGAACTCGGTGGATTCGCTCGCTTGGATCCAGCGGAGAGGAGATTCCGGAGGGCTGGTCGCTGCTGGTCGAATTCAACAATGAGATCGACGCGACCACACCATGGAAGATGATGGTGTCGGAGGACATGGATTCGAATCCGTGGATCACCAAGACGACCGGCGAAGGCGGCGCGGGCTTCGACTCGCAATGGGATCCCTGGTTCATCCACCCAATGAGAGACGTGATGGTCGCCGGGCTGGACAACAACCGCAGCATGGCCACAGTCCAGAACGCCATTTCATACAGCTATAACGGACAACCGTTCGATCGAGTCATCTACACGGAATCACATGACGAAGTCGCCAATGGAAGAAGTCGAGTGCCAGAAGAGATCTGGCCCGGCAATGCGGACAGCTGGTTTTCGAAGAAACGATCGACGCTCGGTGCCGCCGTCCTGATGACCTCACCTGGTATACCCATGATCTTCCAGGGGCAGGAGCTTCTCGAGGACGGGTACTTCGACGACTGGGACCCACTCGACTGGGAAAAGGCCGAAACCAACCAGGGAATCGTCCAGCTGTATTCGGATCTCATCTCACTTCGCACGAATCGTGACGGTATCTCCAGGGGGCTGACCGGACCGAATCTGAACGTGTTCCATCTCAATGAAACCGAAAAGGTCATCGGATGGCATCGTTGGGACCAGGGTGGCGAGGGTGACGACGTCGTCACACTGGCCAACTTCCGGAACAAGACGTGGGACGAGTATCGAGTAGGACTTCCTCGAGGAGGACTGTGGAAGGTCCGATTCAACAGCGATGCCAAGATCTATGATTCCGAATTCGATGAACATCCCACCTGGGATGTGCAGGCACAGCCGATCCCGTACGACGGTCTCGATTGGAGTGCCCCGCTCTCATTCGGCGCCTACACGTCCGTCATCCTCTCCCAGTCGCCCCCATGCCTTGGCGACCTGAACGGCAGTGGAGGGATCGACGTCGATGACATCTTGCAGGTGATCTCCGGCTGGGGCGGACCGGGTGGTGACGTGAACGGAGATGGCATCACGGGTGTTGAAGATCTTCTTCTCGTTCTGGAAAGATATGGAGCTTGCCCATGATCGGCATTCGAATGGCCCGGAATGGCTTCTCTCTCATAGAGCTGATGGTGGTCATCGTGATCCTGGCTCTGTTGATCTCGCTGTTCATGGTCGCCTCCGGGAGCATCACGAATTCAGCGCTTTCAACAGAGGACATCTCCAAGCTCCGATCACTCACGATGGCCAATGCCGGCTATGCGGTTGATCACAAGCAACGTCTTCTGTCACCTCGCACGGAACCCAACGGCAACGAGTCGACCGACGATCAGATCAATCGATTCTGGGTGAAATCCTTCGACGACAATGTCGATCAACTCGGGTCAGGGCGAATCGAACTCAGTACCGCCCTTTCCGAAGGGGCGGCATGGGACTACATCGGCGATGAAGCCGCCTACAAATCCCCGCTCGACACCACCGACAGAATCAGAAGCTATTCCCTCAATGCCTTCATAGGTGTCGATCGGTGTGCCGACGAGTATCCCGATATGGCTGGCGTGTTCCTGCCGGCCTTCAACACCCGCTACCGAGTGCCCTGCAGGAGCTTGTCCGACATACCCGCTCCCTCCGGAACCATCTGCGCGATCGGTGAAGTCGATCAGGGATTCGCCGGCTTTTCGGAAACGGCCAATGCCAACGGATGGTGCGTGTCCGCGAACCCGAACATGCCCATCTGGAAGGATACGCCGGCACTGTGGAACCGCAATCGGGTGAACATATCCATGATGGACGGGTCCACCGAGACGATCGTTCTCCAGCGGGACGACAAGCTTCGAGACAAGATCAACCAATCCGGATCGAGCCACAACATCACGATCGGATTCTCCGATCAGGACAAGGTGGACTTCCAGCAGTTCAACAAACGACTGCTTCCGGGTGTTCTCGAATACCGAACCGCTTCCGATCAGGAATAGCTTCTCAGACCGATGCCTTGCTCGATGCCGCTGACTCGACCGCATTGAGCAGGTGATCAGCCTCCTCGATCGTCATGATCATCGGAAGCCTGAACCTCATGGATTGATTGCCGCAAGGAAGGGCGATCACCATATGCTCGAACAGATTGCGTACGAGACTGTCGCGAGCCGCCGGGCTCTCGAACGTGCATGCGATCAGACTGCCGACGCCTCTGATGTTGGAGAAGGCGTTTGTCGAGGCGGCGATCCTGCGAAGACCAGCGATCACATGTTCGCCCAACGCGAGTACGTGATTGCACAGGTCGTCCTGTGCGATGATCTCCATGTAGCGACGGCTTCTGACCATGTCGACCAGGTTGCCACCCCAGGTCGAGTTGATTCGACTCGATCTACGGAAGACATTGTGCTCGACCTCGTCCAGTCTCGGTCCGGCATAGATGCCGCAGACCTGTGCCTTCTTGCCGAAGGAGACGACATCGGGCCTGACACCCTGATGCTGCCAGAACCAGGGCTTGCCTGATCCGAAGAAGCCCGTCTGAACCTCGTCATAGAGCAGCAGAGCATCACAGCGATCCGCATATTCCCTGAGCTTGGCCATGAATTCGGGCCTGAAGTGGTTGTCTCCGCCCTCTCCCTGCATCGGCTCGATGAGGATTCCGGCTATTCGATTCTGACAAGCGGGACATGAACCGATGGCTGCCTCGATCTCGGCACAGGCCCGAGCTTCTTCAGCCTCGATGTCGTTGCAGATGTTGCCGTCATGGTCGAACTGGCAGACCGGATTGTGAATCCTCGGCCAGGTGAACTTCGGGAACAGCCCGACCTTGTCGGGAATGGTGTTGGTCACACTCATGGTGTAACCCGTTCTTCCGTGGAATGCCTGCTTGAAGTGCATGATCATGAGATCGTTGCAGTTGTCTTCGAAATTGGTTCGACCCAGGCGTCTTGCCTTCCAGTCGAATGCGGCCTTCATGGCGTTCTCGACGGCCAATCCCCCGCCAGCAATCCAGAAATGGTGGTCGAACCCGTCCGGTGAGGCATGCTTTGCGAACGTGTCGACGAACTCCGCCATCTCGCATGAATAGATGTCGGCATTGGATACGTTGCAAAGGGCTGCTCTGCGTAGTGTGTCCAGGAAACCGGAATCGTTCATTCCGGGGTGGTTGAATCCCAATGGCATCGAGGCGAAGCAGGTGAAGGCGTCCAGGTAGCGATTGCCACTGGCGGCATCATGGATCCACACGCCTTCAGATCGCTCAAGATCGACCACCATCGGGTAGCCATCCACTAGTTGATGCCGTGCGAGTTCCTCGAGGACCCTGTTGGGATTCATGCCAGTCTCCATTAGAGCATTTGCAGGTCCCCATCTTCAGGGGACGAACCTTGGAGCGTAGGGCCCCAGAACCTCTTCGGCAACCCCTAAGCCTTGGATCATCTGGGGAGAGGGACCTGAAACCCCCATCTGCCTACCCCACGGGATCCAATTATGGCCGGCTCACGGTCTGGTGATCGAAATCGGCCATGATCGGTCCTGAAACCGCCTCACTACTCCACAATGGGTGCGAAAAAGCCGTCATCTTGACGATCTGCCTTCTGGGAGGGAAACTTCACTGTTCAGCCACGCCCCTGTACGTCTGGGGAGGCCGATTCAACCCCCACAGTCTTGCGACGGAGATCTTCCCTATGGCTATTCGATCAACGACGAATAAAGGCGTCGTTGTTGCCTTGGTGGTGTTCATCATCATCAGTGCTGCGTTACTCGCCACGACAATCATCTTCTACAGCAAGCTGGGGAAGGCGACAGAGGACCGTAAGCAGGCCGATGCGCAGTTGAGCAATCTCGCGACGCCCTCGGAACGATCAAGTGATGAGTACCAGGCCATCGAGGGAGAGTCGGGGCGCGACAGCGTGTTCGGCTATCTGAATACTCAACATGAGAACCTCATGGACTATGTCGGACGCGACATGGAGCTCGAGGAACTGAAGAAATCCTTCCAGGATTCCCTCAATGTCGAACCCACCACGACTCTCTGGTCGCATCTCAACAAGACCGATCGACAACTTCGAGAGGACAAGGACACGATCAAGGCATTGAACGACCGAGTCCAGTCTCTTCAGGTCGAGAAGGAAGACATGTCCGGCAAGCTTCAGTCGGCTGAACGTGAACGTGACGAGTCACTTCAGGCGGCTGTCGATCGCCAGCTGGATCAGATCCGGAAAGCGGACTCGACCTATGAACAGCAGGTGGCCAGCGCACTTGATGGACTCGAGAAGGCCAAGGAACGAAACCGTGGACGCTATGTCGATCAGATTCGCGATCTGGAAGACGAGGTAGACCGCCTCAGTGATGAAAACGTCCGTGGAGAAAGTCGAATCCAGGAACTTCAGGAACTGGTGAACAGAAGCCGGATCCAGCCAAAGGATCCAGCCAATCTCGTGGATGGTGAAATCATCGAGGTCGCCGGCAGAGGTGATCAGGTCTACATCGATCGCGGCAAGTCGGATCAGATCGTTCTCGGGATGACCTTCGAGGTCTATGACGACGCCGCCCAGATCCGTCCTGATGATGAAGGCAACTTCCCGAGAGGCAAGTCAAGCATCCAGGTCGTCAAGGTCGGTGACACGACTTCCACGGCCAAGGTGACCAGGGCAACCAAGGGACGTCCGATTGTCAGCAACGACGTCATCGCCAATGCGATCTACGATCCCAGCTACACCTTCAAGTTCCTCGTCCATGGACGTTTCGATGTCGATGGTGATGAGATAGCCACGTTGGAGGAAACCGATTACCTGCGAAGGCAGATTGAATCCTGGGGTGGTGAGGTTGTTTCCGGTGATCGGATCACCGGCGATCTCGACTTCCTCGTACTGGGCATCGAGCCGATCAATCCCCCCAATCCAACCGACTCGGCAACTGCCACGCAGATGCAGCAGACTCTGGAACAACGACTGAAGTACCAGCAGTATCAGGATCTGTTCCAGGCGGCGCAGAAGTCGGACATCCCGGTCCTCAATTCGAACAGGCTCTACATCCTGACCGGACAGACGGGCATGTGATCGCGACTTCGATTCGTCGAATCGAACTTTCAGGAGACCCTGTTCATGGCACGCCATCGGTCTCCCGTGAGAAACTGGATTGAATATCTGCCGGCCAGGGCCGCTGCGTCCATCCTGCAGTGCTTTTCGATGGATCAGAATCTGGAGACCGCCGCCTGGGGTGGGCGGATGTTCTATCAACTCAGTTCCAAACGAAGGGAACGGGCGATTTCCAATGTCCAGAGCGCCTTCCCCGAATGGGACATCGATCGCTGCAGACTGACCGCTCGTCGATCGATAGAGAACATGTTCCAACTGGCCTCCGTGGATGCCATGGTCATGCCGAGGCTTCTCACGCCGGAAAGGTGGCCGGAGTTCCTGGACTTCAGCCATGCGGCCGCCCATCTCAAGAGGCTCATGGAAGATCGCACGATGCTCTTCATCACCGGTCACTGCGGCAACTGGGAGCTGCTTGGGTACGGCATGTCGGTCGTCGGATATCCGGTCGCGGCACTCGCCCGACCGCTGGACAACCCACTGCTCAACAACTGGCTGATGGGACTGCGGCAGGCACATGGCTTGAAGATACTGACGAAGTGGGGCGCCACTCCCGAAATGCAGAAGATCATCGAGAACAATGAACACATCGGTTTCATCGCGGATCAGAACGCAGGAGACAGTGGCATATTCGTTCCGTTTTTCGGCCGTCTGGCATCGACCTACAAATCAATCGGACTACTGGCGATGCGATACCAGCTGCCCCTGCTGGTGGGCATGGCGGAGAGAATCGATGGGAAGTTCTCCTATCGCGTTCATATCCAGGATGCCATAGAGCCCGAGGACTGGGCTGATCAGGAGGATCCCCTCTACTACATCACGGCTCGGTACATCCACGGCATCGAGCAGCTGATCCGGAGGGCTCCCGAACAGTATCTGTGGATGCATCGGAGATGGAAAAGCAGACCTCGCCACGAAAGACGCGGCGAACAGGTCCCCGCCGCTCTGGAAGCTCAGATTCGTTCACTTCCATGGCTCGATTCGGATCAACAGGAACTCATCATCGAGCGATCGAACCGGGACAGCCTCGGCAAGGCTGGAGCCAGAGCAGTCTCATGAGTCGCCGCAAGCTCACCGATCTCGAGATACTGATAGTCGACGATGACGAGGATATTCTCGGCAGCATGGAACTGGCGCTCCGATCGGAGGGCGCCACCACGTCCACTGCGATCGACGGACATGATGCCATCGCGAAATGGAGAAGTGGCACGCACGAAGTCGTCGTCCTCGACATGATGCTTCCCAAGAGCTCCGGATTCCTGGTTCTCGAGGAACTCATGGCAAGCAACGATCCCCCGATAGTCGTGATGGTGACCGCCAACGAAGGCCGTCGACACATGGCCTATGCGAAGGAACTCGGCGTAGCAGCCTATCTGACCAAGCCGATACCGCTCCAGCTGCTGATCGATACGATCGATGGTCTCACTGGCGGACACCAAGAGGACAACGGCGGTAGAATGTGATTCACACGCGTCAATGCAGGAGACAATTCGTTGTCACACCACTTTGCCATATTGTCACCGGAACCGCCTTCAGAGAAAGGCCCATGCCCACTTGGTGACCGTGCCGAGATCATCGGTTCCCTTGGAACGATGAACACGCTGCCGCAGTCGCCTGGGGAGAACATCCTCTGGGGCCCCGGCGTGAAACTTGAAATGGTCGACGGCGAAGATCCCATCAAGCAGATACTCCTCACGATCACCGAAGAGGAGATCGCCTGGCTTGTGATCGCCCGGATGATGCAGGCTTTCGGCTGGCGAGTGGTCGATCTTGAAACAGGTGAGGCTGTTGAGCTTGTGGAGGAAGAGGAATGACCAACGCATTGGATCCAAAGCAGGGTTTCGTATCCGACAGGACCAACGAGGCGGAATTCGCCGCCGCTCTGGCGGCAGCCGTTGATTACCGGGGCGATGTGACGGTCACACTGGACAACGATTCGGAGGAGCTGGGATACCTCTTCGATCTGACAGGTGACATGCACGGTGGAAACATCGGTTTCATGACCAAGGAGGACAGCAGTCCTCGCCGCGTGTCGACCAGCACCATCAAATCGATCATGTTTACAGGACGCGACACGGCTGAAGGCAAGTCGTTCGATACCTGGATCAAGAAGTACGTCGAGAAGAAGATCGCTGGCCAGAAGGCCAGCATCGAATGCGACGATCTGGATGATGATTGATCGATTCCGCTCAGGCGACTGAACGAACTGCTTCGGTCGTCGCGGTCATCTGCTCAACGGGTGTGTAGAAGGCGAATGGACCATCATTGAAGATGGCGCCGGCTATGCCTCTGGCTGCCAATGTCCTGAACCACCATTGCGCCTGCCCCGGGGACAGGGCGATCAGGCGACTGCCCTCGACGGTACATGACGGATCGATCATTTCCGCGTATCGCCGCGCTCGGACGGGATCCGTGAAGGCCAATGCACAAGGCTGGTCACGGCAGATGCCCACCATGGGATCCATCGGCATCGCGGGGTCTGCGATGAAGTACCACTGTGGAAGCTCCAAGACGGCGGACCAGAGCTGATCCGGACTTGCCTGATCGGAGATCTCACGAGCCTTGGCGACAACCGTGTCGATGTCAGGAAGCGACTCGGGCCGGCTGTTCCAGGTGGCAATGACGACATCATCCATTCGGCATTCAAACGGAAACGGGCCCGGATTGAACACCGCCTTCTGAACGCCCCAGGATCTGATGCTGGTGAGGAATTCCGGTGCTTCATGGATCGGCATGGAAGTCACGCGAGCCGATTCAGGAAGGTCGGAACTCATCTTCACCATTTGCATGGCGGTATCACCCGAGGTGAACAGACATACACCGGGGAAATCCACTTCGTCTTCGAGGATCATCGGGAGAATTCGATCTCGTGCACCCAGATCGATCACGAACCATCGCTGCATCGCAGCGAGTCTCGAAAGTGCCGATCGCCTGTCTTCATCCGTCGATAGATGACTGATGCTTTCAAGCAGCTGCTCTACCGATGCCCTTTGTGGTGTTTCAGCCATGAGTGAACCTCCCTGGAGCAACCGTCATGAACGGTCTCCTTCGACAATCAACTACGAAGCCGATCTGTTCAAAGGTTCGCGGATTGGTTCAAACAGCCAGAAAGTGATCCTCATCGACCTTGACGAGTCGAGGCTGCACCCCATTGGGGGCATCCCCAGCGGGTCTCCAGGGACTCAGGAGGCCCTCAGGAGTCGATTGTGGCTCCCATCCTAGTTCCGAGTCCATGAATTCCTCCAGGCTGCCCAGAGGCTCCTGACGCGTGCTGAGAGGGAGTCGGCAAGCCAACAGCCCCTTCGTGTAGGGGTGCCTTGGTGAACCGAGGACATTTTCGGCTCCACCGGATTCACATACATGCCCCGAATGGAGGACAACGATGGATCTGGCTCTTCGCATGACCAGTCCAAGATCATGGGTTACCAGCAGAACACCGAGTGATCGGCTCACGCACAGCTGCTCGAGGAGCTCCATGATGGCCTGCGTGGTTACCGCATCGAGGGCCGTCGTGGGTTCATCCGCCAGCAGGATTGATGGTGAACGAGCCAATGCCAACGCGATCACCACTCGTTGCCTCATTCCTCCACTGAGCTCATGGGGCACGCATCTGAGGCATCTGCCTGGCTCGGGCACTCGAACTTCCTCGAGAAGCTCGAGGGCCTGTTGCCGTCGGCCTCTGCGACTGATGCCGTCAAGTGAAAGCACCTCATGGAACAGCTCGCCGATGCTGCATACCGGATCAAGCGCCGTCATTGGTTCCTGGAAAACCATGGCGATCTCCGTGCCACGAATCGATCGCCACTGTGATGCGGATAGTTGAGAACACTCCCGACCATTGATTCGAACGGCTCCTCTGACCAGTGAAAGTCCTGCAGGCAGAAGACCGATGGCCGCCAACGCGGTCAGAGTCTTTCCGCTTCCGGATTCCCCCACCAGCGCGACGATCTCTCCTGCATGAACCTGCAGGCTCGCACCGCGGACGATTTGCTGATGGTCCGCAACCGTCTCGATTTCAATCGAGTCGAGTTGGAGAAGCGGCTGACTCATGACGATTGCTCCGCCTGTCTTGGATCCAGTCTGATACGCAGCCACTCTCCAAGACAATTCAGGGAAAGAAGCGTCAGCGCGATCAGCAAGCATGGCCAGACAAGCAGCCACCAGTGCGATCTGACTCCGTTGATCTCGGATAATCCAGATGCCGCCAGATTTCCCCAGCTGGGAAGCGGCTCACGAATGCCGATGCCCAGAAAGCTCAGAAAGGCTTCGCTGAGCATTGCCATGGGCACCGTAAGCGTTGCATAGACGGCGATGGGACCTATGACATTGGGCAGAAGATGTCTCCATACCTGACGTTTCCATGGCACACCGATGGCCCGACATGCCTCCATGAACGGTTGGGATCTCAGACTCAGGACCTGCCCTCTGATCACACGAGCCATGGTCAACCAGCTGACTGCGCCGATCGCGATCCAGAGTGTCAGTACATTGACCCATTGTGATTCAGTGGATCCGAGTATGACGCCTGAACGATCAAGTACCCCCTCCACCGCGACTACCAGCAGCACCACGATGAGGATGTAGGGAAGCCCGTAGAGAACATCCACGATCCGCATCATGAAGCCATCGACACGGGGACCTGCCGTGGCAGCCACCATTCCCCAGAGACCACCCAACAGGACCGCGGTGGATGCCGCAGCCAGACCGACAATCAGACTTATTCCGCCACCGGCCAGAACTCGAGAAAGAAGATCCCGTCCGAGATGATCACTGCCCAGCAGATACGGGGATTCCCCCGACCAGGAAGGTGGCTGCAAAGCCAGCTCGGGATTGGTGGCCTCGAATCGACGGGAGGTCGATGTCTGTCCGTCAATCACTTCATGTCCAAAGGTCCAGGGCAGTGTCGCGAATGTGGCCACAAGGACTGCTATCAGAAAGAGTGCTGACAGCATTCCCAGACGTCGAATCGAATTCGGGGTGGCATCTGAACGGCGACGTTTATCAACAGGCACGGGACTCAGGATACGCCATAGAGCGAGTTGCTACAGAGACGGCGGGTTCAACGGCCGCGAGCAGCCTGCACGGCATCGAGATCACCAAGTGCCTGAGCCATTTGACGTTCGAGCTCCTGCTCGAAATGCGCCTCGTCGTAGACGACTCGTTCCTGGAGCTGCTGCACGCGTTCATTCAATCGCATGATGGAACGTTCACGATTTTCGATCGAAAGCTCCAGCCTGGTACGCATGGCCGCCTGAAGAAGCTCGCGGTGAATCATGGCCTGAGGGCCGTCCGCACCGTTCGCATCCACGATCTGCTTCAGCTGGATGGAGAGCTGCATGACTTCTGCATCGAGGGAAAGCTCCTCGATCTTGCTTTCGTACAGTGTCGGATCCGTCTTCTGCAGTTCCGCCAGCGCGACAAGTCCATGGCCATAGCGGCGGATCATTTTCTCCAACTCGACTGGATCCTGCCCCTGATCGGAGCAGCTTCTCTGCAGCACCTGACCAAGCCGTGGATCTATTCTCGATGCAACATCCAGATAGCGATCGATGTTGCTGCGTGCGGAGTCGACGGAACCGGGAGTCGCCACCTGGGAGGGAGACTGAACCGGGGAGTTCATCTGCTGGATCAGCTGGCTGCTGCCAGACTGGCCCGTCACCATGTTGGCCATCGAGAGAATGGTCCTCAGATCATCGGAGGACGATGCCCGGGTGACTGATGTTCCGGAATTGAGCGTGAATGCAACGCACGCCAGGACAAGTAGCCAACTCATTGCCATTGTGTATCGAGTCTGCATCAGCGGAGCTCCAGAGCGAGATATCCCCATGAATCCGAGTCCTGCTCGGCTTCGAGGATGTTGAGCAATTCATCATGGGCGGATGTCCACTTCAGATCATGGGAAGCAAGCAACCCAGAATCGTCCATGTAGGACAGGTACATGCCGGAATCGACCT
>CESO01085508.1_pt1 | contig 15506 bp, 15 predicted proteins | sample 356341 | NCBI WGS metagenome assembly CESO01 (sample SAMEA2621812, study PRJEB7988) | marine metagenome | biome: marine biome (ENVO:00000447); feature: deep chlorophyll maximum layer (ENVO:xxxxxxxx); material: "saline water (ENVO:00002010), including plankton (ENVO:xxxxxxxx)" | depth 35 m
GATAAATTAATGGAAAAAGAATGTGTGACAGTTGTAATTCCTAGTTATAATCGTTTTAACTATCTAATAAATGCAGTAAAGAGTATAAAAAATCAAACATATAAAAATATCGAAATTATTGTCGTAAATGACTGTTCAACCGATAAGATATATTATGATTACGAACATGGAGAATATTCACACATTTTTAATAATGTTCGAATGATTCATTTAAAAAATAATACTAGAACTGTATTTGGTTATCCATGCGCCGCGTATGTTAGAACAATCGGTTGTAAATTTGCAAGAGGAAAATATATTGCATTCTTAGATGACGATGATATATGGTTATCAAAAAAAATAGAGTTACAAATGAATGCTATGAAAAAATATAATTGCAAAATGTCATGTACCGAAGGTTTAATCGGTGAAGGTGTATACAATAAAAATGAGAATTATAAGAAATATAATGGAGAACATTATCACAATTTATTGTGTGAAATTTACAATAGAAATAATTATAACTATAAACACAACGGAATTCCTTGTATTTTTAATAAATTATTTTTAACATTTCATAATTGTTGTGTTTGTTCAAGTGTTATTATTGCAAAAGACGTATTGGAAAAAATAGGATATTTCAAAACTATGAAACCGCCGGGCGAAGACTATAATTGCTGGTTAAACGTCATTGAACATACAGACTGCGCTTACGTTAATGAAACATGTTTTTATTATGATTTAAAACATGGGAATGGTAGTAGTTGGCATGAAATATATTATTGATTTTCATTATCTTCTATATTTTTAATAAATTCTTTACATAATTCAGTTCCTTTATTTATAAGTTCCATTCTCTTTTCTGGCATAAAAGAAATATCATTAATTTGAGCGCTATTTAATTTCTCTTTATCAATAGGAATATCTATTTGATATTTTATTTTGTATTTCACGTTATTATCATTTGAAATAGAAAAAATTAGTCCACGTATCATAAAATTAAAATATTTTACAAAATCACATGTTTCGTCTAATGTTGATGTAATGTTTTCAATAGTATTGAATGAAAAACAAATTCCAAATATTTTATTTAATATAGAATTAATATCTTCATCATCATTATTTTGGATATTTTTTTCAACACAAGAGTCTAATGGATAGTTATTATATATTCCTCCATCCATATAAAAACAATTATTATAGTAAAAAGGTTTGAAAAGCATAGGCACGGCACAACTCATATATATTGCATCAATAACTGGTATTTCTGGTGTTCTTTCACACGAAAATTCTTCACATTTCATCTTATTTACATTTGTAGAATAAAAGAACAATTTGATATTTGTTAATTCAAATAGTTCACGCATTGTAATAGTAGCCGAAATACTCTTTGCTTCAAAGAGAGATGATAAACTTTCTACAATTACCTCCTTTCCAAAGATACCTTTTTTAGAAAAAATACCCATTATATTGTCAGGTGTTATATTGAAAAGTTTATTCCATGGTCGTTTTACCAAAAAATCATTTATAATACCTATTTCATATTTCAAGGTAACAAACAATGCTACCCAACATCCGATTGATGTCGAGTGTATTGATTTAATATTGTTAACATTAAATTTTTCACTACTTATTAATTCTTTGATAATTCCAAATTCTATAAGACCACCTGCACCAGCACCAGGTATAACTAAATGTTCTATTTTATCCATTAATAAGAATTAATAAAACAACTTTAATTAGTAATTATGTAAATTTTTTATTAGTTTAAATTATTAATGGATAACGTTTTTAATAATAAAGACGATGTTGAAGACATTGACAAAATGAATATGGATGATTTGTATGAAAGAAAACAGCAATCCGATTTATTAAAATTAAAATCATATAAAATGGTTTTAAATCGAATTCATACTCGAATTAAAGTTACTGCCAGACAACACAATAGTGAACAGTTCTGTTGGTTTCCAATTCCTGAAGTAATTTTAGGAGCACCAAAGTACAATGCTCCATCATGTATCGCTTATGTGGTTGACCAATTAAAAGAGAATGGATTTAGAGTAAAATATACTCATCCAAATTTACTGTTTATATCTTGGCAACATTACATACCAGGTTATGTTAGAAGTGAATACAAAAAACAAACTGGAATTAGTATTGATGAGGAAGGAAACCAAATAAAAAAGAGAAATAAAGACGATGAACAAACAACAATTGGTGGAATATTAGTCAATAGAGGAAAGAAAAATGTTCCGCAGCAAAATCAAAAACAAAATAAAGACTACAAACCTATTGGAACCTATAAACCAACTGGTAAACTTATTTATAACAATGATCTTTTGAAAACAGTGGAAAATAAATTTTCCTAAAGTTGTGCTATTTTTCAACACCCGTTTTTTTGATTTTTCAAAATTTTTACCTCCTACATATTGTAGGCACTACCTACATGTTTCTAGTTCGTGTTTTTTTTCAAAAACCACGAAAAAGTCCCTAGGCGTCTAGGCGTTTTGTTTTCATTTTTTTGACAACAAAGTATTTTTGAAAAGTTGGAAATGGACATTTATTTTTGTCCATTTGAGAGAATCTGAATAAACTTGTTACATGAAAAAATGAAAGAACCACGACCAGACTTGTATGGTGTAAAACATGAAAATTTTTCATTTTATTTCCAAACCATAATTTTTTTCAGTCACAAAAAAACATAAAAAATGGGACTTTTTTGTTAGGATTTTTTTCCTAACTGAAAAAATCCCACTTTTTTTCAATTTTAAAATAAAACCATTATCGATTAATATTTTTGTTTAAATTATTGTCCATAAGACGTTAATGAAAAAATCCTAACATAAAAATCCCCAAAACAGTTTATTACGATAATATGCAAACAACACCAATGACAAAAACAACGGAGGGTACACTGACAGTCACAAATCAAAAATTTGTGCAACATCTAATAGAACATTGAATTTTTTATAAAAACGCTTCACTACATTATGTAGGTATTTACAATTTTATAAAAAAAAGGTTTAGGGGGATTTTTTTGTTAGGAATATATACTAATGAAAAAGTCCCAAAAAGTCCCCCAAAAATATTATTGTGCGTCATGTGACTATACTACCATACGAATGAAGGACTTTAGTAAACATAAAATGACACGTAAACATGAAATCCTAACAAATCCTAACAATAACTCCCAACAAAAAACTTTTAATTGTGAATGTGGAAAAAAATATAAACATAGGTCTAGTTTATCATATCATCGTAAAACATGTAAAGTTGTTGAAAAAAATGAAAAAAAAGAGAAAGAAGAAAAAGAAATAATAGCATCTACAACTGACCGAAAATTAATTCTAAAATTAATTGAAGAGAATAAAGAATTAACAAATAAGATTGTTAATATTGCAGAGCAACCAAAAACAACTATTAATTCCACTATTAATAAACCAACTCAATTCAATTTAAACATTTTCTTGAATGAAACTTGCAAAGATGCAATTAATATATCTGAATTTATTAAAAATCTAACAATTGGAATACAAGAATTGGAATTTTCAACTGAAAATGGTATGGCAAATGGAATTAGTACTATATTGATTAATGGATTAAAAGAACTGGATGTTAAGAAACGTCCAATCCATTGTACTGATTTAAAAAGGAAAACTTTATATATTAAAGATGAAAATGAATGGGAAAAAGACAACAGCCAACTTATTGAAAAGTCAATAACTAAGGTAAAAAAGAAACATACTGATGCTATAAAACAATGGGAAACATTACATCCAAAGTGGAATGAAAGTGAAGAAGAAACAGAACAATATCTCGACTTTGTAAGAACTGTAATTAATAATATGAATGAAACAGATGAAAATAAAATTATTACTAATATCTCAAAAGAGGTCGATATTAAAGAAATTAAAGAAACTGGTATGGAAAAATAATTTTATATGGTAAAAAGTTTACTATATAAAATTTATCGGCAAACACGTCTTTGTCCTACACGAACGTATGTTCTTCTATCACAATTATTTGTAATTGATTTATTGTAGTGTTGAGGATTACCAGATTTCATGCAACAATTACTATTTTGAACTGTATCATGTGTAAGTTTATGTAACCGAGCGCTGCTCGAAACTGCGCCTTGCGTAGCATATCCAGTGTTGTTTCTTTTGTAAATAACCTTTCTGCATGTTGCTGTAGTGCAACTTGCCGGTTGTTGACTGCAATCACAATTTGCTAAATACTCATTGTTTGCGGCATTAGCACCAGTTCCAGTTGTGTAATTAAATTGTCTTTGGTTAAAGGTCTTGCATCGACGTTGTAAGTATTCGCGATTAGACGAAGCATATGTTTTGGGTACGCGTTTTCCGTCAACAGTTGTAGACCCAAGCATTGTGCTAGCAGACCTAATTGGCTTAGGAATGCACGCACATACTGTATTTTGGTCGTTAATGCTGCCAGTTACACTTAATTTTCCATTGCATTTAGAACAAGAATTCGAACCTAAAGCCTGTGTCGAACCGCGAAGACGATGGTGTTTTAATGGACCAGGGCGTCTGGCTGGAAAAACATTTGCAGCATTTCCGGTAGGATCACTAGCGGCTGAATTATTTGCTAATGGGGCTTGTGTTGTGGGTTGTATAGACAATTTTGTGTGCCCCTTCCATGAAACATATCTCTGTCCCCTATTATAACCGTTATAGAAATTTAACATTATATACTATAAAAAGAAAATATATATTTATCTATATAGTATTTTAATATGACGTATGTAATTAAAGGATTAATTTTCTTTTTTAGCACCTTAATTTTATTGGAAATAATGAATCAGTGTAAACTAAATATTTTCAGTACTATTGAGGGTAATACAGGATTTCAGGATTATCAGGATGACCCGATGTTAATGGCAAGAGAACACGAAAGTCAATTAAGTGGTTTAAAAGAAAATGCAGACGGCTTTAAAAAGTATCACAAACAGTTTGATGACCTTGAAATAAAAGTAGACAATCACACTAAGCACATAAATTTACTTAGTGTATAATATAATATTCTTGATAATATATAAGATATGGTTACAGAAATTCTACTTGTATTATTTTTATTTTTATTTATTACAGATATTGGTAAAAAATTTTTTAATTCGCCAATTATTGAAGGTAACACAAACAAAGAGTGTAGTGATGCACTTGATTTATCAAAACAAAATGCAGGGAATTTAACATATATTAAAGATGAAATTGATAAGATTAAGCGCATCGAGGCTAAAATGCAGAAGTTAAATACAAGTGTCATGATTAATGAAAAAAATTTACAACAAGTAACAGAAAATCAGCAAAAACAGGCCCAAGAAGTTGGAGATGGAATAAAGATATAAATTATATATATTTTTAATGTAATTATATATATAATTATGGCAGAGACAAAAGAAGAAGAAGCACCAAAAGAAAAAGAAGCACCGAAAGGACCTGATATACAAATTTATAATTATGGAGATAATATTAAAACACCAGGAGAGATGAAGATGAAATATGACCCAGATGGAAGTTGGGGAGTAGTAGGTGATGATATGGATGGCATTGCGGCATATATTAATGCTTTAACGCAAAATAAATATGGTGGTGATATGAATGCAGCGAAGTCATATGAAGGTGTTGGTGGTCCAATGGGTAATAGATATGCAATTAATACTGGTGGCAAATGTGAAGCCCCTAATGGTGAGAAAGTTGACCGTTATAAGGTAATTGATAATTTACCACCTAACAATTTGGGAAAATATAGAGGATTAATTCCTGGAATGGCAGCAAATGTTACAAAATTAAATCCATTACCAATAATGATGGCTTTTATTGAACCAACGGTTCCAAAATGTAAAAAAGTAAAAGTTCGATTATTTAATAAAGACAATACGACAACAGAGAAGGAATTGTACGTTTCAGATAAAGACATTAATGATTTAGACCCGTGTGTTTTCGCTGGTTTTAAAAATCCATTAACAGAAAAAGGACCCGATGGTATAGGAGGTACTTATGCAAATGCAGGGGATGCTTGTAAAAATAATTTTGAGGAATTTACTACGCTGCTTCATGCAGATGAAAATGATAAAACACCCGGTGGATTACCAATGAATTATGGAGGTATTCCAAATGATATGTTATCAAACATATATATTTTAGGGTTAAGTTTTTTTGGTATTTACATGGTTAAGAAACTAACAGAAAAAAAATAATCATAATATATTATATACTTTATATATTATGAACGACGACCTTACACCAAATTTATATGATTATTCAAAGATGATTAAAACTCCTGATGAAATGGGAATTAATGATAATGGTACATGGAATACCGTTATGTATAATCTAGATGCAATGGGATCATACGTTCAGGCATTATCAACTGGCAAAAGAGGCAATTATTATGAAGCACCGGCTGCTACAAAAGCAAATGGGGGGCAAGGCGGTCCATTAGGTGGGAGATATTTTTTAAATACTGGTGGAAGATGCACAGATAAAAATGGTAATAAACAATCCCGTTATTCTTATATGAATAATGTTGCAAGAAGTTCAAGTAGTTCATCGTTAAACAAATTACGTGGTATTGTTCCCGGTGTTGCAACTAATTTGATACAAATGAATCCGTTACCGGTGATTAATGCATTTATCGAAGACACTTATCCGAAATGTACACCAGTAAGAATGCAAACGATCGATGTGAATGGCACTGTTAGTTCGCAAACAAGACATATGGCAGATTCTGAAATAAAAACAATAGACCCATGTGCTTTTGATTATTTACGTTCAGATGGTTATCGAGGACATGAATTAGTCGGTTGGCGTAAAGAAACATTATGTAGAAGTGAAGGATTTACAAACATGGCTGGAGTTGATATTTTTAAAGACATGAAGCATTTAAAAAAGAAATCTCCGTTTGCAAATTTGCCGGATGATGCTCTTACAAATATTTATATTCTGTTGTTATCCTTTTTTGGAATATACATAGTCAAACGACTTACTGATAAAAAATAAATAAGATCATAAAATTGAATGATAAATATCTGTTATTATTTATAGAAATCCAATTATTTTATAAATAATGTCTGAAGACGAAAGGAAAACCTATGAGATAACAAGTGACTATAAGAAATCCACATGGCAAGAAGAGTATTGGACAAATCAACTAAAAAATGGAAAAAATGTTACGTTACGCGTAACAACTGTATTTCGTTGGGGAACGTTTGAAATAAATCTAACCGATAAAGAAAAACAAGAGATATCCGAAAAGACACTAATTAAATTGAACGATTACGAAATTTTGTTGATAGAAATGTTGGATGGTTGGCATCATGATATTGAGATTGAGGATGAAAATAATTATTCAGTTGATGAGATTCAAGAAATAAATTGTTTGACTTATTGTGAGGATTATCTAAATACCTCAGGTTATGAATATAATAGTGATAATGGCGATGACTTTCAAGAAGATATTTTAGAATCTAATGGTTGGGATTTAGATGATACTATTTACATAATATCAAGTGGATGTATTCTAAAAGAAAACAGTTAATAGTTTATTAAATTATTAATAAACTATTAAATTATGCTCTATTTCTTCTTGTACGACGGTTCTTTTTCGCCTTTCTTCTTGTGCGTCTGTTTCGTTGTTTTCTGGTCTTTTTACCACCAAAAAGACCAAGAAATTTCTTTCTGGGAGCACCAGGGTTAGGTTTATATGTGTCAAACGTTCCTTCTTCTTCATCTATGTTTAACAATTGTTTTTTTCCTTTTCCAGTATCTAATTTGTTAAGTATTGTTAAAACTTCACTTTTAATTGATTTATATGCCGGGTCTTCACCGTTATCAAACGTGTCTTTAACATTATCTAATTCTTTTTTTAAAGCCATTGCATCCCCCTTTATTTGCGCTCGTAATTTTTGTCTAGAATTCATTGTGAATATTTTTTTAAGAGTTTTAAATTGCGCTTCAATCATTTGAACTTTCATAGCAATGTCGTTTAATTTTAACATTTTTTCATCTGCATTCGCTCTTTCTTCAATTACTTGTGTAAGGTCATTAACTACGTTGTCTAATAAAGATTTCATTCTCTGACTTGCTGCGCTATCACCAGTAATTTGATTTCTATATCCTTGAACCATTTCTTTAATTTTGTCCATACTTGCAACTGTTTTTGCCATATCAACATTTTCTAAACCCTCTTGTCTAACTTGGTCAATTGTTTCTGATGAAAATGTTTTGGATGCTCTCTTTTCTGCCTTTTGTTGCGCATTTTCTCTTTTAAACATGATATTATATATATTATAATATCATAATAAATTTTTATTGTTTATTCTTTTTGGTTATGTTATTTTTATTTTTATTTTTATTTTTATTTTTATTTTTTCGGTTATTTTTAACGCGATTATTTTTTAAGGTTTTTTTTCCACCGTAGTAACCATCATCTCTACCTTTATCTCTTCTTTCCTTGTCTTTTCTTCGTTGATAATCATCATAACCAACTATTTCTTGCAGGGCTTTTACTCTTTTTTCTTCATCTAAAATTCCTCTTTGTTCTCTTTCTTTTTCATATGAAGAATCATCACTAGAAAATAAATTGGTTTTATAATCATCATTTTTTGGTTCCTCAAATGCGTCTCTCATTCCGTAATCATCTCTATCACGTTCTCTATCATCTTCTCTATGACGTTCCTTACGGTCATCTTTGTAATCAGACGATTCTCTTGGTGTTTCTACTAAATCCTCATCTCGTTGTTTTAATATTTTATCAGTAGATTCTTCTGCGCGATCAACAATCTTTGATGCAACCATTTGACTGAATAATCTAATACCCTTTTTATAGTTTTTATCGCAGTCTAAATACATGGAAACAATAATTTTACGCGTTTTTTCAACTATACCTTGGAGTTTTTTAAATGTTAATTCAGGGTCAATTACTATTTCTGTTTTTTCACTATCATCTAATTTTTTGCTTTTAAACATTTCTTTAAGAATTTCAGTTAATTCCTTATGTTTTTTTTGGATTTCATCTTCCATTTCCTTAATATGACGAGTATATTCAATAATAAGAGGGTTTTCGACAAATTGATCACCTACTTTGTATAATATTTCATTTCGTAAAGAACTTTTATCGTTCTTATCACAACGGACAGTTCTATCATAAGAAGGAACATTGACATCAGAAAATCGTGTAATTTCATTTGGTAACGCCTTATTTTGTGCGGTCTCGTCTGTGTAGTCGCTTGTTATTTGATTATATAATGATTTTAAATCTCTTTTATATTCTTCGTTATTTTTCTTGTCACGACCACTGAATTGTTTTTTCCAGTCACTTTTTGCTTCATCATATTCATATAAGTTGTTATATAAAGATTCAAGTTCGGGAATACCTAATTCATCGTCTAATTTCTGAATTCTATTGTTATATTCGGATTTGCATATTTCAGGTGATAATACAGTTCCACGAGAACTGTTTCGGTCGTTAAGTAAAGAAATAAGACGACGACCACATAAACTTAATTTTGCTTGTCCGTCGGGGTATCCTCCGCCATATTTTTTATCATAATAATCGTAGTAATCACCTTTTTGATAGTCATCATGTCTTTCTCTTTCACGTCCAGATGACGAATCTTTAATAAATTCTTCATTTATTGTTGTTTTTATTGCAGCAAATACATGTGCTAATTTAATGTAAAATTTCGCAATTCCTATACAAATGCGACGTTTTCTTGTTCCCATACTTCTATCAGAATCGCGTGTATCAACGTCTAAATTTTTTAAATCTTTCTTTTTAAAAAATGCTACATTTTCTACAGTTAATGCAGTTTCACTATTTGTATCAACAATTCCATCTTTTATTCTATGATCAAGATATTCAACTTCTTTACCAGTCAAATATTTTTCAAATATGTCAGCCGTAATAATGACTAAATCATTGCATTTTTTTGGATCTAATAAATCTTTCATATCACGAAAATCTTGTCCGCGAATTAATTCACTTGCAATGGTATTTATATATTCGGCCAACTCTGTTGTATTATTATTAGGTTTATCATCACCAGAATTTGCAGTTGACGGTTGATTTCCCATTTTAATATATATATTAAAATATATAAAAAATTGAATTAAACAAACTAGAATATAATTATAATTAAGATATGACAGACTCCAAGAAAATGAATTCCTCCAAAACAAAAAAGAAAAGCAAGAAAATTAATAGACAAGAAATGTGGTCTTTGTTTGATAGTGAAGTTGGTGAAGAAAAACCTGATATTGAATGTATTTACGAAAAATCAACTGTAGAAAATCGTTTTGTTTGTGATGTGTGTAATTCTAGAATAACACTTTCTGATGATGGTTTTAATACGTGTTCAAATAAAAAATGTGGAATTATTTACAAAGATTCTGTAGATCAAACCGCAGAGTGGAGATTTTATGGTGCAGATGATAATAATAGTCAAGACCCTACACGTTGTGGTATGCCTGTCAATCCGTTGCTTAAAGAATCCTCATATGGTTGTAAAGTTATGTGCCCAATGAGTTCAACATACGAAATGAGAAAAATTCGTAGATATACCGAATGGCAATCTATGCCATATAAAGAAAAATCTCAATATGATGAATTTCAGCGCATTAGTATTATGGCAAATAATGCCGGTTTGCCAAAAATTATTATAGATGAGGCACATCGTTATCATAAAAAAATTTCTGAACAGAAAACATTTCGTGGGCATAATCGCGATGGAATTATTGCGGCGGCCATATATATTTCATGTAGTATTAATCATTATCCTCGAACCGCAAAGGAAATCGCGACAATATTCTTTCTTGACAATACAAGCGCAACTAAAGGATGTAAAAATGCAGTGTCTATAATTAATAAGATGGAACAAGAAATGACAAATAAAGATAAAACTAAATTATGTAAAACAAGACCAATTGATTTTATTGAAAGGTATTGCAGTCGTTTGAATATTAATCAGGAACTAACCAAAGTTTGTCAGTTTATTGCTCTTGTTATTGAAAAGAAAAATCTTATTCCTGAAAATACGCCACATTCTGTTGCAGCCGGTGTTGTTTATTTCATTGCTCAACTTTGTACTCTTAACGTAAGCAAAAAAGATGTAAACGTAATTAGTGACATTAGTGAAGTAACAATTAATAAATGTTATAAGAAATTAGATGCAATGCGGGATGTTCTTATCCCAAAACCGATTCTTATGAAATATTGTAAATAAATATAAACACTAAATTAATAACTATTATAATCATGGATAAGATTAAACATACTATGTTTATCAATCTTGATAATAGAAAGGACCGGTTAGTACATGTTACCAAACAATTAAAGAGTATTGGATTAAATGATGACAAATTTTCTAGATTTCCTGCTGTTAACTTGCCTAATGGACGACTTGGTTGCAGTATGAGTCATTTGAAATGTATTCAAACTGCAAAACAGCGACGATGGGAAAATGTATTTATTTGCGAAGATGATATAACATTTACAAAACCTGAATTGTTTACACAACAAGTTGAAAAATTTTTTAATAGTGATAAAGTTAAAAACTGGGATGTATGTATTGTTGCCGGAAACAATGTGCCGCCATATGAAAAGGTTGATGATTTTTGTATTAAGGTTAGTCATTGTCAAACAACAACAGGATATATTGTGAATGAAAATTATTATGATACCTTAATACAAAATTATAGAGAGGGAATAAAGCGGTTAATTGAAAATCCTGAAAGACATGTACATTATGCTATTGATAAGCATTGGATAACACTTCAACGAAAAGATAAATGGTTTCTTATTGTACCTGCATCTGTTATACAAATGGAAGATTTCAGTGATATTGAACAAAAGGTGGTTAATTACAATTGGCATATGCTTGATATTGATAAAACTGAATTTCTTGAACAAAGGCGTGCACAAATGGCTATGCTAACCAAATATTCTTCTTAACCAGAAAATTTTATAGTTTTAAGAGCGTCTAAATTAATTTTCCATGGTGAATCAACACCTTCGTCTTTTTTAATATAATTATCGCTATCTACATTTTCTTTTACTGTTTCTCCTGTAGGCTTTTTATATTCAATTTGAATTCTATCAGTAGTATTATTGGTGCTTATAACTGTGGCAATAATATTATCAAAATCCGTTTTGCTTTGTATCTTCATATATAATTTAAAGTCTGTTTCTTCAATTTGTTCTGTTTTTGTAAAATACTTTGTATTGGCTTGATTGTAACAATATCTAAATCTTGGAAATGTCAATAAATATACAGGTGTTACTATAATTGTTAGTTGTGTTGTTTTGGGAGAAAATAAAGAATAAGCAATATCTTCACCTAACTGTCCGATTACAGCGTCTGCTCTTGAAAACATTACTATTTTTTCAAGCACTGAAAACTCACCATAATCTGTGAAAACTTCTTTAAATTTATGCTTGACAATATGGTTTTCAATAAAGTCTCTTTCGTTTGTGAAAAATCTACGAACATAATTTTCTGGTTGTTTGGTCATTTTATCAAATTTGTCTTGCATATTTGTATGTGTGGAGGAGTATATTTTCTTTGGTAACGCAGGTATATCCTTTTTAATTTTTTCTGCTGCTGCATCGGCTATTTTTTTGTATAATTCATATACTTCTTTTCTTGGGATATCGTGATATCCTTCATCATGTGTATAAGAACTAGAAATGAAAATCTTTCGATATCTTGTTTCACCATCAATCATTTTAACGTCACCTTTTTGGATTCCTAGTAATTCAAGTATAGGCCAAACAAACGGTTGAAAGGTTTTTTTTTCTTCATCACAGTATTGCATAAGAAGTTTTAACATTGGAAATTTTGCTTTTAAATCAAAATATGAGATTAAATAGGGTAATGCATCATATAAAAAGCAGAATACATTTTGTGTGTTATAAATAAAGTAAAATACACTTTCATTTACTTTCCTTTTTAGTTGCTTTTTTTGTTTAAATTTTAACATCATATGATCATTTTCATAATTATTAACAAATGTTGAACGCACATTTTTATCTTGTAATGGATAATAACTTTGATTTTGTTTTTTAAATACAATATTTGGATAATTATCGAAATAACCACATGATACACAATCATCCAATCGAAAAATTTTAATATCCCTATTTTTTTCATCGTTTTCAAATAGTGTTGTGTATACACACTTTGCTAATGGTGTTATTTCAAATAGTCCCTTTTTATTAATATTAATATGTGTTTCTTTTTTTTGAATTTCTTTAATATCAACGGCAACAGCGCTAGGGTCTCTCACGCGCTTGGGAACCTTTGATAGGTCCTTGTAATCAACTCCGTTAATTCTCAACCATTTGGGACCTCTCACATCATATACTTGTGGTTTCGGTGGTGGCGATGGTGGTTTCGGTGGTGAAACGGTTTTTTTCTGATTATCAACTGTTTTTTGAACAGTATTATCAACAGTTGATGTCACTAAACTAGATATTAGATTGTTAGCCACACTTTGTTGAGTTGTTACTGTTTTAACAGTACTTTTAAGTTTTGGAGATATCTTTTTATTTATTTCTGGACTAGGTGGTTTTGCTGCAATTGAAGCCCACGAAGAACCCTGCGATGTTGAGGTAGTATTAGTTACATTAGAAACAGGAGCACTAGAAGGAGCACTAGAAGGTTCACTAGAAGGTTCACTAGAAGGATCACTAGAAGGTTCACTAGAAGGATCACTAGAAGGAGCAGTAGTTGAAATTTGTATATTTTTTTCTTTCTCTACTTTACTCTTCTTATCCTCTAATGTTTTTTTTATTTTTTGTTTTTTATTTCCCATTCTTCCTTTTAACTTTGCTATATTTATCATTGTATATACTATTATAATTTTTTATTATTTTAACAAATACAAAAATTCATATTTAAACTTTTCACTAAATAACAAATTATATGAATCACTTTAATGATAACATTACTAAAAAAGAACTGATTGTAAAGAGGGTTCGAATACTTCAAACAGGATGTTTTCTTGATAATAAGAGATACACATTTATGCCTCAATTATTTGAATACTTTTTACCTTTATGTTTTCAATATGAAATAGTACCTGTAGATGAACCAGCAGATATTTGCATTTTCAGTGTTTGTTTAAATGATAAAACATTGTTAAGAAAAAACGAAATAAACATTTTTATTAGCATAGAAAATTTACCACACTGGAATTGGCATTTACATTATACTAAATATGGTGAATATGGTAATGATATGGTTGATATATATTTTTATAATCATAAATACAAAATAGAGGAAACAACAAAGTATTTGATGATTCCAACTGTTATTTCTCGAATGGATTATTATAAAAAACTAGAAAACAGGATTTCTTTTAAAGAAACGCCATTTAAAGAAAAAAAATTTGCATTTATAATAAATACCAGTCTTTTAAATAAACCCATGATGGAAAAATGTAAACATCTATTGCAAAAATATGGCGAGGTCGATACTATTTTGAATTATAGAAATGAATTAAATGGTACGCATATTTATAATCACCCCAAATTTTTGGAAGTTTTTAACAGATTCAAATTTATTATTTGTGTTGAAAATTCAACAATGGATGGATATATTAGTGAAAAAATATTTAATTGTTTTCATGCAAAAACAATACCAATTTATAATGGGTGTGATATAACACCTTACTATTTTAATAAAGATTGTTATATTAATGCATTTAAAATAGAACAATATGTTGAACTTATAATTTCATTGCGGGATGATGAAGAAAAATACAATGAATTTGTGAATCGTCCAAAAATAAGTTCGACCTATACAAATGAAAATGTTCCAGATTTATTAACTAAAAAATTACAAGAAATTAAACAGGTTGCTAATGATTAGTTTGCATTAGAAATCGTTGATTGTAATCAACAAATCGTCCTTCTAAGTCAGAGACACTAGGAACTTGTCCACCATAAATCTTGTTATAGTAAATATATACATATTCATGTTGTAAAGTCTTCCATATTTGGTCGCATGTATTTTGAAGAGGATGACCCCCATTTTTCATACTTTGAATACCCATTTCTAATGTTTTTCGAAGAATTGGTATAAAATTTTTTTTAACAATATAACCAGACATCGTTTGATTGTTTGTGATTCGTAAAAATCCTTGGTTAATATATTCTTTATAATTCTTATCACTGTCTCCTCTAGGTGTTAAAGTAAGAACTGACCAATTGTCATCCTTAATATTTTCATAATTATTTAAAAAATCATGAAAATGTTCTTTATTAAAAATAAAGAAATCGTCTTCACAAACAATTACATTTGTATTTTCAGGCATATCGCGAGTTTCTTCTTCAAGTAGTGATAAAACAGCATGATGTGAGATAGAACATCCCAAAGCACCATTTGGATTGATAATAGCGCCAAAACGTTTAACATTTTTGAAAAATGGAAACTTACTTTTAATCTTTTCAAAATGGAGTTTTCTATCTTCGCGATGTTTTAAATTAATATAATATCCAATTGA
>CESO01004122.1_pt1 | contig 15500 bp, 18 predicted proteins | sample 356341 | NCBI WGS metagenome assembly CESO01 (sample SAMEA2621812, study PRJEB7988) | marine metagenome | biome: marine biome (ENVO:00000447); feature: deep chlorophyll maximum layer (ENVO:xxxxxxxx); material: "saline water (ENVO:00002010), including plankton (ENVO:xxxxxxxx)" | depth 35 m
CCCATCACCGCAGACGTAGTGCGTAGTGTCGGCCAGGACCTTTCTGGCCGAAGCAGGAGCAGCGGGCGAAGTGGATTGATTCCCCTGTGATTCACATTGAACGTGAACCAGACACACGCCACACAGAAGTACATATCTCAGTACGCGCATCAAATCCCTCTTGCCACAGAACGGGGTATGTCGCCTCAACGATCCTCGATCGGGACATAGGCCGCGGCATGTGGCCCGGTGTAGTTGCATCGAGGTCGAATCAGACGGTTGTCCTGATGTCGCTCCATCGCATGAGCTGCCCAACCAGCGTTTCGAGCCAATGCGAAGACCGGGGTGAAGAGGTCGATGGCCAATCCCATGGAGAAGTACGAGGAGGCGGAGAAGAAATCGACATTCGGATGAATGCCCTTCGACCCCACCGCGGCCTCCATGATTCCCTCGATGGTGCTGCTCATGACGAAGAGATCGTGATTGCCAGTCTCCTCGGCGATCGTCTTGGCGAACGTCTTGAGGTACTTGGCTCGAGGATCGTAGGCCTTGTAGACGCGATGGCCGAATCCAGGGATCTTTTCCTTGCGTTCGAGGCGACCGTTGATGAAGCCCTCGACCTTCTCGAGATCGCCGATTTCCTCGAGCATGTGCATGACGCGTTCGTTGGCACCACCATGAAGTGGTCCACGAAGCGTTCCGATTGCTGCCGTGACGGCGGAGTACATGTCGCTCTGGGTTCCGATGGCGACCATCGCCGCGAATGTCGAGGCATTGATGCCATGGTCCGCATGGAGAATCAGGCAGACGTCCAGGGCCCTTGCCGTCTGCTCACCGGGCATCTCGCCATTGAGCATCAGCAGGAAGTTGGTGGCGATGTTCAGATTGGAATCCGGATCCACCAATGGAAGATCACGACGATGCCGATCGAAACCGGCGATGATCGCAGGCGTCTTGGCCAGGATGCGAAGGGCCTTGCGTTCTTCCGCCTCGATGGACTGATCGTTGCATTCCTGATCCTCATCGCCCAGCGCGGAGACCAACGTACGGAGGACGTGCATGGGCGATGCCGTCTTGGGCGTCACCTTGATCATGTCCTTCAAGTGATCTGACAGCTGGTAGTGGGCTCGGATCTCCGACTCGAAGGACTGGAGCTCAGCCGATGTGGGGAGACGATCGAACCAGAGCAGATAGCAGCATTCCTCGAATGTGGAATGACGTGCAAGCTCGTCGATGTCGATCCCTACGTACTCGAGAACACCCTGAACGCCATCGATGAATGACTTGGATGAATCTCCGATGACGACACGGTCGAGTCCCTTGTCGGTCATCATCTCCGGAGTGGTGGTCACGTCGGCCATGAGAATTGCCTTCCCTCGTTAAAAAACTGGCATATTCAAGTTGTAAATGCCTCGGGGGAAACCCACCTCCGCCGCGGGGCAATCAAGCCTTCCATCATAGACGCAGCCGTCTCGTTATGCAATCGAATCACGCCCCCCGGAGGACCTCATCGGGGCCCGCAACCTACACTCTGGACATGTTGATCCCAATTGGAACCGATCGGACCCGTAAACGTCGCCCTAGAGCGACCGGGACCATCATCGTCCTCAACATGCTCATCTACCTGGTTGCACTGGTTCTGGAGGCCACGGGCGCTTCGAGTCTCGAAGTGTTCATGGACAAGCTCTCACTCAGCAATCAGGGATTGAGAGAGGGACATCTCTGGGAACTGATCACCTACCAGTTCGCACACAGCCCCGATGACATCTTCCATCTGGGCTTCAACATGCTCTTCCTCTGGATCTTCGGTGCCGCACTCGAAGATCGCCTGGGTCACGTCAATTTCACCCTGTTTCTCCTGATGGGTGGCGCCGTGGCCGGAATAGGACACACCATCGATTCCTACTCGCCGGTCATCGGCGCAAGTGGTGCCGTCTGCGCTGCCACCGGAGGCTTCCTGATCCTGTTCCCGCTCGCGAAAGTCCGGATCATCTTCTTCTTCTTCCTCATCGGGATCTACATGATCCCAGCGCTCTGGATTGTCGCATTCCAGATCTTCATCGACCTCTTCGGATGGCTCAATCCCGGAGAACCAGTCGCCTACAGTGCCCACCTTGCCGGCTACCTGTACGGATTCTTTTTCATCACGGTCCTGCTGCTGGTCAGAATCATCAAGTCGGATCAGCATGATCTGCTCTACCTGATGAAGCAGAGGAAACGACGTGCTGACTATCGACGGGTCGTGAATGAGTCCCGATCGGCGGTCTACGAGCAGTCTGATGGCGCACCTTCGCTTCCCGTATTTGCCGACACGGAACGCTCTCCCGAGGAAGCTCGCCAGAGAAGCGAGGTCATGAGGCTGATCAGATCAGGCGAGCTGAAGGACGCGCAGGAACAGTTCAGACTGATGCAGACCAGTCATCCCGAGGCCGTTCTTCCAGAAGCCATGCAGCTTGAGATCGCCAACCGCATCCAGTCAGATGGCGATCGAAGAACAGCCGCGATCGCCTATGAACGCTTCCTTGATCGCTATCCCGATTCCCGACAAGCACCGGAAGTCAGGCTGCTGCTCTCGATGCTCATGATTCGATTCCTCAACAGATCGGAGGATGCGGTGACACTTCTGGAGAAGACACGCCTCGAGCTGACATCACAATCGCATCAAGCGCTCGCGACAAAGCTTCTCGAGGAAGCCAGGACCCGGGAGTCCCCGACATGATGTGTGACCAATGGCCCGGCCAACCGGGTCGAACCCAGATCAAGATCTGTGGTGTCCGTGATCCCGAGATGGCCAACATCGCCATCGATGCGGGCGCCAACGCCATCGGCATGGTCAGCCATCCAGCGTCTCCCAGGCACATCGACCAGGACACGATCGATCGAATCAGAAAGATCGTCCCTTCCGACATACCGGCCATCGAAGTTCTGGTGAACCCACCCGAGCAGACGCTCAGACGTTCCAGTGGATGGATACAGCTTCATGGGGACGAATCGGAGAAGACGGCCTCCATCGCGACGGGCCCCGTGATTCGCGGCTTCTCGTTCTCGCCCGAGGCGGTCAGGAGATGGAATGACTGCGATGATGTCTCCATCCTTCTGATCGACGGACCCGGCAAGGGCGCCGGCGAGACCTTCGATCATGGGCAGCTACTTGCCTTGAAGGACACGATGGACAAGCCGATGCTCATCGCCGGCGGACTCACACCCGAGAACGTCGGTGATGTCATACGCCTGCTCAGGCCCTGGGGCGTCGATGTCAGCAGTGGCGTCGAGTCGTCCAGAGGAACGAAGGATCCGGATCTGATCCGAGCTTTCTGCGATGCCGTTCGGACCGCGGATGGTCGATCAGACTGACGTCTTCTTCTTGGAGACCAGCTGGATACCCTCGATCTTCAGTGATGTATCCACGGCCTTGGTCATGTCGTAGAGCGTCAGGGCCGCGACGGAGACAGCCGTCAAGGCCTCCATCTCGACACCCGTGCGGGCCACCACCGTGACCGACGATCTGATGCGGACCTGATCAGGAGCCATCCGCTCGAATTCGACAACAACCTGATCCAATGGCAGACCATGACAGAGTGGAATGAGTCGATCACAGTCCTTCGCCGCCTGAATACCCGCAATACGGGCCGTCGCCAGGGCATCACCCTTGGGCATCTGCCCGTCCATGAGCTGATCAAGAGTCGAGGAGGCCGCGACAAAGAAACCTTCTGCCACGGCTACACGATGGACGATTGGCTTCGAGGAGGTATCGACCATCGAAACTCGCCCATTCTCATCGACATGACTCAGTGAAGGATTGCTCATGATGACTGCTCCTGTGAAGGCAGACTACCGTATGCCAGCTTTCCATCCACGATGGTCGCCATGATCGATGGCCGTTGAACGTCCCAGTCCACCGTGAACGGATCACGATCCCAGACGACGAAATCCGCTCGTCGACCCGCTTCCAGCACCCCCACATGGTCAAGACCCGACATTTCAGCCGCACGCACCGTGTAGCTTCTGAGTGCCTCTTCTACACCGATGGCCTGCTCCTGATGAAATGGTTTTCCATCCACATCGCGGCCGGTGATGGCCGCCTGCATTCCAGCGATGGGGTCCACGCTGACGACCGGCCAATCGGAGCCGAACGCCATTCGTACACCAAGCCGATTCACCGCCGCCATGGGAAGCAGTGATCCCGAACGCTCGGGGCCAAGCGCCATCTCGGCGAACACGGCATCATCCGCTCGATGAAGAGGCTGAATGGACAGTCGAAGGCTGGACCTGTTCGACAACGCCTCGATGATCTCCGGTGTCATCACCTCGGCATGCTCGATGGTTGCCCGGCAATCGTCGGACAGGTCGCCGACGGCATCGATGGCCGCCTTGACGGCGGCATCTCCGATGGCGTGCATCACCGGCGAGAGACCTCTCGCCACGACCTCATCGACCCAGTCGTCCAGACGACCCTCCAGCAGATGTTCCGTGTAGCTGCCCAGATTCTCGGAGTCGTCCGCATAGGGAGCACTCAGGCGAGCCGTCCTGGATCCGAGCGTTCCATCGAGAAACGATTTGCAACCGGTGATTCGAAACCAGTCGTTGTGGGGCATCTGCCCGATCCAATCCAGTTCGAGTGGAAGCGTTCGGTCCAGTACCACTGCAGACATTCGTATTCTCGGCGAGTCACAATGGTGATCGAGGTAGAGATCCAGCAGATCCCGCTTGTACTCCATCGTCCTGACGGCAGTGAGACCCAGTGAAAGACAGTGGTCGGCAGCCACCTCGATGGCCTTGCCTCGAAGATGCCGAGGAAGCTTGGGAATCTTCGGATTCAGGTACTGCCAGGCAGCCGCCTCCTGAAGGATCCCGGTCGGCCGCCCCTGGGCGTCACGGACAACACGGCCTCCTTCTGCCAGAAGCGTTTCGTCATCGGGCAGTTCGAGCTGATCCATCACCACGGTGTTGATCAAGGCGGAATGCAGATCCATACGCCAGCAGACGACGGGACGGTCGCCACAACCGGATAGCCATGAAGCATCCGGAGCCTCGGGAGGATCCCAACGATTTTCAGACCAACCAGTCGCTATCAGCCAACGATCGGGCGCCAACGACTCATGCTCGCGAAGCACGCGATTCCTGAATTCCTCCGGACTCGACGCATCACTCAGATCCAGTGTCTGGAGGGATTCCCCACCAGCCAGAAAATGCAGGTGGGCATCGATCAGCCCAGGCGTCACGAAAGCGCCTTGGAGATCCGCATCGACAGGCATTTGAGTGGAACCATCCATGCCGACGATCACACCATCCCTGATGTGCATGCCCGCCGCCCATGGGCTGGAGGCCCGCCCTGTCCAGATCTTCGCGTTTGCCACAACCCAGTCACTGTTCTTCATCGCCAGCATCCCTTCAACCGCCTATGCTATGGACTGTTCAGCAGGAATTCCTCACACCCTCTCTTCCGGGTCTGAAAGCCATGATTATTTTCACAAGACTGATCCTGTCCTCCTTCCTTGTCGCTGGCATCATGACCGCCTGCGATGAAGCGCCCAGCATTCCCCAGGCCGACCCTGATCAGGAAACCACATCGCTTCCAGGACAGCCAACCAGACCCACGCTGCCAACTCCAGGACAAAATCGAATCCAGACCTCCAAGTCGTCCGCAGCCAAGGCCGCCGACGACTCACCCGCACCGCCAGCTGATCCGGCACGTGCCGAGTTCGCCGGGCTCAGAGGTCCCATTCCGAGCACCTGGAAGTGGGAACCGCCCAGACATCATTTCAGAGCGGCTCAGTGGGTCGTACCCGGGCGCGACGGATCGGAACCAGCCGAACTGGTCGTCACGACCTTTCCGGAAGCAAGCGGCAACACCATCCAGAACAACATCGAACGTTGGAAACAACAGTTCAGATCCACCCAGGGCGGCCCACCCCAACCGGTCGTCGAGTCGAAGATCGTCAACGGACTGCCAATCACCCTGGTGGATCTGGAAGGCGAATACCTCGGCATGGGCGGTGGATTCCACAAGACCAACTACCGCATGATCGTGAGCATCGTCGAGGCGGCTGATCGATCGATCTTCATCAAGCTGCTTGGACCGACTGCGACGGTCTCGGCCAATCGCAGCGGATACACGACACTCATCGACAATCTGAATGTCATGGCCGCCAAGGGCAACTGATCACCAGCCGCTGCGTTCCTCGAGCCATGGATTACCCTCGTTGTGGTACCCGTTGAGTTCCCAGAAACCCGGACGGTCCTCCGCTGCCAGTTCGATTCGACGAATCCACTTGGCACCTTTCCACGAATACCGCTGCGGAACGATCGTTCGAACCGGCCCACCATGATCCGGCGTCAGAGGACTTCCATCATGTGACCACGCCAGCAGGCAATCCTCGCTCGTGAAGGCATGCAGAGGAAGATTGGTCGTCCACTTGCCATCGGGATCCGAATCGGCATGCTGAATCACGTACTTGGCCTCGGAGGAGGGCTCGACGAGATCAATGATCGCTCTTGTCGAAACACCGATGAAGCGGTTGTCCAAACGGGACCACCTGGTCACGCAATGGATGTCGCACGCGACCTCCACCTGCGGCAGCTGCATGAATGAGTCCCAATCGAGAACCAGCGGGTTCTTGCAGAGTCCGTCGATGACCAGCTTCCAGGATCGCTTTTGCAGGTCCGGAACCTCCCCGAAGTGGAGCACGGGCCATTTCGATGTCAATGACTGGCCCGGCGGCGTGCGAGCGGCCTGGTCACCATCTCCTCGAAGCGTATCGGGGCTCACGATCAGCGGCCTGATGCAGGACTGACTCATGTTCAGTCTTTGGCCGAAGGCCGGAAGGTCATGCCCGACTCGACATGGAAATTGATGAACTCGCCTGGCTTGCACTTGGCCAGGTCGGATGCCTGCTCGACCTCGATCACCATCGGGATCGCGGATCTCACCAGAACGGATCCATTCTCGTCGCACTTGATCACACGCCCCGCCACGATCCGCGGCTGACCCTGGAGCGGCTCGATGAATGCGCCGCCTCCGGTAGCCTGATGCACCTTCAAGGCCGTGGCATGGGCCGAACCAACGATCCGGCTTCCAACCATGGATGAATCGACTGATCCAGCGTGCGTCAAATGAATCTCGTACGAGTTTCCAGGCGGATGAAGAACGACGGAATCGGCATTCGTTTCCTTGACGATCGATTCGAACTGGGCAGCCGTTGTCATGCTGAAATTCTCCTGATGGATGTGCACCGTACCCCGACATGACGGGCTTCTCCAGTTGATAAACGATGAAAAAACCCCTCGCCAGCCAAACCTCCCCCAGTAGACTGGTAAAGCTCCCCTCATCAGCAAGGTGGCCTCATGCCTCTTCAGACAAACTGAGGATTCTGATTATGCCGCACACTCAACGCAAGACCAAACGCCGCCTGCCTCGACCGATCGAAGTGAGTGTGCAATTCGTCGCTGTGATCGTGTTTGGCCTCATTATGGCTTCAGGCACAGTCGAGAGATCCCTCCCGGATTCGTCAGACCAGTACATCCTGAGATTTGCGTATGTCATCGGCATAGCGATCATCTGCTGCTATGTGCTGCCGGGAGTAGTCAGACAAACAGTCTTCCGATTCTTGCGAAACCGGCCTGAATCACCTGAATGAAGCGAGCTGAACTGAATTCGCTTGAACAAATTGCTCTTGAGCAAATCGTTCCAAGAGGAGGCTACTCCCTCATCATCCAGTGATCGCCTGATTGCCGAACTGGAGAAAATTCCCCAGCAGTGTGGAGCCTCTGGTCGTCAGGAAGCTCTCGGGATGGAACTGCACACCGACCAACGGGGCCTTGTCTCCAGAGGGCATTCCAGCTCGCCAACGAAGCCCCATGATGTCACCCTCCTCCGTCCAGGAACTGACTTCCATATCTGGTTGGAGACTGTCACGTCGAACCACCAGCGAGTGGTACCTGGTCGCCTGGAATGGATTGGGCAGACCCTCGTAGAGACCTCGACCGTCATGGTGGATCAACGAGGTCTTGCCATGCATCGGATGATCATGCTGAACGACTTCCATTCCATGGACGTCGGCGATGGATTGATGACCAAGACAGACACCCAGAATGGGGATGCGACCGGTGAAGTGCCTGATGAGATCACGGCAGACACCTGTCTCTTCGGGCGTGCAGGGCCCTGGCGAGATGACGAGATGAGTCGGGTTCATCGCCTCCGCCTCTTCGAGACCTATCTGATCGTTTCGCCTGACTTCCATGGTGAGATCAGGATCCACGACACCCATTCCATGGACCAGATTCCATGTGAAGGAGTCATAGTTGTCGATCAGTAGAAGCATGGGGAGGGATGATACCCCGGGGAGCGAAGGCCGGCGGGATAATGAGCCCCATCAGGCTGCGCAGGTACCAGCGACGCCGTCTCTGGTGACCACGAAGAAGTCATCCGTGATTGGATATGGAAGTCTTCGGAAATCGCGATTGGCCCGTTTGCGAAGTCGTTCGACGAACGTGTCGGGCGCAATCGAGAGCGCCACGAACAGATCGCGAGCCGGCGTGGCGACGAAGAAGTCCCCGTGCAGCTCGGGAGCCAGTCGTTGATGGAGCGACCCCAGGAGCAGCCTGGCCGCGTCGTAGCCATCCTGCACGGAAAAGACCGCGGCTCGACCACCATCATCACCTTCGATGAACTGGACCTTCAGATCAGGTGTGTACACCTGTAGATTCTCACGCGACCAATCGTCAAGATCATCGACGGTCACGCCCCACCGGAGCATCTGCTCGGTGGTGATACTGACGGTCAATCGTGGCATGTCCAGAACGAAGACGATGACCGTCCCGTTCACGAAGGGCATGTGGGCCACCTGCTGACGATCAAGCCGCTTGAAAATGGATTCGGGCTGAATTCGTGGCATCACCCTCGTCCGGGCGAGCTCAAGAGGCATGAGAGTTGATTCGATGGAATCCCCCTCGGCCATTCGGTCGAGAAACTCGTCCACGATCTCGACACCACGCTCGACATCGCAGCACACCATGCGGTACAGGTTATTCAGAGCCAGCTGACGACCGTTGTAGATGAGGTCCATCGGGCCAGACAGCGATGCATCGCTATCAGGGCACAATCTCTTCAGAATTCGAAGTACCTGCTCTGAAAAAGCTTCTGGTTCTCGTGGCATCTGTGACATGTCTGGGCCTCCTGTACCGCCGGATTGATCACTCCGGAATGATCGGTACGTCCTTATAGATCGGCCCGGAGTGGCATGGAGTCAAGCGGAATGTTCGGCTGAGACGATCATTCCTCTTGGATAGATAGTCCTGAACGGCCCAATTGGTTCGCCTGAACTGCTCCAAAGGCCGATAAAGGCGCTTTTCACTTCAGGCCGTACCCGGATAGGCTGTCGTCATGGTCAACACATGCCAGATAGGCGACATCACAATCGGGCCGGGCAATCCCCTGGCAATTATTGCAGGTCCATGCGTTCTTGAAGGTGGCAGCACCGACATGGACATTGCCAAGGAACTTCATCGATCCTGCGAACAGGCGGGCCTGCCACTGATATTCAAGGCAAGCTTCGATAAAGCCAATCGAACCAGTCTGACATCCGAACGCGGACCCGGCCTGACGAAAGGGCTTGAGATGCTTGCTGGGATCAAGGAGGCCACCGGCCTACCCATCTGCTCGGATATCCATGAATCCTCGCAAGCCGCCCCGGCAGCCGGGATCGTTGATCTTCTTCAGATTCCGGCCTTCCTCTGCCGACAGACGGACCTGCTGAAAGCCTGCGCCGAGACGGGACGTGCGGTGAATGTCAAGAAGGGACAGTTCCTGGCCCCTTCCGACATGACGCATGTCGTTGGAAAACTCGAATCCGCGGGATGCAAGCAACTCATGCTCACCGAACGTGGGACCTTCTTCGGGTACCACCGACTTGTGAATGATTTCATCGGGCTTGGCGACATGATGGAACTCGATCACCCGGTGTGCTTCGATATCACCCATTCCACCCAGCTTCCAGGAGCCGGCTCCGGCAAGTCGGGCGGCCGTCCCGATCGAGCCAATCTCCTGGCCAGAGCCGCGACGGCGGCCGGTGTGCACGCTCTCTTCCTCGAATGCCATCCGGACCCGTCGAATGCATCCAGCGATGCCGCAACCGTAGTTGAACTGTCCAGTGTCCCCGATCTCATCCATCAGGTGAGCACGATCAGGCTCGCCATGGAATCCCTTCAGGCAACTGCCGGATCTTCATGATGAATTCCATCGGAATAGAGCTCTGGACATGGGATTAGGCATGGTAGAATGAAGCTGAGGATGACTTCATGAAATGTGACATGTGTGACAAGCCAGCAGTCGTGCACGAAGTCACGATCGTCCACGGCGTCAAGAGAGAAGTGCATCTGTGCGTCGATCATGCCAGTGAAGCCGGTGTCGCCATGCCGGGGATATCCTCCTCGACGAACAAGCTGATCTCGAAATTCTCCGCCGGAGGCAAGCCCACCGTCATGGCACCCAGGTGCCCCCAATGCGGTACCAGCTTCGCCCAGATAAGACAGCACAGCCTCATAGGCTGCCCGGACTGCTATGACACCTTCGAGGAACCACTGGGCAGGCTGATCGAGCGTGCCCAGGCCGGAGCGACCCATCATGTCGGGCGGGAAAACGCCAGTGTCGATCGGCCCTCGGAACGAATGCAGCGAGAACGCCGGCTCATGGATTCCCTCGCCAACGCACTGAGCAACGAACAATACGAACGGGCCGCGGAGATACGGGACCAGATCAACCAGCTCTCCGACGAATCCCAAGACGAGTCACTGGAGAGCGAGACCACGTGAGCGGACAAAGGGAACCACGCGGCGAGGAGCACAGGGACGACGACGCCTCGAGCGCACCGGATCTCGATGTCGTGCTCAGCTCTCGTGTGCGGATCGCCCGAAATCTCCATGGACTCCCCTTCGTCAACAAGGCGAGCGAGGACCAGTGCGAGCACGTCGTCAAGACCACTCGACATCTGCTGATGCACATCCCATCGAACGACCGGATGATCTGGGTCGACCTCGAACAGTCCTCGAGTCACGAACGCCAGCTTCTGGTCGAGAGACATCTGATCTCGAGGCAGCATGCCGACAACAATATCCGTCGTGGCGTCGCCGTGGCGGAGAACGAGCAGTCAAGCGTCATGATCAACGAGGAGGATCATGTCAGGATGCAGGTCCTCAGATCCGGACTTCAACTGAGTGATGCCAATGAAGCCTGCCGATCGATGGACGAATCACTTGGCAACCATCTCGAATACGCCTATCGAGAACGATGGGGTCATCTGAGCGCGTGTCCAACCAATGTCGGAACCGGCATCAGGCTCTCGGCCATGCTGCACCTGCCCGCATTGAGATTGACCAACGACATCGATCGGGTGAGACAGGCCGCCAAGGATTTGCACCTGGCCGTCAGGGGTTTCTACGGGGAGGGATCCGAGTCGACAGGCAACTTCTATCAAGTCAGCAATCAAGTGACACTGGGTAGAAGCGAAGAGGCCATTCTCGACGAGTTCGAGGGCACCATCATCCCGACGCTCGTCCGGTATGAACGCGCCGCCCGACAGGTGCTCTTCGACAAGCACCGACGAGAACTGGAGGACCGGGTATTCAGAGCGTTTGGAATGCTGGGTACCGCCAGAATGCTGAAACTCGAAGAGGCCAAGAAACTGCTCAGCAGCCTCAGGCTCGGGGTCTGTCTCGACATGCTCAGGGAAACGGACGCCAACATCACGATGAACACCATCGACAATCTGATGCTGCTGGTTCAGCCCGGCCACCTCAGGCAACATGTCAACTGCACCATCTCGCCCGAACAGGCAAGAGGCGTCAGAGCGGATCTCGTTCGTCAGATTCTCATCGGCGATTGACGTCTAGAGCGAATCGATCACGGCAGCCATTTCAAAGTCTTTCTGCGTCAGGCCACCGGCATCATGCGTTGTCAGCGTAAGAGTCACCTTGCCGTATCGAATCATGATGTCGGGATGATGCGAGGCTGCCTCTGCGGCATCGGCCAGCTTGTTGACGAATGCAATGGCCTGGCGAAAGTCAGCGAAGCTGATTGTCCGCTGCAGGTTCTCACCACTGACAGTCCACTCGGAAAGCAGGGATAATCCGGCTTCGATCTGATCTGGCTCTAGTCGATCCATAGTGCATTCATTCTCCTGCCCATACAGTCACCCATTCAACTGCTCCTGTCAATGCAAGCAGTCGGAAGAAGTTCTCACAACAACGTAGCATGATGACATGACAGTTCCCTGTTCAAGACTGGCCCCTTCACCGACCGGCGCCCTCCATCTGGGAAATGCACGGACATTTGTATGGAACTGGGCAATCGCCAGAACAAGAAACTGGCAGCTGGTCATGAGAATCGAGGATTTCGATGGCCCTCGCATTCGACCCGGTGCGGGCAAGGCAGCGATGGACACCCTGAGGTGGCTCGGCCTGGACTGGGACCTGGAGCCACTTGTCCAAAGCCATGACCACACGCCCTATATGAAACGAATAGAGACGCTTGCAGGTTCGGGAAGCGTCTACCAATGCCACCTCACGCGTCGAGAGATCGGCTCGCAGGCATCCGCCCCGAATGAAGGCGATGGAGAACTTGTTTTTCCAGAGGAGCTCAGGCCCGCGATGGCCGGCAATCGAGGTCCTTTTCAATGGGAGGAGGGTTCCCACTGGAGATTCATCACGACCTCGGATCATCGTGAGACGGTCCAAGATGGAGTTTGCGGCGCTCATGAATTCGAGCCAGCCACCGAGTGCGGCGATTTCGTCGTGTGGACCATCCGAAACGAACCGGCCTATCAACTGGCTGTCGTCACCGATGACATTCGACAGGGAGTCACCGATGTCGTTCGTGGCAACGATCTTCTTCCCAGCGCCGCCAGGCAGCAACTTCTCTACAACGCCTTCCAGCAGAAGCCACCTCGATGGTGGCATCTTCCGCTCGTCAGAGGGGTCGATGGCAGACGGCTGGCCAAACGACATGGCGATACCAGACTGGATCATTATCGCGACGAGGGCGTGCCACCACAGAGAATCCTGGGACTGATCGGCTGGTGGTGCGGCCTGATACCCGAGAGGGAAGCCATTTCCTCTGAGGAGTTCCTGACCCTATTCGATGCCGATAAGCTGCCATCCGATGATGTGGTCTTCTCAAAGGAGGACGAGGCATGGCTCACCATATGAAACGCCTGCTTCTGCTGATTGTCATTCTGGCTGGAGGATGCAGCCCTTCCAATCCACCTGAAGAGGTCACCATCTCTCTGGGCGGCGAGATGTGGACGATGGAGCTGGCGGTCACCGATCGGGAGATTCAGAAGGGACTGATGCATCGAACCTCGATCGATCCCGGCACGGGGATGATCTTCATCTTCCCGGATAGCCGAGTGCATTCCTTCTGGATGGCCTATTGCTTGACGGATATGGACCTGCTTTATGTCGACGGCACCGGCAGGATCACCGCAACCCATGCGATGAAAGTGGAGAAGCCCAGAGGTGAAGGCGAATCCGAACGGACCTATTTTGATCGAATGAATGGCTACAGCAGCATCTTCCCCGCTCGACTCGCCATCGAAGTGCCCGCTGGCACGATCGAGACGCTCGGGCTCTCCGCAGGCCAGTCGACCGGTCTCGACATGAGGGAACTGGAGGAACTGAGAAGACAGGTGGCTATTGATCGATGGCAGGCAGAATCCCGCGGGCAACCATGAGCTGCCGGATGGATCTCAGCAGAATGTCGGACTCGATGTTGACCCGATCTCCGATACAACGCTCGCTCAGATTGGTCCACTCAAGAGTCGTTGGGATCAACGCCACCTGAAACTGACCATCGGAGACATCGGCAATCGTCAGGGAAACACCATCGATCGTGATCGATCCCTGGGGAACGAGGAGCTCGGCAAGTGTTTCTTCGATACGAAAATGCATTCGTACGTTCCCGGGCTGCTCATCAATCTGGAGCACCTGGGCAACGGAGTCCACATGCCCCTGGACGAGATGCCCACCCAGAAGCGTCTCAGGGGTCGCGGATGTCTCCAGATTGACCATTCTGCCGGAGACGAATCCACCTAGAACCGTCTTGTCAAGCGTCTGCTGGACCACATCGAAGGACAGCAGATACTGGTCTTCATTCACACATGAGGACTCGACAACCGTCAGGCAACAACCATCAACGGCGATCGAATCGCCCGCAGAGGGCCGATTGACCCATGCAGGCGAGACCAGATCCAGGCGAGCACCCCCGCCAGAGTTCATTCTGCAAGCCTTCACATGCCCAACTGCCTGAACAAGTCCTGTAAACATGTCACCACTGTAGCCTCGCCACGTGCCACGGGCATGATCGGGCCAGATCACCACGCGGCTCGAAGGGCTTCTATACTGCACGGCTGAATCCCATGTCCTCTGGAACAGACCTTCAGAAGACCCCCCTGAACCGCCTGGAGATGCCCATGCTCGCCCCGCTGTTTCGATTCGTTGCCGTGATTTCCATTGCCATGCTGCTGATGGTGCTCGCCAGTGGCTGCAAGACCACTGAGCAGAAGTCCGGACCGAGCCGACAAACCGAGGTGACCTCCGCCCAGAAGGATGCCGAGGTGCTCGAGGCGCTCGAGCAGGAATACGCCATCGGCCCCAGGGCGGCCCGCAGTCTTGGCTATCGACTCGGTTGGCAGACACCTGACGCAGGCGAGAACACGATACTCATCTCTCCACAGCACGATTCCATCTTCGTCCTGTCCTCCAACAAGAATCTCCAGCGGCTCACGTCCTCGACTGGAACGAGAATCTGGTCCATCTCCGCCGGAACACCGGCTGCCGAGATACTCGGCATCAACTACCTGAAGACCAATGATCGGGTCTACATAACGCATCAGGGAGAGATCACATCCGTTTCCGCGGCAACGGGTTCACTCACCAGCGATGAGGGAAGATCACCGATCCAGTCACTTCAGTGGATGGCCAACACGTCTCCTGTCCTCTATCAGGACAATTTCATCTATGGCTCCGAGGGTGGCGATCTCGTCTGGCAGGCGTTCAACATCGGCTACTCGTACAAGGCTTTCAACATCGGAAAGATCATCGATATCAAACCGCTGCTGATCGGCGATGTGCTCATCGGCATTGCAAGAGACGGTGAAGTCGCCGCCTTGATTGCCCCGGAAGTGAAACTTCGCTGGAAGCACACCCTGCTCGACAAGATAGTCGCAGCACCTGCCACGAACGGATCCGTTCTCTACGTATCCTGCATGGATCAGTATCTTCGGGCATTCGACATCGATTCTGGAAGACTTCTCTGGCGTGCACTGACGGAAACACCACTGGCACTGAGCCCGGTCGTGATCGAAGAGTCCGTCTATCAGCAGATCCCGGGCATCGGACTGGCCTGCTACGAGGCGTTGCCGGTCAACAGATACGACGGTAGACGCCTCTGGGTTGCAGAGGACGTCAGCGGCGAAGTCATCACAAAGCGAAACGGACGGCTGCTTGTCTGGGACGAGGATCAACGAATC
>CESO01060088.1_pt1 | contig 15475 bp, 10 predicted proteins | sample 356341 | NCBI WGS metagenome assembly CESO01 (sample SAMEA2621812, study PRJEB7988) | marine metagenome | biome: marine biome (ENVO:00000447); feature: deep chlorophyll maximum layer (ENVO:xxxxxxxx); material: "saline water (ENVO:00002010), including plankton (ENVO:xxxxxxxx)" | depth 35 m
GTACAGGAAAGGTCAGGTGTTGCACTCAGTTTTTGCGGCCGCCCTCCGATTTATTTTACGTTGAACAGCTCCTTTATGCTGGTAGTGTAATAGGGGCTTTTCATTTCCCGCTTCATCCCCCACCCAGGCGCGTCCGGCACACTCGCTGGCCGCAAAGTCCCTTTCCCCCCCCCCAGCGCCCATTGATCTGATCCAGCACCCCCATCACGCGCGCAGCCGTTGCTGGCTGCACCTCCGCAAACAGATACTCCGTAAACTCGCCCGGCTGCCGTAGATCCATCAGCAGGATCTCGGCTTTGGCATACGCATACCCTGTGCGATAGATCTGCTCCAGCCCGGCCAGGGCGGTGTGGATGACCAGGCGGGTGTCGTCTGTGGGGTAGGGCAGCTCGCACCCAATGCCCTTGGCGAACTTGGGTTCATCTTGGTTGAACATGCCGGTGCGGATGCTTATCCGCACCTTTTTGCAGTGGGAGCCCTGGGTGCGCAGCTTCTCGCAGGCGCGGGTGGCGTAGCTGGCCACGGCTTCGCGCACCTGCTCAATGTTGTGGATGCGCTGGCCAAATGAGCGGCTGCTACAGATCACCTGCTTGGGTGGATACCGCCTTCCAACTTCGTGCGCAATGGCCAATGGGGGATCGAGGGACTTACCTGATTTGAGTACGCCATAGGCGATACTCAGCCTTCAAACCTCAATCCACCAACGCCCCATTCACAATCGCCCGCAACTCCTGCCTTACCGGATAACTCGACGACGGAATCAGCTGGGTCATAAACACCATCAGCAGGTCCTCGACTGGATCAACGAAGAAGTTGGTGCTGGCCATGCCGCCCCAGCCGTACTCGCCGATGGAGCCGTTGGTCTGCGACTTGGCGACGTCGATCTTGACCGAGAAACCCAGACCGAAACCGCTGCCGTCGTAGGGTGTTTCGCTGAAGGAGCCGACGGATACACCGGGCAGGTCCTGGTTGCCGGGCAGGTGGTTCATGCGCATGAATTCGAGCGTCTTGCGGCCGATGATACGGGCGCCGTCCAGCTCGCCGCCGTTGGCCAGCGCCTGGGCAAAGCGGTAGTAATCGTCGATGGTGGAGACCAGGCCGCCACCGCCCGACAGATAGCCGTGGGCCTTGCTGAAGCTGGAGTCCTGCGGGTCGTCCTGCAGGCTGAAGCTGCCACCGGGCTGGAACTGATAGCAGGCGGCAAAGCGCGGGAGCTTGTCGGCGGGTACGGTGAAGAAGGTGTCGACCATGCCCAGTGGGGCGAAGATATGACGCTGGAAGTACTCATCCAGCGTCAGGCCGGATAGCACTTGCACCAGGTAGCCGCAGACGTCGGTAGCCACTGAGTAGTTCCAGGCGGTGCCGGGAGAAAACTCGAGCGGCAGCCTGGCAAGATCGTCGATCAGGCGATCCAGGGTCAGGCCGGGGCCGCCGTCGAGCTTGAGGCTGCGGTAGGCGGCGTCGACGTTGGTGCGGTTCATGAAGCCGTAGGTCAGGCCCGACTGGTGGGTGAGCAAGTCACGAATGGTCATGGGCCGCTCGCAGGCGGTGGTCAGGATCTGCGGATAGACGCCGGTCTTGTAGACGCGCAGGTTGCTCCAGCTGGGGATGTACTTGTGCACCGGGTCATCGAGTAGAAAGCGACCCTGCTCGTACAGCTGCATCAGGGCGATGGAGGTGATCGGCTTGGTCATGGAATAGATGCGGAAGAGGGTGTCGCGCTCTACCGGCAGGCCGCGCTCTACGTCGCGCAGGCCCTGGGCATGGCAGTAGACCAGTTCACCGCGCCGGGCAACCAGCGTCAGGGCGCCAGGCAGCTTGCCAGCGTCTATGTAGGCTGATTGCAGGTGGCTGCCAATGTGTGAAATCCGTTCCAGATCGACGCCGGCGATGCAGTTGCTTTGGGCCATAAGTGAAGTATCCCTCGTGTGCGTGAATCCCCGATAGTAGCCTGCCAGACCCGCTGACAGAAGGCACCAGCGATGGCAAATGGCGTGTCATGCGGAGGTGTGATGGCGGTTACAAAATAAAGTCGGGTTTGCCGCGTGAGACCTCTTGTGCGGCGGCGCGGCGCGGAGTAAAAAACGCGCACCGTAGCGGCCTGAGGATTGCGATGAAATGAGCGACCATTCGCCCTGTCTGAACTGCGGCGCCTGTTGCGCCACATTCAGGGTGTCTTTTTACTGGGGAGAAACTGATAGCGCCCCAGGGGGTGACGTACCCACCCAGCTGACTGAACAATTAACGCCTTACCGTGCCTGCATGCAGGGCACCAATCAGCCCAAACCTCGTTGTGTGGGGCTGCTGGGCACGGTCGGTGAGGGCGTGCGCTGCAGTATTTACGAGCAGCGCCCCAGCCCGTGTCGGGAGTTTCCCTATCATGGCGAAAACGGCCAGGACAGCCCGGAATGTCAGCGCGCCAGAGCCGCTCACGGCTTGCCCCCGCTGCCATCCAATCCGACGCGTCCGCGGCTGATCCCGACGATCGCTGCCTGATCTGGGTTGCCGCACGCCGCAGCGGCGTGCGGCGTCTCAGGCCGCACTGGTGCGAGCGCTGCTGTCGGCAATCAGAGCATGCACCAGATACAGCTTGCGCAGACTGTCTATATTCAGCACAAACGGATAAATATCGGTTTGCCCCATGCTGCGCGCCAGCACGTTGAGTACGCTGCTGAGTTGCACCCAGCGATTGCAGAAATCCAGAAAAGCCTCGCGTTCGTCCTGCCCCAGCGGCAGTGGTGGCAGTTGACTGCTGTCAAAGGGTTCGACCTGCATGGCCAGACTGCCGGGCTGAATGCCGAAATCCAGCGCCGCATTCAGGGTGTCAGTCATGTGCAGGTAGTGCGCCCAGGTTTCGGCCCAATCCTCCCAGGGGTGGGCGCTCGCGTATTGACTGATGAAATGCTGCTGCCAGTCACGCACGGGCTGTTCATAGTGCGTCTTCAATGCTGCCTGATAGTCAGCACGCTCATCACCGAACAGCTCGCGAAAGGGGGTCAGCCAGTCGCTGTTCTGCACCAGTCGATCCCAGTAGTAGTGGCCGCTCTCATGGCGGAAGTGCCCAAGCAGGGTGCGGTAAGGTTCGTGCAGTTGCTGGCGACGCTGCTCGCGGTTGGCCGGATCGGCTTCGGCCAGATCCAGGGTGATCTCACCGGCCATGTGTCCGGTGGTGATCGGCGGACCGCCCGGCAGTTGGCGCAACAGGTGAAAACCCAGGCCATGTTCCGGGTCCAGTCGACGTGGCACCACGGATAGCCCCAGCAGCACCAGTTGGGCAACCAGCCGGCGCTTGGCCTGTTCGACCTGAAGCCACAGGGCATCGCTGTCGGGTTGGCTAAGGTCGGGTATGGTCAGATTTAGCTCGCAGGCCAGACACAGGCTGGCGTCGCTGTCAGCCGGAATCAACCAGTTGCACTGCGCGGCGCTGGTGCGATTAGCGCAGCAGCGCACGCGGCGCGGTTCGGCGGCGCGGGTGCGGTAGTGCTCGGCGTCTGCTTCCAGTGCCAGCAGTTGGCCCTGATCCGGCAGATAACCCAGCTCGGCACCGCAGCGTACGCAATGGGTGTTGTCGAAGAATATTGGCTGACCGCAGCTGCAGCGCTGCAGCAAGCCATTGGGGTGGTAATCGAACAGCTGTTGTCCGCGACTGCGTTGCAGCAGTTGCTCGAAATAACTCAAGATGCCTCCTGTGCCCGCTCAACTGCTGCCTTGCAGTTGCTCCGGGCTGGCGAAATAGGTTTGGCTGATGGCCGCGTGCAGTTCGTCAAAGTCGATTTGAATCTCGTCGACAAAGGCGTGCAGCTCGTCGGGCTCGGCGGCCAGCAGGGCGACGTCCGGCTTGCTCAGGTCTCGCCGGCAGGTTTCGACCTCCTGCAGAGCCAGTTCGTGCCGCGGCAAGGTTTGCAGGGCATTGGCCAGGCGCTCCATGCAGCAGGCCACGCTACGCGGGAACAGCCGGTCCTGCAGCAGGAAGCTAAGCACATCCGGTCCGCGAATGCGCAAGCGCACATGCTGGCGGTACATCTGGTAGCCGCTCAGTGACTTGAGCACGCTCATCCACTGCAGGGTCTCAAAGGGCTTGAGGTCTTCATCGCTGCGCGGCAGCAGGTTGGCCGAGCGCACATCGATAATGCGGGTGGTCATGTCGGCGCGCTCCAGTTGGCGGCCCAGCATCAGGAACGAGCGTACCTGGGTATAGCTCAGGATGCCTTCGATCAAGCCGTTGACCGTTTGGCAACTGCGGATAACGCGGCCGAGAAAGGCGTCGCGGCGTCGCGGAGTGATGCCTGAACCTACCTGCTCCTTGACGCTCAGGTACAGCTGATTGACTTCTTCCCAGATCTCCCGGGGGATGACGTCGCGGGTGGTGCGCAGGTTTTCCCGGGCGGCGGCCAGTGAGCTGAGGATGGAGCCGGAGTAGCGACGGTCACCGCACATGAACGACAGTACGCTGGCTTCGTCGCGGGTCGGATACAGCTCATCGAACAGGGCATCATTGCCGGTAATGGCGATGATCTCGGCCCAGCCGAGCTTGGTCGAGCGGGGCAGATCGAGCAACAGGTGGCTGGTGACGCTCAGCAGGCGTGCGGTATCTTCGGCGCGCTCCAGATAGCGGGCCATCCAGTAGGTGTTTTCGGCTACACGTGAAAGCATGATTCAGTTCCCTGCCAGGTCAACGATCCAGGTGTCTTTGCTGCCGCCGCCCTGCGAGGAGTTGACGACCAGCGAACCCTTGGTGAGCGCGACCCGGGTCAGGCCGCCGGTAGTAACCCAGGTGGATTCTCCAGACAGGATGAAGGGCCGCAGATCGACGTGGCGCGGCTCCATGCTGTTGCCGCACAAGGTGGGCGAGGTAGACAGGCTCAGCGTGGGTTGGGCCATGTAGTTGCGCGGGTCGGCCTTGATCAGCTCGGCAAAGGTGTCGCGCTCTTTCTTGGTGGCGTGCGGGCCGATCAGCATGCCATAGCCGCCAGACTCGTTGGCCGGCTTGACCACCAGCGTGTCGAGATTGTCCAGCACGTACTTGCGGTCCTCCTCAAACATGCACAGGTAGCTGGGCACGTTGGGCAGCAGTGGCTGTTCGCCGAGGTAGTACTCGATGATCTTGGGCACGAAGGCGTAGATCACCTTGTCGTCGGCCACCCCGGCGCCCGGTGCGTTGGCCAGCGCTACGTTGCCCTTGCGCCAGGCGCGCATCAGGCCGTGGACGCCGAGCATGGAATCGGGATTGAACACCTCGGGGTCGATGAACATGTCGTCGACCCGGCGGTAGATCACATCCACGCGCGCCAGACCGTCAATCCTGCGCATGTAGACGCAATCATCGTCGCCCACCACCAGGTCGCTGCCCTCGACCAGCTGCACGCCCATCTGCTGCGCCAGGTAGGAGTGCTCGTAGTAGGCGGAGTTGTAGATGCCGGGGGTCAGGATGACGATGCTCGGATCATCGCCGGGACGCGGCGAGAGCGAGGCCAGCATGTCGTAGAGCTGGGCGGTGTAGTCGTCGACCGGCTGGATCAGGCCGTTGGCGAACAGATCGGGCATGACCCGTTTGGTGACGTTGCGGTTCTCCAGCATGTAGGAGACGCCCGAGGGAACGCGCAGGTTGTCTTCCAGCACGTACAGTGTGCCGTCCTTGTCGCGCACCAGGTCGGAGCCGCAGATATGCGCCCAGACGTTGTGCGGAGTGGAAATGCCGACGCACTGCGGGCGGAAGTTGACCGACTGGGCCAGTACCTCCCTGGGTACCACGCCGTCCTTGACGATCTTCTGGTCATGGTACAAATCATCGATAAACATGTTCAGCGCCTGAACGCGCTGCTTGAGGCCCGCATCGGTCTTTTGCCATTCGGCCAGCGGAATGATGCGCGGCACGATATCGAACGGCCACGCCCGATCGATCATGTTGCCTTCGGTGTAGACGGTAAAGGTGATGCCCATCAGTTGGATGGCCACCTCGGCGGCGGTCTTGTGCTCGGCCAGCTCGCGGGCGTCGAGATTGGCGAGATACTGGCATAACAGCTCGGCCTCCGCGCGGGGCTGTCCGGGTGCCTTGATGAGTTCGTCGTAAAAGCCCTTCGAAGTGTAATCGTCCCAGTTTACTTTACTCATTCAGCTACTCTGTTCGCCAGGGGAAGGTTGGTGTGCAGCCTGCAATTGCCATACCAGATGCACTGGATCGGGGCATGCCTGTTCCGTGCTGGTATCGGTCGGCAACGAAGATTGTCACCCACCTGTGTTAAGGGTTAAGTATCGTCGAGCCTTGGCACAGCCATTGCTTCTACCGTTGCGGGCACTGCCGCACACTTGATCGGGATCATTTGTCATGACCATCCGCGTAGCACTCAGGCACCAGACCACCTACGACTTCGACAAACCGGTTGCGCTCTCGCCGCACCTGGTGCGCCTGCGTCCGGCGCCGCACTGCCGTACGCCGATCGATGCCTATAGCCTCAAGATTAGCGGAGGCGAGTACTTCATCAACTGGCAGCAGGATCCTTTTGGCAATCACGTCGCCCGTTTGGTGTTTCCGGAGAAGATGCGCCACCTGTCGATCGAGGTTGAACTGGTTGCCCCGATGACCGTTATCAACCCCTTTGATTTCTTTGTCGAAGAGTACGCAGAACAGTTCCCCTTTGATTATCAGGACGGGCTGCGCAAGGAGCTGGCACCCTATCTGGAAAGCCCGAAACCCGGGCCGTTGCTGAGCGAGTGGCTGACCTCCGTCAGCCGCGAGAAATGCTCGATCACTGATTTTCTGGTCGCCCTGAACCAGCGTCTGGCCAATGACATTACTTACGGCATCCGTATGGAACCGGGCGTGCAAACGCCGGAGCAGACATTGGAGCTGGCCAGCGGTTCGTGCCGTGACTCGGCCTGGCTGCTGGTGCACATCTGCCGTCAACTGGGGCTGGCTGCCCGTTTTGTCTCGGGTTACCTGATCCAGTTGACCGCCGACGTCAAGGCGCTGGACGGGCCTTCCGGCACGGAAACCGACTTCACCGACCTGCATGCCTGGACCGAGGTATTCGTGCCGGGTGCCGGCTGGATCGGGCTGGACCCGACCTCGGGTCTGTTGGCGGGGGAAGGGCACATGCCGCTGGCGGCCACCGCTGAGCCCTCCAGTGCCGCACCCATTACCGGGGCAAGTGATCCCTGCGAAGTGACCTTTCACTTTGATATGAGCGTTGAACGGGTGCAGGAAGACCCGCGCGTGACCAAACCATACACGGATACCGAATGGGCCGAGATTCTGGCGCTGGGTGAGGCCGTAGACACGCGCCTGGATGAGTTGGACGTGCGTCTGACCATGGGCGGTGAGCCGACCTTTGTGTCCATCGATGACATGGATGCACCAGAATGGACCATCGCTGCGCAGGGGCCGACCAAAAGAGGGCTTTCCGAGCGGCTGCTGCGGCGCTTGCGTCCGCATTTTGCGCCGCATTCGCTGATCCACTACCAACAGGGTAAATGGTATCCGGGTGAGCCTCTGCCACGTTGGGCGCTGGCTTGCTATTGGCGTCGTGATGGCAAGCCAGTGTGGCAGGACGATCGCTGGCTGGCTGATGTGGACCGCGATTACGGAGCCGATGAGCACAGCGCCAAACGCTTTGCCGAGGTGCTGATGCGCCGCCTGGGGGTGCCGACCAAGTATTTGCTGCCCTGTTTTGAAGATGCCTACTACTACCTCTGGCTGGAGCGTACCCAGCCGATCGACGTTGACCTGCGTGGTGAAGACCTGCAGGACGACGACAATCGCCTGCGTCTTGCGCGCCTGCTTGAGCGAGGCCTCGACCGTACCGTGGGCTACACGTTGCCGCTGACCCGGGCGGAGGAGGGGGGCTGGGTCAGCGGTGACTGGCCGCTGCGGCGTGAGCAGCTCTATCTGGTGCCGGGGGACTCGCCCATGGGCCTGCGTCTGCCGTTGTCATCGTTGCCGATTGCGCGCCGTGAAGAGGCGCAGCCGTTGTCGCTGTTCGATGAAGCCGCGGCACTACCTGACTTGAACGGTGAGGTGGCCAGCCGCTACAGCGCTGTGCACAGCGCCCGGCATGACGGCATGCACCACATGGCCGCCGGGCAGGACTGGCAGGAACAACTGCCCGAGTTGAGCGAGGGTGGTGTTATCGGCACTGCGCTGTGCATCGAGCCGCGTGACGGCAAGTTGTTTGTGTTTATGCCGCCGCTTACCCGGCTGGAGCCCTACCTCGAGCTGCTGGCCTGTATCGAGCACACCGCTGCCGAGCTGAACATGCCGGTCTGCATCGAGGGGTATGCGCCGCCGTCGGACAACCGTATCGAGAAATTCATGATTACCCCGGACCCGGGGGTCATCGAGGTCAACATCATGCCCGCAGCCAGCTGGCCGGAGCTGGTACGCAACACGGAAATCCTCTATGAGGAAGCGCGCCAGACCCGACTGGGCACCGAGAAATTCATGCTCGATGGTCGTCATACCGGTACCGGCGGCGGCAACCACGTGACCCTAGGCGGCCGTACTCCGGCGCAATCGCCGTTCCTGCGGCGCCCGGATCTGCTGGCCAGCATGCTGACCTACTGGCAGCATCACCCGAGCCTGTCCTACCTGTTCTCCGGCATGTTCATCGGCCCGACCAGTCAGGCACCCCGGGTGGATGAGGCCCGGTATGAAGCGCTGTACGAGCTGGAGATCGCGCTGTCGCAGATGCCCGAGGGCGAGGTGCCACAGCCTTGGCTGGTGGATCGGCTGGTGCGCAACCTGCTGACCGATATCACCGGCAACACCCACCGCGCCGAGTTCTGTGTCGACAAGATGTACTCGCCGGACAGCGCAACCGGGCGTCTTGGCCTGCTGGAATTGCGCGGTTTTGAAATGCCGCCGCACGCGCGAATGAGCCTGATGCAGCAATTGCTGATTCGCGCCCTGGTGGCGCGCTTCTTTGCCAAGCCCTACCGGCAGCCCCTGGCGCGCTGGGGTACCGCGCTGCACGACAAATGGATGATGCCGCATTATCTGTGGCGCGATCTGTGCGATGTGCTGGCCGATTTGCGTGAGCATGGGTTCGACTTTGCCGAGGACTGGTTCGCTCCCTTCCTGGAGTTCCGCTTTCCGCATGCCGGGGAGGTGCAGTATGGCGACACCCGTATCACCCTGCGGCAGGCCATCGAGCCTTGGCATGTGCTGGGCGAGGAGGTCAGTGGTGGCGGCACGGCGCGTTACGTCGACTCGTCGGTGGAACGGCTGGAGGTCAAGCTGCAGGATTACAACCCGGCACGGCATGTGCTTACCTGCAACGGCTATCGCGTGCCGCTGCAGCCGACCGGCGTGGCCGGTGAGGCGGTGGCTGCTGTGCGCTATCGTGCCTGGCAGCCGCCGTCGGCCCTGCACCCGACCATCGCCGTGCAGGCACCGCTGGTGTTCGATCTGGTGGACAGCTGGAATGAGCGCTCGGTGGGCGGCTGCACGTACCACGTAGTGCATCCGGCCGGGCGTAACTTCGAGCGTTTCCCGGTTAACGCCAACGAAGCCGAAGCGCGACGCATGGCGCGTTTCTGGGCCTACGGCCATACCCAGGGCGAGATCAGTGAGATTCAGCAAGCGCCGGGTCAGGAGTATCCGCATACCCTCGATCTGCGGCGCGCCGGGGTACGCAGTCCTGGTTTATAATCGACGGCTACATACATCAGGCTGCTGATTCTCAGCCGTCACCGGGAAGCGCTGCATGCAACAAGCTGTGAATCTGGGATCTGCCGTCAAGGCCATCCTTGGGGAGTATCCGGGATATGCCGGGCACGACGAGTTGCTGGGCGAGGATCAGCAGCCGCGCGCGCCTTGGCAGGCGCTGTTGGAGGACGTCGCGCAGCTCGGCCCCGAGGTGCTGGCTGGCCGCTGGGAAGAAACCCAGAATCTGCTGCATGAGAACGGCGTTACCTTCAACCCGTATGAAGATGACCCCGGGCAGCTGCGTTCCTGGCAGCTGGACTGCATGCCCTGGGTGGTCGGCACCCAGGAGTGGGACGAGCTGGAGGCGGGCCTGCGCCAGCGCAGTCGGTTGCTGGAACACATCCTTGATGACCTCTACGGTGCTCGCCGGATCATCAGCGAAGGCCTGCTGCCGCCCGAGCTGATTTTCACGCATCCCGGGTTTCTGTTTTCCGCCGCCGACGATCCGCCACAGGTGGAGCGGCCGCTGCTGATCTTCCACGGCACCGACCTGGTACGGGACAGCGAGGGCGGCTGGCAGGTGCTGGCCGACTGGACTCAGTCGCCAGCCGGCGCCGGTTATGCGCTGGAAAACCGCATTACCCTGGCCCGCGCACTGCCCAGTATCTACCGCGAAGCGCCGATCAAGCGCCTGGCCGGGTTCCTGCAGGCCCAGCATCGCTGTCTCGCCAGTCTGGCCAACGGGCAGCGAGAGCAGCCCAACATCGTGCTGCTATCGCCGGGGCCGGGCAGTCCCGGGTATTTCGAGCACGCCTGGCTGGCCAACTACATGAACTTTTCGCTGGTCGAGGGTGATGACCTGGTAGTGCGCGATGGGCAGGTAGCCATGCGCACCCTGGGTGGCCTGAAACAGGTGGATGTGATCCTGCGCCAGATCAACGATCCCTGGTGTGATCCGCTGGAGCTGCGTCCGGATTCGCTACTGGGGGTGCCCGGTTTGCTGCAGGCTGCCCGCTGCGGCAACGTCCACATCGCTAATGCGCTGGGCGCCGGTATTCTGGAGCACCCAGGGCTCTCAGCTTTCTTGCCAGCGCTGTGTCAGGCGCTGCTGGGCGAGAAGCTGTTGCTGCCATGCCGAGAAACCCTCTGGTGTGGCGACGCGCGCTCGCTGGAGCAGGTCAAATCCGAGATAGATGGCTGGATTCTGCGTGATATCAGCAAGCCGGGGCGCCTCTATCATGCAGATCAAATGGGCCTCGAGGCGCTGCGCGATCTGCGCATCAGCATGGAACGGCATCCTTATCTGTTTACTGCTCAGCGGCCGGTCGAAGCCTCGGTGACCCCGGGCTTCAATCCGCAGACCGGCACGCTGGAACGGCAAAGTGCGACCCTGCGTTTTTTCAGTCTGGTCGAACCGGATGATCTGGCCAAGCCGGTCAATGAGCGCAATTACCGCGTCATGCCTGGCGGCCTGGCCTGGGTGGGGGAACCTGGCGCGCCGCTGATGAAGAGCCGGCTGGTCAAGGATATCTGGGTCATGGCGCCGGTGCCGCAGCCGCACATCAGCCTGTTGCGACAGGCGCTGGGGCCGATTGTCGTGACCCGCGACGGCAAGGATCTGCCATGCCGGGTGGCAGAAAGTCTGTTCTGGATGGGCCGCTACGGTGAGCGCCTGGACACCCGCGGGCGCCTGCTGCGCGAGGCGCTGGCCCGGCTGCTGCAGGATGAGCGCCCGGAAACGGGCTCGCAGCTGATGCCGGATCTTCTGCGCGCGCTGGAGATACCACTGGAGCCGGCCGACCTCGAAGGGGAGGCGCCGAGCAACAGCCGTTTTTCGCGCGAGTACATCGCCATTCGAGATCGCCTGCTGCAGATGTTTGCCGATGACCTGCCAGACGGCTTGCCGGTGCTGTTCGGGCACTTTGTGCGTAACAGTCGGGCGGTGCGAGACCACCTTGGGGACGACACCTGGCGCGCCATCAATAGCCTGCGGCAGCACTTCAACAGCATGTCACGGGCGCGTGGCGTGGTCGTCGGTCAGCGGCACCTGGAGGCCATGGTGCTGGATCTGGCGGCATTTTTCGGCCTGTGTAACGAGACTATGCCGCACCACTACGGCTGGCGCTTCCTTGATATCGGGCGTTTTCTGGAGCGTGCCATCGGCTCGCTGGAGTTGCTCAAGCTCGCGCTGCTGACCGCAGACGAGCCGGGTATTCCGCTGTGGGAGGTGGTGCTGGCCACAACCGATAACCTCACCGTCTATCGCCGCCGCTATCGCTCGCAGCTGCATCCGCTGGCGATTCTCGACTTGCTGCTGTTTGATGAGGCCAACCCGCGCTCCATTGGTTACATGCTCAAGCGCCTGGGTTCGCAGATTGCCAAGCTGCCTTCACCAGGCAGCTCTCCGTACCGCAACCAGGAGCAGCGACTGATTATCCAGGCTACCAGCGCGTTGCATCTGGTCGACATTGAAACCCTGTCGGATCTGGAAGGTTCTGTCTCGGCGCGCCACGCGTTGAACGAACTGCTGGATCAGCTGATTCAACCGATGGCGGAGTTGTCCAACGCCATCACCCACAGTCATTTCAGTCATGTTGAGGCGCCTCGCCAGCTGGTCAGCATGCACTTCAGCGGCCAGGCCTGAGAGGTTTTTGGTGAAATATCTTTTGCGCCACAGTACCCGTTATCAGTACAGCGGTCCGGCCAGCCTGAGCCAGAACGAGGCGCGCATCCTGCCCCGCGTGCTGCCCTGGCAGGAGTGCAGCAACAGCCAGCTGGAGATCAGCCCGCGCCCTGACCGCATGCGTGAGCGCACCGACTTTTTTGGCAATCGGGTGGTGTACTTCTCCATCGAATCGCTGCACGACAGCCTGGACGTCAGCGTCAGCAGCGAAATCACCACCCATCCACGGCCGCTCGCCGACTTCTTCTCGGGCATTGCCTGGGAGCAAGCGGTGCTGGAGTTGCGGCAGGACCCGCGCCAGACCAATCGCGATTGCCTGGATGCCCGGCTGTATGTGCTCAGCTCACCCTTTGTCTATCAGAGCGCCGAGCTGGCCGAGTTTGCCCGCAGCAGCTTCACGCCGGGCCGCAACCTGATTGATGCGGTGCTGGAGCTGAACACCCGGATCTTTACCGAGTTCACCTACGACCCTGAGTTCACCACCGTCGCCACCCCGCTGCAGGACGTACTGGCCAGCAAGCGAGGTGTCTGTCAGGACTTCGCCCACCTGGCCATCGGCTGCCTGCGCTCGCTGGGCCTTGCAGCCCGTTATGTCAGCGGCTACATGGAAACCCTGCCGCCGCCGGGCCAGGAGAAACTCCTCGGCGCAGACGCCACCCACGCCTGGCTGGCGGTCTACGTGCCCGGTTGGGGCTGGCTGGAGATTGACCCGACCAACGGCTGCGTGCCCGATGAACGCTATATCGTGCTCGGCTGGGGACGCGACTTTGCCGATGTCACACCGCTCAAGGGCGTGATGACCGGCGGTGGGGAGCATGTGTTGAGTGTGGCGGTGGATGTGTTGCCGCAGGCCTAGAAGAAGCGGCAAGCCGCAAGCTTCAAGCTGCAAGAGAGAACCCGTGCGGTTACGAATCGCGTGGGTTTTCTTTTGGCGGCGCATGGAAACAAATAGCGTTAAGACGCAGTTATCGGCGCACCCACAGAACTCAGCCTGATTACGCTTTCAGCGTGCGGACACAAAAAAACCCGGCCGGAGCCGGGTTTACTTGCCGCTTGCCGCTTGAGGCTTGAGGCTTGCAGCTTGCAGCTTGCAGCTGTAGCGCGCGTTAGCGCGTTACATGTTGGGATAGTTCGGGCCACCAGTCCCTTCGGGCGCGATCCAGTTGATGTTCTGGGCCGGGTCCTTGATGTCACAGGTTTTGCAGTGTACGCAGTTCTGCGCGTTGATCTGGAAGCGCTTCTCGCCGTCGTCCTGAGTGACCACCTCGTACACGCCAGCCGGGCAATAGCGCTGTGCCGGCTCGTCGTACAGCGGCAGGTTCTTCTCCAGCGGAATGCTCGGGTCTTTCAGCGTCAGGTGGATCGGCTGGTCTTCTTCATGGTTGGTGTTGGACATGAAGACAGAAGACAGCTTGTCGAAGCTCAGCACGCCATCGGGTTTCGGATAGTCGATCTTGGTCGCTTCGGAGGCTTTCTTCAGGCAAGCGTAATCCGGCTTGGTGTCGTGCAGGGTGACCGGGATCTTGCCGCCGAACCAGTTCTGGTCGATGTAGTTGAACGCGCCGCCGAACAGCGGGCCGAACTTGTGAATCGCCGGGCCGAAGTTACGGGCTGCGAACAGCTCGTCGTACAGCCAGCTGGACTTGAAGTTGTCGACGTAACCGGTCAGCTCGTCGCCGCCTTCACGCCCGGCTTTCAGCGCTTCGACTACAGCTTCACCTGCCAGCATGCCGGATTTCATGGCAGTGTGGCTGCCCTTGATCTTGGCGAAGTTCAGGGTGCCCAGATCGCAACCGATCAGTGCGCCGCCCGGGAAGACCATTTTCGGCAGGGAGTTGATGCCGCCTTTGCAGATGGCGCGAGCGCCGTAGGCAACGCGCTTGCCGCCTTCCAGGTACTGCTTGATCACCGGGTGGTGCTTGTAGCGCTGGAACTCGTCGAACGGCGACAGGTGCGGGTTGGAGTAGGACAGATCGATGATCAGACCAACGACAACCTGGTTGTTCTCGATGTGGTACAGGAATGAGCCACCGGTGTTTTCGGTGCCGACGATATCCAGCGGCCAGCCAGCGGTGTGAACCACCAGACCCTGTTCGTGCTTGGCCGGGTCGATGTCCCAGATTTCCTTGATGCCGATACCGTAGTGCTGGGCGTCAGCTTCGGAGTCCAGGTTGTAACGCTTGATCAGCTGCTTGCCAATGTGGCCGCGGCAGCCTTCGGCGAACAGGGTGTATTTGGCGCGCAGTTCCATACCCGGGGTATAGAAGCCGTCTTTCGGGTTGCCTTCACGGTCGACACCCAGGTCACCGGTCAGAATGCCGCGCACAACGCCGTTTTCGTCAATCAGCGCTTCCTGAGCGGCAAAGCCCGGATACACCTCGACGCCCAGACCTTCGGCCTGTTCGGCCAGCCAGCGGCAGAGGTTACCCAGGGAGATGATGTAGTTGCCATGGTTGTGCATGGTCTTGGGTACGATAGCGTCGGGCAGCTTGGTCGACTTGTCTGCGCTGGTGAGCATATAGATGTCATCGCGCTTGACCTCGGTATTCAGCGGAGCACCCATCTCTTTCCAGTCGGGGAAGAGCTCTTCCAGGGCGCGCGGCTCGAATACTGCACCGGAGAGAATGTGGGCGCCGACTTCGGAGCCTTTTTCTACGACACAGACGCTGATTTCCTGCTCGGCTTCAGCGGCTTGCTTTTTGATTTGGCATGCAGCTGCCAGGCCAGAGGGGCCGGCACCTACGATGACAACGTCAAACTCCATGAATTCGCGTTCCACAATTTATCTCCTAACTCAAGGCCCGTCACATGTAATTGGATTCTTTGATGATCTTCCGTGATCCATTGAGCCGCGCAGTATAACAGCCCGTTTTTTGCGCTCCAACGCAAAGATGGCGTTTTGGCCCTTTATTGGACCTTTTGTCGAATTGCTCCTATTGACCGCCTGTGCTTGGAAAGTCATGATAAAGAGCTTTTGAACGACGGGCCCGCTTTAGTCTTATTGTGAACGTTTTTTTATTTCTGGTCACTATTTGTTCGGGCTTTGTTTTGGCTACACATTGAATGAGGCAACCATGAAGGTACTTGTAGCGGTTAAGCGAGTCGTTGATTACAACGTCAAGGTTCGCGTCAAAGCAGACAACTCCGGC
>CESO01071105.1_pt1 | contig 15455 bp, 13 predicted proteins | sample 356341 | NCBI WGS metagenome assembly CESO01 (sample SAMEA2621812, study PRJEB7988) | marine metagenome | biome: marine biome (ENVO:00000447); feature: deep chlorophyll maximum layer (ENVO:xxxxxxxx); material: "saline water (ENVO:00002010), including plankton (ENVO:xxxxxxxx)" | depth 35 m
AGCAATACATGATTTTGCCAATTGAAGACCCACATGCTTCGCCGCACAAGTAAATATTATTTTTTTATCATTGACTAATCCCAGTGGTGTCATTGTTTTTCCGGTTCCAGTAGGTGCTTGATACAATATTAATTTTGGATCTTGATTGTCTTTGATTAAACTAATCATTTTGCGTTGATGATTAAACAAGCACACATCATTATATTGCGACAACAACTTGTTTTCTTCGATGTATTGATGTGAATATTTAATAAGGTTGGTTATTTCAATGCTTTCTTTAAAAGTGTCCAATACATAATTAACAAATTTCAATAGTAAGTAGTTTATGTGTTTTATATTTTTTTTAGAGAGTTGTAGTAATGCATAATAATAGTAGCATTTTTTGGAGCTGCTTGATTGCTTGAAATACATCACAACTTGCTCCATCAAAAGGTTTTCAAATATATTTTTGTTTTTTAATAGCTCACTTGTATTTATATTTCGTATTCTGATTTTATTTGCTTTTTTTATGCTTAGTTTTTTTATGTTGATACGCAGTTTGTATTTTAACTTATGTTGTTTTATAATTTGGTGGATTGGTTCTTCGTAAAATTTGTTATAAAAGTATTTGTGAAAGTCTTCATAGTCTTCCACATTGATTTTTAGGTAGCCAATTAGTGAATTATTTGGATTTTCGGAAGCATTTATGTTGTTATGTGAGTTGTGTATAAACTTAAGTATGTATAGTTCCTTTTTATGCACAGGAAGTTCAAGAAAATCCCATTCGCTTTTTGTGAGTTTTTGTTGAGTAAGATTCATAATGATATTAACCTGTGATAAGTTTAAGTTTGTTTGTTTGTTTATGTAGATGGTGTAAGAAGGTAGGTATGTGTTATGTATGTTTCATACAAATTATTATAAATCAATTTTATAATAGTTTGCTGATCAAATAATTAAATATAGTTGGTTAAATATTTGCGAGTAACCGTATACTAAGTCAGCACTCAGTCAATACCGTTTGTAAGTAAATTATTATTTAAATAACTAGGGGGTTTAAATTTTAAAATATCGAGTTCATCACTAGTGGTGGGGAACTCATCTCTCCCATATATATCCTGAAGAGTTAACCATTCAAACAAACCTCCTCTATAAACAAACACATTGTAGAATCCCAGAGATACAAGTTGTTTATGCTTTTTATCTACATTTATATCACTATGATTTCGCCCATATACTATAACATTGATTGATTTGTTTGTTTTTAATAGTTCATTTATGGTGTTTATTTCATGTTTGATATTTAAAGTATTTTTAATTAAACAGTTTTGTTCGTAGTCTGGTAAGACATTTACTATAACAGTATTTTTGTTGTTATTTTTAATGATTTGTTGGACATCTTCAAAATTATATTGTTTACTTTGTGCTTGTCCCATGTATGTTAATATACATCGGCGTATTATATTTAAATAAAAATACATTGTAATAATTTGGATGAATTAAGGGATATAATAATAGTTATAATAATAGTTATAATAATAGTTATAATGATAATAATAAAATTGTGATTAATTTTATTATTTAAAAATCAGTAATTATAGATTATGAAGTTATGATAGCATTCCACTAAGAAACTTAGTTGGAGTATGCAAGACCACCCATACCACTCATGACGCGCAAGACGTTGTAGTTAGTGGCATAGACGCGCACCTTAGCGGTGGCGGTGTTTCCAATGGCAGCGGCAGAAACAACCAATTGAAGGGTTGCATTGTCGATGCGACTGAAGTTACAGGTTCCAGATGGCTGGTGCTCTTCTGGGCGAAGGGCGAATGAGTAAACATTGATACCGGCATCTGGGGAACGAGTGTGATGTTGGAATGGTTGAACAACATCGAAGTAAGAACCTTCGCGTTCACTGAATCGGTCTTGTCCGTTAAGTTGCAACTTGGCAGTGACAACTGGATTTTCACCCCAGCAGTGCATCTTAAGGGCCGTTTCGGCAAGAACGAATGCACCAGCATCCGAAACACCAGAGGCGGCGTTGGCGGCAGCACTCAAGGCACCCGAAACATCGGCTTCGATACCGGTTTGGCCATCACCACTTACATCAAGAGCACCGGCATCGGCGAACATACCGTTGGAACCGATAACATTTTGGACTTGAGCATCACTGGAGAAGGCACGGATTGAGTGAGGAAGAGCATCCAAAGCATCCGTGTAGTTAAATGGCTGAGCACCCAAAGCAGAGTGCAAGTGCTTTCCGGCGACGAAAGAGTCGCAGTAGCTGACATTAACATCAGGTTGGACAACCCAGACAAGTTCCTTGCATGGGTGGTTGAAGTTAAGCTTAACCTTGTTACTGGAGGATCCGATGGATTCATCACCAGTGAATTGAAGTTGTTCGATCAAATATTCATGGGGATTTTGGGCCATGCGTCGGCGTTCATCCGTATCCAAGAAGATGTAGTCAACATACAAAGATGCGGCAACAAGAGACTTGCTGTAGGCAGTAGTCGACTTCAAGTTGGCACTTCCGGCACTATCAACGGCACTGACAGCGAACAAGCATTCGTCCAATGGGCGAAGTTCGATGTTGATCTTGACTTCGTGGTATTGAAGGGCGATCAAAGGAAGGGCAAGACCAGGATTGCGGCAGTACCAGAATTGCAAAGGAACATACAAGGTCGTTTCGGGAAGAGCCTTGCGTGGGGCGCAGACAGCTTCAGGGACCGAAACGGAAGAGCAAGCAGTTGCAACTTCAGCGAAGTCAGGGTCGGTCAAATAAGTAAGTTGGGTGGTATTACCAACCATCTTGTTGTAACCATCTTCTTGTTCAGAAGTAAGGGTCAATTGGTTCCAGATGTGCATCCAGTCACCATATTGACGGTCAATGCGTTGACCACCAATTTCGACTTCAACCATGGAAACCATTTGTTCACCGGGGCAATCCAACCAACGTGCGTGGGGAGAGTCCGAAGTACTGATTTGGGGAAGAGTCACTTGAAGGTAAGTGCGGTATGCCAAGTCACCGTTACGGGAAACAGTGCACTGGACACGGCGACCGAAGTCGGCTTGACCATTGAAGGTTTGTTCAATAGATTCCATCGCGAAGTTAGTGTGACGACGGTAAGTAACCTTCCAGAAAGTGATCTGGGGATTACCAGTTAAATACACATCTTGTGCGCCATAAGCTACTAGTTGCATGAGTCCACCACCCATATTATAATATAGGTAAAGAAAAAAATTTTGTATTTTTACACAATTAAACTAAATTTATCGTATTTTACGATAAAATTAATTAGTAAGTATTTGATTAATGTCTAAATTTTCAACCATAAAGCGTTTTAAATACGATTCTAAATAAACTTCTTTTTCATTATTGTGCTTTTTTTTAAATACATAGCAATTTCCGGATTTTTTTATGGACCAACCTTTTTCTAAAGCATTGTATAATAATGTCATTTTCTGCAATTTTATCAAATCAATGTTACTTATTTCTTCTTTATTAATTACCATATTGTTTAGATTATCCATTATATAATGAAAAATGTTTTAATAAATTATGAATTTACGAATATATGGGCAAAAAAATAATGATTTCCTAAACAATAGTGGAAATTTTTAATTAAATACAGCAAAATAATATATATTATTGATGCCTAATTTTAAACCAAAAAACAAGAAAAAATTAGTAGTTAATAAACACTCAATAACAACACTAGATAACAAGCATGATGAAAAAATGAAAGAGTTTACTAAAATAACAGAAGAAGAATTGCCAAATCTTAAAAAACAAATGTCTACACTTAAAAAGAAATTAAGGTCATCGGATAATATGAAAATAGAAGATGTATTGGAAATAAAAGATACGATTAAAGATATAAAATTAAAAATCAAGGAGCTAAAGAAAAAGAAAAAATCGTATCTACTAAACAATTCAAATTTGATATTTGAGTATTTTGAAAAAAAGAAAAATTTAAGCGATGGCAAAACAAATAAAAAGAAAATATTGCATTCTTTTTTTAGTAAAACAAGTGAAACCACTGATGTTAAAAACAATAGTAATACTATCGTGCAGCAATACTTTAATAATATTGATAATAAACATGTTGATATGGAAAATTATAAAATCAATTATGAAATATGTCCTAAATGTTCGGGGGAATTAGTTCAGGTAGAATCAGATGGAATATTAATATGTAAAAAATGTAGTTTTCAAGATAAGTTTTTAGTAGAGCATGAAAAACCTTCTTATAAAGAACCACCAAAAGAAGTATGCTTTTATGCTTATAAAAGAATTAATCATTTTAGAGAAATATTGGCACAGTTTCAAGCAAAGGAAACCACTCAAATACCAGAAGAAGTTATTGAAAACATTAAAAAGCAAATTAAAAAAGAGCGATTGGAAATTAAAAATATGGATAATAAAAAAGCAAAAGATATATTGAAAAAATTGGGGTATAATAAATATTATGAGCATATACCTTTTATAAAAGATAAATTGGGTATAAAACCGCCGGTAATGAGACCCGAACTAGAAGATACATTATGTAATTTATTTATGGAAATACAAAAACCATATAGTAAACATTGTCCTGATAGTAGGGTTAATTTTTTAAATTATTATTATGTGTTGTATAAGATGTGTGAATTATTGGATGAACATTCATTTTTGCCTTATTTTCCGATGTTAAAAGATCCAGTAAAAAGAATAGAACAAGATGAAATATGGAAAAAAATATGTAAAGAATTAAATTGGGAGTTTATTTCAACTATTTAATTATAATATTTAAATTATAATTAAAATACGAAATTATGTATGATTTTTTTTGTTGTGTATGGTTGTGTTGTGTTGTGGTGTGATGTGTTGTGTTATATTATGTAATTATTTACATACCCATTCGTGGGAAACCAACTAAGTTAGCACCGATACCGAATCCAGCACCTGATCGTGCAGATACACCCATAGCAGGGACATATGTATCTAATACCGAGAAAGTAGCGGCGGCGGTCAAAGAGATAAGCAATACTTCATCTAAGTTCAACGAACGCTTTGGAATAGCATAGGCAGCAATGGCAACCATCAAACCTTCTACTAAATATTTAACAACGCGACGCAATAGTTCTCCTAAATCAAAAACTTCTGCTATTTTATCAAACATATTATATAATAAATAAACAAAAAAAAACTTAAACAATAATGAAATATACTATATTATAATATGGTTGAAAGAGAATACCAACATCAAAAAACAGCAGACGGTAAGGTAAATCCTCACTATGTTGATTTACTGGAAGAAGATAAGGCAATTTCAGGTCAGAAATTTGTGTGTGTGTCTTTTGTTAGTCCTGAAAATACTTTGAAACGCCGTGAATTGTTTATGTTTGAATCGTTTCTAAAAGATTATGATTTTTCTAAATCGATGGAGAAATTTTCACAATTTTTAAACTTTTTGTCATATAAATACAACTTAAACTTTGAAACATTGATGAGTGATATGCAGGAGTTTGTTAAAAGTGAAAAAGATGATTTAAAAACGACCGATATTTATGATTCATATAAAACATTTTTGGATAATCATGAAAATGAATTGGATGATGAGTTTAATAAGCAAAATAACTTTCAAACAAGTGTTAGAGGATTAAAGGTTCGTGGTTCTTATTCTACACAAGAAGAAGCGGAATTGCGATGTAAGTTGTTGCGAGAAGTAGATCCAAACCATAATGTATATGTTGGACCAGTGGGTGTATGGATGCCTTGGGAACCTGAAGCGTATAAAACGGCTCGCGTGGAATATTTGGAAGATGAATTAAATCAATTGATGCATGAGAAGAATCTAAATGAAGCAAAGGCCAAGCGTGAGTTTGAAAAGCGTATTCAAGATACCAAACGAAAGGCAATTGAAGAAAATGTGAAATTGGCTAGAGAAAGTGGTAATAAATTGACACAGCGATTGGATAAAGAAGGAAATTTGGTGGGTGTAAATAACACAATTGAAAATGACTTGAAAGAGTTGGAAGATACCAGTTCTGAAAACATTAAAAAGACATTGTTTGAAGGAGACAATATTGTTAGGAAAAAGAAGGATTAAATGAAATAATAAAATAAACAACAAAACAACTAAAAACAGAAAACACTACATTACAATAAAATTATAAAAAATCGTATATTTTTTATAATTAATAGTTAATATTTGGTAGTAATCGATTACCATTTATTTTTTTTTACATTGATAAGGGGTCCTTTCTTTTTTCTTGCTGCATTGGCATCATATTGTTCTTCTTCATCATCCGAACCCAATCCTTTTGACATTTCCCAAAATTCTTTTGCCCCTAATTTAAAGTCATTGTGTGATGTTGCTTTATACCAAAATATTTGGTCTTCTAATCGGTTTGATTTTGAATTGTTTGATATTACTAAACATTCATAATTTTCGGTGCATTGATCCATTACTTGGCAAAAACTTTCAAATGTAGCAAACATCCCTGCAAAATTTTCATATATTCGTTTACGATTATTGATATAGGGTTCGCGCAATATAAATGTATAGTCTATATTTGTTCTAAGATTAGGAGGAACACCTAATGGATACTGCATAGTAATAACAAGCATGATTTTCCAATGCCTACCATTCATAAATAGCAGTCGCATTAATTTATCACGAGACCATGTATTATCATATAAACAGTCATCCAATATAACAAACGCTCTTGGATCGATGCTTGATCTGCCGTATGCTTGTTTTTCTTTTTTTATTTGTTTTATCACTATTTTCTGCCGCTTTAAAATGTTTTCGATGATTGCTGTATTGTATTCATCATGAATAAACAGTTTAGGAACTAATTTACCATAAAATCCATTGCCGGCTTCTGTTCCTGATATAACGGTTCCGATTGGGATATCTTGATGATGATACAACATATCTCTTACTAAAAAACTTTTTCCAGTATCACGCCTACCAATTAAAACAATAACAGGACCATTGGAATCATCTAAATTAAATTTGATGTTCTTCATATTAAACTTTTTTAACTCTAAATTCATATATAAACCTCCTCCATAAAATTTAATAAAGTAAAACGAATTGTAGATTTATCGTCGATTTATCGCATATTTATTGTCGATTTAAGGTAAAATAAATGTATTACTAAATTATTAGTTTAAATATAAAAATTTAATTATCATTAAATCGTATGTTTTCTTTATATTATAAGAAAAATGATAATAGTGAATTGTTTAGTCAATTGAAAGACGCCGGGTGTGCTGAAATACAAAACTATATTCCAATTTACTCTACTTTTTTTGAATTAAATAGCAATAACTACAATTCAATTAACTTAAATAGTAAATTTTCTATTAAAAAAATAAATGAAACATATGATTTAAATCATTTTTCTATTGATGTTGAAAATGAAAGTAAGGATGTTTTTCATAAAAAGTCTTTTTTTAAGTTTTCACCCATACTTAATCCTTTAAAATTATTAACTGGAAAGTATAAAACCCTAACAAGTGATTCTAAATTAACACCGTCGATCGATAGTTTAATCTCACGAGGAGACATGCATTTAAAAAAAATACATGATAAAAACAATACATCATATGTAGATGGATTTTTTTCATATTTAAGTAGTAGTTTATTAAATAACCATCGTTTTGTATTTGGGAATGATTTTTATGGTTCATTTGTCTGTGTTCAAAAAGAGTTTCATTTAAATGTATATGATGATTTGGATTATCTGTATCAATCCGAGCATTTCCATAAAACAAAAGATCAGGCTTTTAAACTAGATAATTTCGACACTTCTATTTTAGATGATGACACTAGAAAATACCGTGAAAAAATTAAAATGGAAGATAGTAGTCAAGAATTGGTATTAGATGATTTTAATGATGATGACTTTGATGATGTTTTTAAATTAACTTCGGAAAATGTGGATAAATTAAATAAACTTAACGAAATTAATTTGGATAACACTCTTGTATATGAAAAGGTTAAAAATAAGATAAGGGGTGATAGTGATTTATCAAGCAATGTTGATTCGGTAACTACGGGTTCGAATAGTTTAAGTGAAAGCGACAGTGACAGTGATGAAGAGGGGGAAGATGAGGAGGGAGAAGAAAGCGAAGAAAGTGAAGAAGGTGAAGAAAGTGAAGGACGCCATACTTCTGACGGTGATTATACTGGTTCTGATCCGGGGTCAAGTAGTAATGGTTCTCTGGTTAGTTGTTCAAATAGTGAAATGTCCGAGTATTCTAGTTCAGCCGATGAAAATGTGAATTGTGTTATATATAATTTTCCGGTGCAAATAATATCGATGGAACATATGCATGAAACTTTGGATAGTTATATGGAAAATAATGAAATGAGCGTAATGGAATGGAAATCGTGTTTAATACAAGTGCTATTTATTTTGATAACATATCAAAACTGTTTTGATTTTACGCACAACGATTTGCATACAAATAATATTATGTATATTGAAACCGAGCGAAAACATCTTTATGTTAAATATGATAATAAATATTACAAAATCCCTACTTTCGGTAAGATTTTTAAGATAATAGATTTCGGTCGTTCTATTTATAAATTTAAGGGTAAACAATTGTGTTGTGATAGTTATAGTCAAAAAGAGGATGCGGGTGGACAGTATAATTTTGAACCATATAAAAATAACAATAAGCCCGAAATATTACCTAACAAAAGTTTTGATTTATGTCGATTGGGATGTTCCTTATATGACTATTTTATAGACGATTATAGAGATGAAGATGAATATGATAATGAAATTGTTCAATTAATAGTAAAATGGACACGTGATGACAAAAACCGCAATATTTTATACAAGAAAAATGGTGAAGAAAGGTATCCCGAATTTAAATTATATAAAATGATTGCTAGAACGGTTCATCATTGCGAACCACATAATGAACTAAATAATGAACTATTTAATTGTTTTAAGATAAGTAGAAAAAGTATTAAGAAAAAGCAAATGATAAATTTAATAAATATTGATGAAATACCGTCGTATGTATAAGTGTAAACTAATATATGAACGCAATTGTAAAATACAAATATTATTAATTATTTTTAATAATATTTGACTATCTGTATGTCAATATATGCCTATTGATAAGTAATTAAAAATTAGGCTCATTTGTAAAAATTTCTGGTGGCTTGAATGTAGAAACGGAATCACCTGAAAACTGATCAACAACTAAGCTTCCAGATACAACTGATAGATACACTATAAGTGTATCACGAAACAATATTTTCATAGGCTTTGCTTCTTTCAATATAAATTTTGTTTCTAAATATTTTATGATAAGATACACAAAGGAAATCATTCCCGCAGTTATAAACACAGATTGTGCCATTTTATATTTTTCAGTTATGTTTTTATGTATTATTTTACGCATTTATGCATTATTAATTAATTTAACTCTTCAATATCATCAAGCAATATTGGAGTATCTAATTTGATGGAGTTAGACAACTCACCGACATCATCAATATCTAATTTAATATTGCTATCGTCAAATATTTCTAAATTGTCTTCATCTTCTTCTTCTTCTTCTTTTCTTCGTTGCATATTAGATTCGCTTATTTGTTCTAAACGATCAATTGTTTTTGGTGCTTCCACTTCTTCTTCTTGATTTGTTCCCATATCCAATACACTATCCATATCATTAAAGGTTAGCACCGATTTGGTTTCGGATGGTTCTGTATCAGACCGGGTCATCGTGTTTGTAACATCATTGTTTGTGGATGCTGATGTATCTGATAGACTACCTTCTGTGTTCAACAACTCGTTTTTCTCTAATTTTAATATAGGAGTTTTACTAAAGTCATCGGCATCTGACGCTTCCGTTTTATTAGTTTCATCCGTTTTTTCAATCGGTTCTTCTACCTCTTTTTCTATTTCTTTTTCACTTATTTCATGAACCACTTCTTCATCGACAGTTTCGTCAATATAAGAGCGCAATATTTTTTCAACTGGAATACTGCTTCGAATTACTTCTAAAATACTTTCTTTACACAAAATTTCACACTCACGCATATTTTTTTGATATTGAAGCGGCGTAATTATTTTTTCAAACAAATACACATTTTTATACAATTTTCTAGCAAATGTGCTGTATACTTGATGCACAAATAATGATATTTTGGGAATATCCAAATCAATCTTTTTTTGTTTTTGCGACACGCGAACACTTGTTAATACCTTTAATTGTGCGATATGAACACATGTTATTAAATCTTCTAAATAATTACAACCAGTTGAACTAATAATTCTAGAACATTCTTCTTCAATTAGCGATTCATTCCATTTTGGAACACGAGATAGAAAATTTTGAAAAGTCATTAGATATTTATCGACTTCATCGTTTTCAATACACAATCGTTCTGCATCATTAAATATTGATTTCACACCATCAATAACAACCGGTGTTAATATACTTAATAAACGACAAGAGTATTCGTTCTTAGCTTCTGACAATACATTAATATTGTAGTCGTCCATTTTAAAATTATAAAATATTTTCTAAATCCATATTTTTCCGCATAAATACAAAATACAAAACATAAAATATCAACAATTCTTCGTTTCTTATTTGTTTTCTGATTTTATCAAAATATAACAATATTAACTGATTTCCAGATGATTTCGATATGTATTCCATTACATCTAAACAACTATATCCTTTGTTATACAGTGTTTTAGATGTATTCATACAATTAATAAGTGTATCACAACTCTGTTTGCCTTTTATAATATTTTTAATTTTTGTAAGTTTTTTATAGGACTCCGTATTATTATAATTATCAAATAACATATTGTAAAAATTTACATACTCGTTGTTTGCTTCTGGCATAGGAATATAAATACAGCAAAAACGAGACAATATAGGATTAAGAAGCAGTTTTTTATTTTCAGCAATAATGAAAAAACGCGTATTGTTACTGTATTTTTCAATACAACGCCGTAACGCCGATTGGGCGTCCATCGTTAATTTGTCAGCATTAAATAATATGATAGACTTAAACATTATATTGTTTTTATGTTGAATATTGGTTTTTGCGAAAAATTTCAATTGGTCTCTAAAAAAACGAATGCCTTTTCCATGTGCACAATCAACATACATAACATATTCTTTAATAAACTTTTGATTATTATCATATATTTTTTCAATAAAATGGTTTAAAATAGTTCGTTTACCAACTCCATATGGGCCGTGGAATACTATATGTGGTATTTTTTTATTATCTATAAAGTAATTAAGTTTATCGATGATTGATTTATGAAATGTATAAATGTCTGTTGTATTATTATTAAAATTATAATTAATTGTATCATTTTTAAAAAATAAATCGTTCATTAATAATTATACATAGTGTATTATATTTATATTGATAATACATTATGTTGTTAGATTGTGTTGTTGGATTATTTACGCGACACTACTTAATGATTGTGAATAAGGATTATCGTTGAATGCTTGTAATAAATTAGGGTCATATCGTCCGGTTTGATTTCTCTCCCGTGTGTTTTTACCACTTAGTGCTCCATATGTTTCAACACTACTTGTGCTTTTGGGCATATTAGGAGTGATTTGAGATGGAACTGTGCTTCTGTTTCGTAAATTACTTACATTTTGATTGCCGTCAAAAATAGGTTGATTTCCCGCTTGAAATCTATCTACCTTTGATATAACTTGTTTATTAGGATTTAATGAAGCATTGTAAGCAGTATTATATACTTGTCCTTTATGTTGTGAGTCGCCCACACTACTATTTCCAATGTAAGAACACGTCGTTGTGTCGCGATTTTGTCCCACTGATTGATGCTCGGTATTCGAGTAAGCCGCATCAAACGCAGTTCCCCCATGCTTGGTGTATTCGGTATTTTCAGTTTGTTCTCGAATTGTAGTTCGTGCAATATCAGATGGATTCCATACTCTGGAGTTAGATACACCATTTTTACCTCCAGATGTGTTTCCAAGCGTTCTAATGTTATGGACTACATTTTCCTTTAATGTGGGTTTAATTGCGTCTAAAATTGGAGTAACCATTGCGTATAATCCTCGTCCAACGATGCCCATTGTTTTAGTTTCACCAGTTAAAGTTCTTGAATTTGGGAGAGATTTGTATCCAGATTTACCATAATTACCTTGTTTTTCAGTCCAACCATCAGCTCTTACAGCGGTTCCTACATTTAAACTTTCTAATTGTTGTTTAGTAGAGTCTTGGTACTCCCCACTTTGATAAATACCGCTTGCGTTTGCCGTATCACCACCTCCAAAATATTCGCGTGTAGTAGACGAACGATTTTCAGGGCGAAATACATGTGTGGTTGGTGCGGTTGGCTTTTTTTCTGCTCCGGTTGTTGTAAAATACCTATCGGGGTTATTAATGAAAAAAGTGTCAGGTTTATGTTGTTCCATTTTTCCTAAAGAACCGCGAGGTCCTCTGCGACCAACATGTTTTCCTAACATTTGTCCTTTAAATGATTTTTTAGGATTACTATCTACCCGAAGTTCATCCACCGTTTTTGGTTTCCAAGTATCTCGTTCTTGCATACCCGAATTAAATCCACCATCTCCTTCACTTGTAAAACCTTTGTTTAACCCTGGTCCAACTTGGATTTCTTGCCATGGTTTGGCATTGTTCATTTTGGAAGTGACATTGCCGCGCATTCGCTCCTGCATAAAGTCCGATGTAGACGGCATGCCATTTATCCACTGCATATCTTTTTGCGGTTTGAAAAAAGGAGCTTCTGCTTTTTTTTCTACTTGTTGACTACCAGACCCAGTATACAAGTCTAAAAGTCCATCCCTTGAACCCGAATCAGTTGATTGCGTAACTGATGAACCGAAAAATGGTTTCATATTATTGTGCTTAAATTCAAAAGCTTCTTTTACTTCTCCCGTCAAAGAAGTGTATTTATTATTGTAATTTTCGGTTTCACTTTTCACTTCTGCAGTCATTTCCAGCTTATTTGTATTTTTGTTTAAACCGGAATAAATTTGATTGGTATATCTATCATCTCTCCCTTCTTTATTTTCAACAGGATAATTTTCCGGTGAGACTTTGGTATTTACTAAACCATCGTTGTTTACATTTGAAGATGTAATACCACTAAATCCTTCTTCTTTTTTCTTATCATTTGATAAAATATACATTATACCTAAAGCGGCCATCGGTATTGCGATTTCTGCCATTATACTATATATAAATTATAATATTTTCTTTATAGTTTATTTATTATAATTTATTATGATTATAAATAAATTATAAACTAAGTAAATATGTTTATTGTATTAAATCTGTGCATGGTATAATGGGAACATGACTGTCCTTTTCTAATATTCGCGTGTTTAAATTGTTTTGAAAGGTCAAGCATACATTTTCTTGTGGATTTAAGTGAAGAGGTATAGTATGATCTTGTTGAAGATCTCTATATAAAAATCCAGGATGCGTTGCTCTAGATTGACCCGTTATTTCTTTTGCGTGTGTAGAAACCTTTACTGGATTTGTTTTAAGTGGTTTTGCCACCTTATAATGCCGTCCATATCTCTGTAATTTTTTGTCTACATTTTTCAAGTCGCTTTCTATATCAATTGGATGACCATTTGAAACGGTTTGAAGATTTGCACTCCATCCCATATGTCTTATTTGTGGATCATTAAATAAAGTAGGTCGGTCTCCCCATCCAGGCGTATCTAATACATATCTTCCTGGATCAGTTGATTCTTGTAATAGTTTTTTTGTTCTGCATTCATCATAATTATATCGTGTAAAAGCCATTAATATATATATTAATTATTTAATTTATTTTTAATAAATAAATTAACCTACTATTATTTCCTATTATTTTATGGGTAGTATGTTATGATATAGTATTTACTTTTTATCTCTAACATCTACTAAATTTTTTATTTTGTTTAATTGTCGTAACTTTTCTCGTATGACATTTTTAATACTAGTTATATCTCTTTCTAAATTTGTTTGACGACCGTCCAATACCTTATGATTTACATTTAAATCCTTAACTGCCTCTACCAACAAGCCCATTAAACTATTATACATAATAGATTTATATTCGCCTCCATTGTTTACCACCTCGGGCACCACTTTTTCTGTTTCTTGTGCTATCAATCCCATATATACCTTGTCTTTATCCGGCAAATCAGTTCTAGTATATGTAACGCCTCTTAACGCTTCCACCTTTTCTAAAGCAAAAGGAATGGTATTAATGTTTGTTTTCAATCTAGCATCCGAACTCATAGTGACAACCCCATTAGTATTAACATATTCTACCTGTGAATTTCCTAATTGTATAACATTATTTCCTATTGCTGTGCTACCATATCCAATTGCAGTAGAATTTGTGCCATCGGTTTTGGCTAAATATCCTATTGCGGTTGAACCAGTGCCACTTAAATCGATACCATAACCTAATCCAGTTGAAAATTGTATAGATGAATTAGATATATCAGTAGATGATCCAATTAAAACATTACCTTGTGGTAGACTAGCATAAGATGAAATTGCCTTAATCGTATCTCCAGTTGAAGTGTTCCCAATTATTATGTTGTCTTTGTTATACATCAATACCGTTTTGTTTAACGATATATCACCATTTATTACATTTAAACCGACCGTTTCTGCTGGTTCAGTTACTGAATATGTGTTTACTGTTAAACGACCATTTAAGTTTCTATAATCGGAATCAACACCCGCAACTGTTTGCGACAAATCATATATATCTTGTGATACACTATAAATTTTTTGGATAATGGTTTGTAAACTACCACCACTTGGTTCTGTAATGTCCCCCAATGTAAATGCTATTTCTTCTAATGTATCAAGATAGTAAGGTGCGTTTCCAATTAAATCATCTATAATATGATGAATATCACCACTCATATCAGACAAGTCTCTAACAGTTATGCTTCGTTCTGTGCTAATTTCGCGGTTTAATTCACTTGAAGTATAACTTGATAAATCAGTAATTTTTGAATTAATTGTTTGAAATGTTAAAGCACTTAAGTCGCTTATATTAGTTGAAACTTCGGCACTGAGTCGCGATTTCTCCAGTGATAATTCTGCAGAGGTGTAGTTAGATAAGTCAGTAATGTCGCGTGCGGTTTCGCTACTTAAATCACTGATTTCAGTGGATAGTTCAACACTAAGACGGTTTTTCTCGAGCGACAGTTCGGCAGAGGTGTAGTTAGATAAATCAGTAATGTCGCGCGCGGTTTCACTGCTTAAATCCCTGATTTCGGTGGATAGTTCAACGCTGAGGCGTGACTTTTCAAGAGACAATTCGGCTGAAGTGTAATTTGATAAATCGGTGATGTCGCTACTGGTTTCACTACTTAAGTCGCGGATTTCGGTGGATAGTTCTACACTAAGACGGCTTTTTTCAAGTGACAATTCTGCAGATGTATAATTCGACAAATCCGTGATGTCGCT
>CESO01027129.1_pt1 | contig 15369 bp, 16 predicted proteins | sample 356341 | NCBI WGS metagenome assembly CESO01 (sample SAMEA2621812, study PRJEB7988) | marine metagenome | biome: marine biome (ENVO:00000447); feature: deep chlorophyll maximum layer (ENVO:xxxxxxxx); material: "saline water (ENVO:00002010), including plankton (ENVO:xxxxxxxx)" | depth 35 m
TCCTGAAGCAACTCCAAAAGCTAAAGCTAGGGGAAGCGCAACTATAGCTGCTGTTAAACCGCCAAAAAAATCACCCCGGATGTTGTTTAAATTAAATCCGTGGAATATTTTCATATATTTTTTTTTAATGCTTTAGAAGCTTATGTTAATAAGCCTAGCATTTCCTCTGTGTACGTGAATTTTTCTCTAGGTTTACCTTTAGGCTTACCATTTTTTACTTCTTCCTTATCTATTACTTCCCACTGAATAAAATTAATGAATCTGACATTATTTTTATCTAAAATTTCACGAATTTTTTTATTTCCCAATTTTTCTTTTTTATCATCTAGCTTATCTATATCTTGCATAAGTTCGGCAATTGTTTCATTAGCACATGCTTTATTTGTACCAATAATTCCACTTGGACCCCTCTTTATCCAGCCAGCAGTATAAAGCTGCGGTACGACCAATTCGCTTTCATGCTCTTCAAGCACTCTTCCTTTATCATTTGGTATTACACCCCATGCATCATGAAAAGGCACGCCATCAAGTGCTACTCCTCTGTAACCTATACTTCTAAACAAAACACCTGCTTTTAATTCTTCTAGCTTGCCCGTCCCTCTTGCAGATTGCTTGAATGGATCTCCCGAAAGAGCATTTTTTTCAAAAACTACTGTCTCTAATTTTTTATTACCTTTTAATTCAACTGGACTTCTTAAAAACTGTATATGACATTTTCTTGGCTTTTCATATGCTCTAGTCCAAGGAAAACTTCTTGCTTTATGTGGTTTTTTTGGTTCTGCGTAACCAGCAAATAGTTCATAAATTTTTTTAGCTGCTCTTCCATTTCTATCTGATAATTCTTCTTGGCTTGATTTATTTAAAATTGCTTCTGATGGATCTACAAATGTATCGCACTCTCGTAGATCACCAAATTCTTTTAATTCTTTTGATGTCATGGCTCCTTGAGCAGGTCCTCTTCTTCCTACAATATAAATATTTTTCACTTTACTATCTTTAAGAACATCTAAAGCATGCTGAGAAATATCAGTACTTTTTAACTCATCGACAGTTTTAGCTAGTATTCTTGCTACATCAGCTGCAACGTTACCTTGCCCAATTATTACTGCAGTTTCGTGAGAAAGATCAAATTCTCTCTCTCTATATTCAGGATGACCATTATACCAAGCTACAAATTCTGTAGCAGTATGACTTCCTTTTAAGTCCTCACCAGGTATACCAAGTTTTCTATCTGTTTCAGCCCCCATTGTAATTATAACTGCATGATGTGTTTCTTTTAATTCATCAACTTTAATATCTTTTCCAACAGCAACATTCCCAAAATAATTAAATTCTTTTGGCTCAGCCATTACAGCAAATTTTTCAATACTTTTTTTAATTAATGGATGGTCTGGAGCTACGCCTGTTCGTACAAGACCGTAAGGTGCGCATAATTTTTCTAAAAGGTTTACTTCTACTTTTAAATCTGAATTAATTAGAGCATCCGCTGCATAAAAACCACTTGGCCCGGCTCCAACAATTGCTACTTTTAACGGGTTATCCGCACTTCCTAATTTGCTCATTTTTTCACTCTTTATAAATTTTTTTATAAACCTAATGCTTCCCTTTTATCTTCTGCGCCTTCTAAAGGTTCAAGGGTTTCAGTTATGTTTGGGGTTTCCTGCGATCTTTCTTCATTAATATCCACCCAATGTTCTTGTCCATCAGGCAAATCATCCTCTTCAAATATTGCTTCAACAGGACATTCGGGAACACAAGCGCTACAATCAATACAAACATCTGGATTTATATATAACATTTCATCATCAACATGAAATGCTTCAACAGGACAAACGGAAACGCAGTCAGTAAATCTGCATCCTCTACAATTATCTGTTACTACTGTTGTCATAATAAATACTCCTAATTACTTCTATAAATTATATACCTATGCTGAATAAATCAAAAGTTCACCACGATTCATCTCGATTGCATCACCACTCCATCTATGAAAAGAGCCGTTTATAAATTTTTCTTCAATTTTAAACTTTGTATTCTCTTTTACATATTTAAAAAATAATTTTAAATATACAGGGTTATAAATACAATCATAAGAAAAAGTAGGGAGAACCTCTATATTATTTTTACAAACTATAGTTCCTCTTTTCATTCCTGCACCAGTTCTAATGCCTGCTTCTCCTAATACTAGGATTGTTCCAGAATGCATATTTACGCCGGTAAAATCTCCGGTGTTACCTCCAACTAAAATGGTTGTATTAGACATTCCATGACCTAACTCATTTTTTACATTACCTTCAATTATAATCTCACCACCCGAAGTTCCCTTTGAGGCTCCTCTATAAGCACATGCTACACAATGACCGCTATTGCCAGTAATATGAATTCTTCCGCCTGACATTTCGGGGGCAATCCAATCACCAGTATTTCCATTAACTTTTATAAATCCTCCTGACATTGCAGAACCAAGATGAGCTCCTACATCTCCTTCGATTTGTATTTCGCCACTTTTCATATTTGCACCTAAATACTTTATTTTGTGCATATCACCAGAAACCTCTAGCAATTCTGATTTGTTATCCGAAATAGAAAAAAAATCAGCTATATTTACTTCTCTATTTCCATGATAAATTTTTAGCTTCTCTATTTCTTTCGCTTTTAATTTATTTATAACTGCAGGTGTGATACTTTCTGCCTCTAATGGTACTTCTGGTTTTGTATGTAATTCTAATTTCATAATATTTTATTTTATATAAGATCTTTTAAGAAAAACTTATATTTTCCAAGTTTTCCACCAAAATTTCCTGCAGTAATTTGTATAACACCTTCTTTTGCTGCAGCATTCATTCCAACTCTCATTGCCTCGGAAACTGCTTTTTCATCAGCACCATCTACAACTATTTCGTAACAAGTATGAACATTTTCAGGTACAGCAGAATCTTTTACTACTCCTTTTATTGTTGGACAATAAATATGGTTTGTTGATGCTATTAGAGCTTTATATTTTGACCCAACTTTACTACCACTTCGAACAACTCCCTTTGGAAATGGCATTATTACATTCTTAACTCTTTTCATAACTTTTACAGCATCGTAACAAGCTTCTAAACATGTGCTAACATTGTCGCCAAGTATATAAAAGTTTCCACCACCTACAGACTCTTTTACCCCAAAGTTTTCTTGTATAATAAATTCTCCATCAAAAACTGGTATTCTCCAATACCTTTCATTATTTATTTTTTTTCCTATTTGGTGTCCGTCTCCAAAATATCTCAAAGCTCCACCAACATTTACAGTTTCATCTGAATCATAACCGCTGAAACATGCAGTTGTAGGACAAGTCATTACACATTGTCCAATTCTTTCAACAAGTCTTTTGCCAAGACTATCTTTATCCATTGTAAAAAGAAGAATGCTATAACCAGGTCTTCCATCAGGTGTTTCTTCTGGAGAAAGTTTCATATCTATACCTGCTTCACATTTACAACCGATAACTGATGTTGCCATACCTGTCATTGCGCGTGCAGCGCCCTCTGCCCAATAATCATTTTCAGCCGTGATAATTACTTTTGCTGACCACATTGAAAATGCTTCTGCATATGTATCAACTATCTCTGTATTATTAATTTTCATAAATGCTTTTCTTTTTCTTAGTTTTAATAATTTTACCAGTGCCATGCAAATATTCGTCGTCAATAGCATAGTTACTATAAGAAATTGAATAGAAATCATCAAAAAAAGGCTTAATGACTTTTTCAATATCTTTATCATAGTCAGGTGCAACCCGTAATACTTTTTTATCAGTATAGTCGCTAACAAATTCATGATTAGCAATTAGTAGTTGGCCAGATTTCATAACATATCTTGGCGCGTTAAACATTTCTTCTTTATCTTCTAACATATCGTAAATAGTAATATCAGCATCAGCCCCTACCCCAAGATGACCTTTGTCTTTTAAACCTAAACATTTTGCTGGGCCAGCTCTTGTAACGATACAAATTTCGTTCAATGTGTACTCTCTTTTTAATTCGCCAAGTATGGTGCTATTCATTGCTTTTTGATTTACACTTTTCATAGCAATTTTTCTAAACTCATAATCCATTAACAATTTTATTACTAATGGATAATTTGCGAATGAACCACCATTTGGATGATCTGTAGATAAAACTATTCTCCAAGGATCTTTTGAAAGTAAAAAGATTTCTAAACCAATAGCCCATTGCAATGCGTGAGTGTAAATCATACCTTGATAGTCAAAAGGCAAAATCCCGCAACCACTCTCACACTCAGTATCTGCATTAACCCATTTTTCTTTTTTATAACTTCTTAATAAATAAGTTAAAGGGGCATCAGCAGTCATAAACATAGCTTTACCAAACATTACCTGTCCAACATCACATGTAATATTTTCATGATCGTTAACATAATCTGTAATTTCTTTTGAGGCTGACTTTGGTGGCTTACCTAATTCGCCTGCGTAACTATTAAACTGAATATGCGCAACATGCAGCCTTCTATCACCAGCGGTTTTCATACTTTCTAAAGTTGTATCAAAATTTCCACTGTGACCAAGATTATTACAATGTATATGCGGCGGATGTGGCAATCCTAACTCATGAACAGCATCTATAAATGCTTCTATAACTTTTCTTGGTGCAATATCTGTAGCTTTACTATCTTCATCAATGTCTTTTACATTGAGATTTTTATGTCCTTTCCAAGGTTCATCACCTCCCGGATTAACTAATTTTACAGTATATGCTTTAGTGGCATTTAACCACCATGCAACAGCTTCTTTAAATTCTTCATGCCTGCCTTCAGCTATTAAACTTTGCAAAAATAAATTATTACCTAGTAAAACATAAAATCCATTATCAATTATTGGTGTGTCGTACATTTCTTCCAATGCATGTCTTGCTGTAAGAGGAGGAACTGCTGCCTCCATTGCAGTTGTATAACCTAGTGTTGCATATCTATAACCCGTTGCGAAAGTAGAAGGAACAATTCCACCAGAACCTGACTGAGTATTTGGTGTTTTAAAATGTGGATCCAAACGGTGGTCTTCTGGCATTAATTTTCTTGCTAAATTAACTTTTGGGCCAGTAATATGACAATGGATATCCACTCCGCCTGGCATAACAGCCATTCCTTTAGCATCTATTACTTTTGCTGAATCAGAAACTTTTGAAACAATTTTTCCATCTTTTATATAGATGTCAGAAACTTTTCCATCAATACCATTTGTTGGGTCGAAAACTATACCATTAATTATACGAACTTCATTATTCATAGATTTATTTTAATCCTTAATTTTTTTTGTTGATTAATTAAATGTATTTTTTAGTTGCGTATGGCCTGTTAGCTTTTTTTGACAACTCATTTACCTTTTTTCTAAGTTTTGTGAGAACTTCTAAATCACTTGGAAACGGTGAATCAAAAGCTGGTCTTAAACTAATTGGGACATCATCCATTCTATAAACTGTTCCGCCTGTATTAATACCATATGTACTGGTTTGAATTGAAACATGAGCAGCTTCGCTTGTAGGTGTATTTTTTGTATCTATTGAAATTAATTTACATTTGTCGCTTGTAATATGATCAATTGCTGGTTTTGGAAAATTTGCCACAGGATCACTTGCGATTATTAAAGCGGCATCAGCTTCGTGTCTAGAAAGCGTATCAACTGTTGTAAATTCTCCTGGATTAAATCTTGGATGACCTCTGCTAAAATTAACTCCGAATGGATATCCTGTTTGCCATGAAACCACATTATCAGCACCCGTAACATTTCCATGGCCTCTTGCTGGTTTTGCAACAAAATGTGTGAATTCGTTTAAGTCAGTTGCTAGAGCCATTAGTGCTCCAGAATTAAAATGTCTTCCTCTGCTCATTGTCAAACCCATACCAAAAAATATTACACCATATGTGCAATTTTTCATTCTTTGGAAAAGATCTTCTACAACTTCTTTATCCAAACCACAAATATCTTTACAATCATTGGGAATATCTACGCCCTTGCATGCAGCTCTTAACATCCAAAGTAATTCAAAATCTTTACCAGGTTTTAACTGCAAAAATATATCAGCCACACCTGCAGTTTTTGTATGCCTTACATCTACAATTACTACTGTCCTGTCATCTTTGCCATTTGGAGTATACATTCCTTCAGGTGTAACGGCATATCTTGCAAAATGTCTTGGGTGAGCTTCTGCAGGGTTGCCTCCCCAGTACATAACAAAATCAGCTCTGTTCTTTACTTCACCCAAAGTCATTGTAGGTTCTCCAACTCCTTGAAAAGCCATGCCTGATGGACCGTGGCAAACTGAAGTTGTAGTATCAATTGTTCCTCCACAGTCATCCATTATTGGTGCACACTGTCTTTGGGCTTCGCATATTGTATCGCTCATTCCGTAAAGTATTGGAAACTTTGCTTCCATCAAAATTTTTGCTGCTTCATCAATTGCTTCGTCTAAACTAACTTCTTTTCCATCGATTCTTGCGATTGGTTTATCCTCAATTACATGATTTAGAAACCAGGATTTTCCAAGAACACAAGCGTCCTTAGCTTTTGTAATTACTTTCTTATCCATATCAACTGTTAAAGTGATATCATCACAACAACAACCACAAAATGTACACGTAGCATTTTCTACGATTTTTTCATTTATTATTTTATTGTCCTTACTAGCAACACTCATTAGATTTCTCCTTTCTTTTTAACAATAATTTAACCAATGGCGGTTTTTGGTGGTAGCGCAGTTTTCTTTTTTACGCCTTTTTTAATAAATTCAACATCTATTGTCATACCTTTTGATGCAGGCATGCCAGTTCCGCACGTTTCACCATCAAACAAATTACTAGATGGCGGACCATAAGGAATAAAAGCGTAACCTACTGGAAGCTTTCCTTCTCTTAAAACTTTGACTTGAACTTCTGTTTCACCGATATGATTGCTTATTTTAACTATATCGGCAGTCTCTAGACCAAGCTCGGCAGCATCTTCGAAGCTTACTTCAAGCGTAGTTGTGACTCTTATGTACTCTTCCTTAAGTTTACCCTTGTTGAGACCAACTCCTTGCTTTGCAGATCGGCCTGGTAAGAGAATTAATTGTCCTTTCATTGATTCATTACGTTTTTCCTAAGCTTTTACCTAAATATTAACATTTATCTATATTATCTAATGCTTATTAAGATAACCTATTATGGGTAAGAAAACAACTACCACAATATTACTATAGTGGTATATGGAGCCGCCTGTCAGAATCGAACTGACTACCTGCTGATTACAAAACAACTGCTCTACCAAATGAGCTAAGGCGGCAATTTAGCTTCCTAATACCATAAGACCATTAAAAAGAAGTGATTCTACATGTATTGTAGAGTAGTTACAATTATCTATTATATGTTGAGCGTTTCCACCAGTTACATAAATAGTTGGCTTGCTTGATCTCAACTTCATCATTTCAAAAAGAATATTATTTATTGATCCGTAAGCAGAAATATAGGAGCCATTTTCAATACAGGATCTTGTATTTTTTGAAAAAACATCATTACTAAAATCCTCTTCGTAAAAATTAAAATCTAGCATTTTATAAAAAATATTATCTATTATTTCTTTACTAGGAAGTATAATTCCACCAATATGAACTTTATTAGAATCTAAATAATCAATTGTAGTTGCTGTGCCCGCATCAATAACAATAAGATCTTCATTAGTCATTTGCGACGCAGCAACCAAACTTATTGCTCGGTCAACACCAAATCTTGTAATATTTTTTTTATAAGATAAATCAATATAACTTTGACAATCTTCAGATTTGAAAAATTTTATATTACTTTTTAGCTCGGCAGGAAAATCTTTAATTATCATATCAAGAATAGATTTGTTTAGAACACTACAACATAAAATTTTTTCAAAATCATTTTTTTTGATTATATTAAGAATATCATCTGATACCGAAACCTCGTTATAGTCATTTTTGTAAATAGCGGAGATGTTGCCATTTTCACAAAAAGCAACCTTATAATTTGTATGACCAAAATCAATTCCGTAGAGATTCATTCTTAATTAATTTAACCTCGTTAATATTATACAAGTGCTCTTTATTGTCATGAAAACAAATTAATTGCCCAATTTCATTAATGCCCATTAACTTAGTGATAACTTCTTTATTGTTAATAAGCACTGTTTTCTTCTTGTCATAATTATAATCTATATTATTCCAATCTTCAGAAAGTTTTTTATAATTACATTTATCAAATTCTGATAAAGACTTAATTACTGCTTCTAATAATATTGAAGCTATTTTATTTCTTTTAATCTTATAAGATTTTTTATGAAGAGATTTTAAATCAATAATTTTCTGATCTACTTTTTCTTGGTCATCTTCTGAGGCTTCAAAATTAATTCCTACGCCAGCAACCAAATAAATTTTTGAATTTTTTTTATATATTAAATCAATTAGTATTCCGCCGAGCTTTGCACCCTCACATATTAAATCATTTGGCCATTTCGTTTTTATATCTTTAAAACCCTCTTGATTAAGATATTTCACTAGTTTAACCGCTAGTGCGTAATTTAACATGTGTGGATGCTGTATTGGTTGATCAAAATTCCAAGATACCGAAAAACAAATATTGTTTTCTAAGCCTATCCATTTTTTGCCCTGCGTACCTCTTCCATTTGTCTGTTTTTCAGCAAAACATGCATGACCGTTAGGATATACACAATTTTTTTCAATTAAAATATTATTAGTAGATTCAGTTCTTTCAAAAACTTGTATCACAGGCACTAGTAATTTTGATTCTAATGAAAGAAAATCGCGTATATAATATGGATCTAATAAATCATCAGTATATTTCATGGATAAACCTACAAATAACAATTTTATTACCAATATAATTGATAATGATAATAACACTAATAAATTTGGTGGGCGAGTAAACACAAGGTTTCCTCCAGAGCCCAATGGCTACCTTCATATTGGACATGCAAAGTCTATATGTTTAAATTTTGAAATTGCCAAAAACTACAAAGGCACTTGTAATTTAAGGTTTGATGATACAAATCCTGAAAAAGAAAACGCAGAGTTTATAAAATCTATAAAGGATGACATTGCCTGGCTGGGGTATAAATGGGACTCTATTCACTATGCATCAGATTATTTTGATCAACTTTACAGTTTTGCGCAAAAGCTCATTAAAGAAAATTATGCTTATGTGGATGCCTCAACTCCTGAAAAAATAAAAGAAGAAAGAGGAACTCTTACTGAGCCAGGAATAAAAAGTAAAGATAGAAATAGGCCAGCTGAAGAAAGTTTAGAATTATTTGATAAAATGAAAAAAGGTTTTTTTGAAGACGGAGAATACGTACTGAGATTAAAAATTGATATGTCCTCTCCAAATCTTAATTTGCGTGACCCTATTATATATAGAATAAAAAAATTAACACACCATAGAACAGGTGATGATTGGTGCATTTATCCTATGTATGACTTCACACATTGTATATCGGACGCAATTGAAAATATTACGCATTCCTTATGCACTTTAGAATTTGAAGATCATAGAAATTTATATGAATGGATAATTGAGAAAATTAATCATAAAAACAGACCACAGCAAATTGAATTTGCAAGATTATCGATTGAGCATAACTTAATGAGCAAAAGAAAGTTATCTGAATTAGTTGAAAGAAATTTTGTTAAAGGTTGGGACGACCCAAGAATGCCAACAATTTCTGGAATGAAAAGAAGAGGATATACTCCAAATTCTATAAAAGATTTTTGCAGTCGAATTGGGATTACAAAAAAGAATAGCTTTATTGAAATGGGAGTTTTAGAAAACACAATTAGAGAAGAACTAAATATATCAGCCAATAGAATAATGGGGGTTTTAGATCCAATAGAAATTAATATTACTAATTACCCTGAAAATACAACAGAAAATATAGTTGCACCATATAATCCAAATACTGAAAATAGCAAAAAAAGAAACATAAGTATTTCTAAAAAAGTTTATATAGATAGAGATGACTTTATGGAGCACCCAGATAAAAAATATTTTAGACTCTCGCCAGGGAAAGAGGTTAGATTACGACATGCTTTTAATATTAAGTGCGAAAAAGTAATCAAAGATAAAAATGGAAATATTGTAAGTCTCGATTGTACCTACGATCCGAAAAGTCGTGATATGAAGAAAGGAAATAAAGTAAAAGGTATGATTCATTGGGTAGACGCTAATAACTGCATTGACGCTCAAATAAACATTTATGATAGATTGTTTAAAAACTCCAACCCTTCAAGCCTTGATGATTTTAATGACAAATCGTTAAAAATAAAAAAAAATGCAAAAATAGAAAATAATCTTGATGTGAAAGATATAAATGCAAGGTACCAATTTGAAAGAGTTGGGTACTTTTTTAAAGACAAAAATTCCACAAATGAAAATATTATTTATAACAAGATTGTTTCCCTAAAAGATTCTTGGAAAAAGATTAATAAAAAAGGAGATTAAATGAAAATAATTAGATGGATATTGGGAAGAATAATTTTAATTCTTGATTTTGTTACAAGACCAAAAAAAATTAAAAGAGAAGTTAGCGAACAAAAAAAATATGATGATCTTTTTAAAAACCACAGCATATATCAATTTCATACATGCCCTTTTTGTGTCAAAGTAAGAAGGTATCTAAGAAAAAATTCTTTAAATATAGAAATAAAAGACGCCAGAAATAATAAAAATTTTCGTGATGAATTAAAAAAATATGGGGGTAAAATTCAAGTCCCATGTTTACGAATTGAAGAAAAAAATAACATTATATGGTTGTATGAATCTAAAGATATAATTGATTATTTTGAAAAAAAAATTAAATCCTAAATGGTAGATTTCGAAAAAATTACAGACGAAGATGGTTTTTTATTTGATCCAAATGAGTGGACAGAAGAATTCGCGATCAAAGCAGCAACAAAATCTGGGATAGAACTTACGAATGATCATTGGGTAGTAATAAAAATGATACGTGATAAGTATGAGTCCTCTATGAGGGTTCCTGAATTAAGACATATATTAAAGATAATGAAATCTAAACTTGGAGAAGACAAAGCTACAAGAAAGTATGTTTACCAGCTTTTTCCTTATGGATACGGTCAGCAAGGATGTTTAATAGCAGGGATGAAACAACCAAAAAAACTTTGGCTAGACTTATAAATTAAAGATATGTAATCTTATAAAATTAAAAATTACAGGAGGTAGTTATGACTCAAGCAACAGCAAGACACATATTAGTAGAAACAGAAGAACAATGTCTCAGTTTAAAAGCAGAAATTGAAGCAGGCCTTGATTTTGCTGAGGCAGCTAAAAAAAATTCATCATGCCCATCAGGTGGTAATGGTGGAGATCTAGGATCATTTTCTCCAGGACAAATGGTTAAAGAATTCAATGATGTAGTTTTTTCGGAAGAACTAAATAAAGTCCATGGTCCGGTCCAAACACAATTTGGCTATCATTTAATTGAGATAACAAGCAGAGAAGATTAATTTAGTATTTTTTGTATATTCCAGTAAAGATATCATTTTCTGACTCTAGATATATTTCATTTTCATCAAATAAGAAAATTTTTATTCCTTTTTTAGAAATATTCTTTTTTGAAAAAATGTTGTTTTCGAAAACATGTCTTATTTGACTAAATCCATTTAAATAATGCCATGCATAACCATTTAAATTGTAGGTATTATCCTTTATTTGGGTAAATATTATTTCTACATTTTTTTGTAAATCAGTCTTATTATGTGTCCAATCTATAGAGTCAATGTGACGATATCTAGTGAATGCACTATCAGAATTTTCTTTTATTGTGATAAAGTCGGAAAAAATAAAGCCCTCAAGTTTTCCGTATGAAACTAAATACCATTTTCCAAATCTATAATTATTAACAGTTTCAAAATTATCTGAATTTAAGAGCCTTAACTTAATACTAGTATTGGGCTTCAAGTAGAATACTTTTTTAATTTGTACAATTTCATTTTTTTCTACTTTTTTTATTATAGAGCTATTTTTTGAACTCACTAAAGGTATATCTCTTATATTTATTTCATCTGTATTTACAAAGCCTATTTTGTCTAATTCTTTTTTAAAAGCTATCACCTTTTTTGGAATATTGTTAAAACAATCATAATATATATCTTTACAACTATTGTTACCCGAATAACAATTAATACTATAAAAAAATATAAAAAATAATAAGTAAATATTTTTAATCATATTCATTATCTTTCCAGTCTCTTGTATATTTGAAAACTTCTACTTCATTATTTATTTTAATATTAAAGTGTTTTTGTACTGCATTAATAATATCTGGATTATCAAACCGTAAAAAAGGGTTTATTTGAAGCTCATTTTCTAGCAAAGATGGTATTGAGTATCCGCCATTTTTTAATATATTTTTTACTTCTTCCTCTCTTTTTAACAAATATACATTTTCAGGATCTATTAATTTTGCAAAACCAATGTTATCTAATGTGTATTCATGAGCACAATAAATCATAGTCTCTTTTGGTAGTTTTCTTATTTTCGTTAATGCTTTGTGCATATCAGTATAGCTACCTTCAAATAATCTTCCGCATCCACAGGAAAATAAAGTATCTCCACAAAAAAGCTTTTTATCAAAGTAATAAGCAATATGACTATTTGTGTGGCCTTTAACATCTATAACCTTAAATTCTTCATTTAATGAATTTAATTTGACTGCTTGCTGGTCTTCAAGAAAAATATTTGCTGGGATTCTGTCGTCACTAGGCCCGTATATATTTACATTTGGAAAACATTTTTTTAATTCGGATATTCCACCAATATGGTCATTGTGATGATGTGTTATCAAAATATCAGATAGAATTAAGTTATTATCTTGCAAAGCATTTATCACAGGAATATGGTCACCTGGATCTACTACAACAGCAGATTTATTATTATTCTCGTACAGAATCCAAAAGTAGTTATCTGAAAAAGCTGGTATTTGAAGAATATTCATAATTACTATTATAATATTTAATAATATTTCATTAAAGATATAAAATTTATTCAATAAATATTAAAATTACACATTTTGTTTATTATATAAAGAAAATAAATTTGTTAAGGTTTTACTATTATGACAAAAAAATTATTTATAATACTTGGAAACCAGTTATTTCCATTATCTAACTTAAAAATATATAAACAAGATCATATATTTTTCATGTGTGAAGATTATGAATTGTGTACGTATGAGAGACATCATAAGCATAAAATTTTACTATTTTTATCATCAATGAGGTCATATGCGGATCAATTAAAAAACAATAAGTACAATATTGTATATAAAAAATTAGAAGATAAAGACTTTAAAGACTCTTACTTTAATAAGATTAAAGAAATTATTAACTTAAAAAATATTCAAGAAGTATCTTTATTTGAAATTGAAGACAAACCTTTTGAGAAAAAAATAAATAAATTTTTTCAGAAACAAAATATCAAATTAAATATAATAAAATCTCCTATGTTTATGTGTTCTAGAAGTGAATTTAAAGAACATTTAAATTCAAATAAAAATAATTTAATGGCAAATTTCTATAAAAAAATAAGAATTGAAAATAATATATTAATTGATAATTTAGGTAAGCCAATTGGTGGGAAATGGAGTTTTGATAAAGATAATAGAAAAAAATTACCAAAAGATGTAGTGATTCCACAATATCCTAAAATTTATGAAACAGAACATACAAAAAAACTAAAACCACTAGTTGAAAGATACTTTCCAAAACATCCTGGCAATACTGAAAATTTTTGGTTAGCAACTGATATTAAAAATATAGAAAAACTTTTAAATTTTTTTATTACAAAAAAAGCAAATTTATTTGGTGATTATGAAGATGCTGTTACGGAAAGAGATAATATAGTTTTTCATAGTGCATTAAGCCCATATTTAAATCTCGGGTTAATTACTCCAGATTTTGTTGTGCAAAAAATACTTACACAACATAAGAAAAAGCCTATCAATATGAATTCCCTTGAGGGATATATAAGACAAGTTTTAGGTTGGCGAGAATTTATGCGTGGTATTTATCAAAATTATAGTGATGACATGGAAAGCAAAAATTTCTTTAACCATAAAAATAAAATGAAAATTTCTTGGTATAAAGGCACTACAGGCCTACCACCGTTAGACCACGCTATAACTAATGCGCATAAATATGGTTGGTCGCATCATATTGAGAGACTTATGATACTTTCTAATATAATGAATCTCTGCGAAATAAAACCCAATATTGTTTATAAATGGTTTATGGAAATGTTCGTTGATTCTTCTGATTGGGTTATGGTTCCAAATGTTTATGGTATGGGTTTATATAGTGATGGTGGAATATTCTCAACCAAACCATATATTTGTGGTTCAAGTTATTTTCTAAAAATGATGGATTTCCAAAAGGGGGAATGGTGTGACACTATGGATGGTTTATACTGGCGCTTTATAAATAAAAATAGAAAATTTTTCTTAGGTAATGCACGACTTGCGATGATGGTTAGAATCTTTGATAAGATGCAATCTAAAAGAAAAAAACATATTTTATCAAAAGCTGAAATTTTTATTAAAAAAAATACTTTATGAAGAAAGAAAATCTACCGTTAAAAATTTGCCCAACATGTAACAGACCATTTGCATGGAGAAAAAAATGGAAGTTAAATTGGAGTCAAGTTAAATACTGCTCAAAAAGATGCTCTTCAAAAAAAAACTAACTTTTTACTTTTCTTCTGAAATATTATTTTCAAAATCTTTAAAATTTTTTTCGTTTAATTTTTCTTCTGCAAATTTATGATTAGTATCACGATGATGCATTTCATCTTTTCTAATTGCAATTATAACATCGCTTAACTTTGCGTATGTATCAAGGTTCCAATAATCTATTGCTAATTTTGGTGCAGGTATATTTTCTATAGTTCCATCTTCAACCAGCGATAAATATTCTGTATAACTAATTACAGCTTCTTCTTCAAAGTAACCAGTTAATCTATGAGCTGTCCTTGGAAAAAATATATATAAAATCGAATAAAAAAATATAAAAATAAATTGAGCAAATATTACTAATATTCTTTCTAATTTACTTGGCTGAGCTATTTGAATAAATGTCATTAAATGCATTCTTTCATTCTCAGCTTCCGCAAGCATTTCTCTAAGTTTTGGTCCATAACCCATTTGCATAGATCTTAAAGATTTAAAATGCATGAAAACTCCAGATACCATTCCAGGTACTGCAGCAACCGTTTCTAAAACAATTGCTCTATGCCCATATCTTTTCGCAAAAAAAGTGTCCGCACACCATCTAAGAAGCCTAGTGA
>CESO01023681.1_pt1 | contig 15309 bp, 16 predicted proteins | sample 356341 | NCBI WGS metagenome assembly CESO01 (sample SAMEA2621812, study PRJEB7988) | marine metagenome | biome: marine biome (ENVO:00000447); feature: deep chlorophyll maximum layer (ENVO:xxxxxxxx); material: "saline water (ENVO:00002010), including plankton (ENVO:xxxxxxxx)" | depth 35 m
GTTCAATTGTTTGAGGAATTAGCACAAAAAAAAGAAACCTTAGTTCTAGACGTAAGAACCCAACAAGAATTTGTAAAAAGTCACATTCCTGGAGCACTTTTTATAGGCCTTAACGGTGGTTTTGCTCCTTGGGTGGGAGCGCTCATTTCAGACATCAATCAGCCTATTTTGTTGGTGGTTCCAGAGGGTTGTTCTGAAGAAGCCATCACAAGACTGGCTCGAGTTGGTTATGACAATAGCCTCGGCTATCTTGAAGGTGGAATGTCAGCTTGGATCCAGGCTGGAAAAACAACGGAACAAATCACATCCATAACAGCAAAAGAATTTGAACAGCGATTCAACACCAAGTCCATCGCCGTTTTAGATGTTCGAAAAGATGGAGAATACAACAGCGCACATTTAGAAGGGGATAATATAGAGCACCTTTCGTTGGATAGCATTCACCAAAAAATACAGGGTATTGAGAGTCAAAAAACTTACCATATTTATTGTGGTGGAGGGTACCGTTCGGTCATTGCAACTTCTATTTTAAAAGCCAATGGATTTTCCAATGTTATAGATATTGCGGGCGGATTTGCAGCTCTTAAGAAAACGCAGCTACCAATAGCCAATGGGGTTTGCAACGCCTAGTAGAATCTTTAAAAGTTTGCTATATAATTTCGGCACTCAGCCCGGCTTCGAGCAATTTAGAACAGCGAGGCTTTAAATCACTGTAGGGACCTGTTTTGACGCTGCATTTCCCTTTGTAATGGACAAGAATTGAACATTGCTCGGCTTGTTCATAACTGTGGTTACAAGTGGCTACCAAAGTTTCAATGACGTGGTCAAAAGTGTTTACATCATCATTAAACAATACAATCTCATTGAAATTATCATTTAAATTTGAAACATCAATTGCCTCTTTAACTTCTTCATTTGCAGCCATTATTGTTTTTTAAATTTTAGTGCCACCCAGTCGTTCCTAAAAATTTGCGCTTCAAAACTTAAATTACAATGTTTGCAAACCGCTTGGATTTTTGGGATGTCTTCTTTGTAAAACCCACTCAAAAATAAAAAACCATTTGCATTTAAACAAGTGGCATAAACAGGAATGTCATTGAGAAGAATATTGCGGTTGATATTGGCAATGATGACATCAAATGCTTGGGCTTTTAACAAGCTTGCGTGTCCCTTCAAAACACGGATGTTTTGACAAGAATTGCGGCGAATATTTTCGAGACTGTTTTGATAACACCATTCATCAATGTCAATAGCCTCTACTGAACTGCTTCCTTTCTTATCTGCTAAAATGGCCAAGACAGCCGTACCACATCCCATATCCAAAACAGATTTATTTTTTAAATCTGTATCCAACATAAATTGAATCATCATATGGGTGGTTTCGTGATGTCCGGTTCCAAAACTCATTTTAGGTTCAATGACAATGTCAAATTCGTGACCCGCTGAATCATGAAAAGGGGCTCTGATGCAACAACGCCCATCCACTATAATGGGTTTAAAGTTGGCTTCCCACTGGGCATTCCAATTGACTTGTTCGATTTCTTCAATACGATAGCTGATAGAGAATTCGTCGTTTTCTAAAATTTGTAAGGTTTCTAAAATGCTGCTATAATGGTCTTTTTTTTGAATGTATGCTGAAAGCCCCTCGGAAGTTTCAACAAAACTTTCAAAACCCACAACACCAAGCTCAGCCATGAGAATTTCATTACCAGGAACTGGGGGTGAAATGTCAAAATGATAAGCAATATAAAGCGGGGTGGTCATGTGTTAAAACGCATTGACAATGGCAGTAAAGTGTTCTGCGTCAAGGGCAGCACCTCCAATCAAGCCTCCATCCACATCTGTTTTTGAAAAAATCTCTTCTGCATTGGAAGATTTAACACTTCCGCCATAAAGAATAGAAACAGAATCTGCGAGACTTTGCGCATAGGCATTGGCCAATGTTTTTCTTATAAAAGCATGCATGTCTTGTGCTTGGTCTGGTGTAGCAGTTTCACCTGTACCGATGGCCCAAACAGGCTCATAGGCCAAAACAATTTGACTCCAAGCAGCTTCAGGCAAATGAAAAAGCGCTTTTTTAATTTGACTTTCTACCACAGAATTTTCATTTCCCGACTTGCGGTCTTTTAATTCTTCTCCAAAACAAAAAATGACGCGCATCTCATGCGCCAAAGCGGTATCGACTTTTTTGGCCAGTAAATCATCCGATTCGTTAAAATAGGCGCGGCGTTCGCTGTGACCTAAAATAACTGTTTCTACGCCTATACTTTTCAACATAGCGGCACTGACCTCACCGGTATAGGCACCGCTTTCCGCAAAGTGCATATTTTGAGCTGCCACTTTAATAGAACTTCCTTTGAGTGCGTTAATAGACGCCAAAAGATTGGTGAACGGCGGGGCTATAATAACCTCAGTATAAGAATGTTTGTGTTGACCAAGAAGTTTTGAAACCAATATTTCTGAGTCTACATAGTCATTATTCATTTTCCAGTTTCCAGCAACAATTTGTTTTCTCATTTTAAATATTTTGTTAAGTTTTTATCGGATGTTTTAATTGCTCTGTATACGACTATGTCGCCTTCCGAATTCACAATTATAAAGCGTGGAATCCAATCCAAGTCTAAAAATGTACCCATAGGACCTTTCCAACCTGATGACATAAAATAATGATCGCCTTCAAGCGCATAGCGGCCAATTCCTTTTTTCCAAGCTTTTATGGATTTATCTAAAGACAGAAAAATATAAACCAGCTCTGGGTATGCGGCTTGAAGTGCTTTTATTTGTGGAAGACTCTCTATACAATCTTTACACCAAGAGGCCCACACATCAATAAAAATCGTTTTTCCAACATTTTGATCCAAAATGGTTTCAAAGGAAACGGAGTTACCATCTAATGCTTCAAAGGTGTCCGCTAGGGCGGCCTCTGAGAAAGTTGTCTTAGGGGCCGATTGACAATTTAAAAAGGTATTTATACAAAGGAAAAGTAAGAAGGCTTTTTTCATATCAATTGAATTTTATTTTTGGGTTTAAGTATGCGTACAGCAAATCAACAAAAATATTTAGAATGACAAAGATAGTGGCAATAATTAAAACAGCCCCCATTATGACGGGTAAATCTAAGGTGTTTAAGGCATTTACAATTTCTTTACCCAAGCCGTTCCATCCAAAAACATACTCCACAAAGACAGCGCCTGCCAACATAGATGCAAACCAGCCTGAAATGGCGGTAACCACAGGACTCAGGGCATTTTTAAACGCATGCTTAAACAACACTTTTCTTGGACCAAGTCCTTTGGCTTTTGCGGTTTTAATATATTCTTGGTTGTAAACTTCCAACAAAGAATTTCGCATCAGTTGAGACACGACTGCTAAAGGTCGAATTCCCAAAACCAAAGCAGGCAATATTAAGTTTTTTAGTTGTAAGCGATTGGCTTCTCCAAAATCATCCAGTTCATACAAACTTCCGGTCATTTCAAGGCCTGTGTATTCATGCCAAACAAATCCAAAAATCCAAGCGGCAATAATGGCCGTAAAAAAAGAAGGTAAACTCATGCCAAGCGTGCTAATGACCAAGATGCTTCGATCTTGCCATTGGTCTTTATAAAGTGCCGACACAAGCCCTAAGAAAAGCCCTAGCACAAGGGCTATACTAATAGAAGCCGCGGCCAAAATAAAGGTATTTGGAAGCGTTTCTTTTAGAATTTGAGTGACTTTTTTTCCTTGTTTTGTAAAGGAACGGCGCAAAAATGGATATTTGACAACCCAACTTCCATTGTTTAGTTTTATCAAATGCCTGAACGTATAATTAACGGACTCTAAGCTAGTGTAATGGTCTGGACTGTGCCAGTGAAAAGACAGTGGGGAAAGATCGTTTAAATAGTATCCGTATTGAGTTAAAAGTGGTTGATCAAACCCATATTTTTTTTGAACGATGGCCAATTGGTCTTGATCTTCATTTTGACCCAACATCATCCGAGCAGGATCACCTGGTAATACATTGAAAAGAAAAAAAACAACGGTCACCACTCCAAAAAGGGTCAGAAGGGTATTGGCTGTTTTTTTAAAAAGATAAATTCCCAAAATTACAATGCTAAATCTTCAATGTCATTCCAATGAACTTTTTGCTCCACAGTGCCGTCGTTAAGCTGTAAAACACCAGGGTTCGCGCGAACGACTGTCTTTAACGCTTTTTCATCACATAAGTAAAATTCAAAATTCAAGTCGTAATCAGATTGAATTCTTTTTTTGACCTCCTTGCCTGAAGCACTCAATCCTATGACGGTATAGCCTTTGTCTAAAGCTTCGTCTGAAAATGCTTTTAATTTCTTTAGGCCCGCTACCTCAGCAGTGTCTAAATTATAGGCTACAATCATTAGCAAACGTGGTTCGGCTAAAAAGAATTGTGTCAAATCTTCTGCATCGGTTTCAATTGAAAAATCTAAAATAGAAGGCTGATAGCCTTCAGAAATGATTTTGGTTTCAACACCAACATAGGTCCCATCAATATTTGGATAGGAACCGTTGGTAACAACTTCTTGTAATTGACCATTGATCTCAAAAGTCCATTTAAATTCCTGGACTGCTTTGGGCGCATTTTCAGGCGTACTCATGTTTTGAATGAGGTTGTCCCCTATTTTATAAGCACGAAAATCAATGCTCGGCAGGTGCATCAAGACATGGTATCCAAAAGCGAGACTGAGAATTAAACTCAGACTGGCAATTAAATTTATTATCCAAGGTTTAAAAATGGGTTTAATGTTGTTTTTACCATAAAAAATCAAAAGAATAAGCCCTAATAATACCACATCTTTGGAAAAACTTTCCCATGGCGTTAGTTTCAAAGCGTCACCAAAACAGCCACAGTCTTTGACTTTATCAAAATAGGCGGAGTAAAAGGTTAAAAAGGTAAAAAAGACAATCATGGTCAACAGGCTCCAAAGGGTGAATTTGCACTGGTAACCGATCAAAAGAAAAACTCCCAACACAACCTCAAAAACAACCACAAAAATTGAAAGTGCCAAAGCGTATGGCTCCAAAAATGGAAGGTTCAAGACTTCTACACTAAAATACTCTTGAAGTTTATATGAAAAACCAATGGGGTCATTGAGTTTGATAAATCCTGAAATGATAAAGAGTACGCCAACAAAAATTCGAGCAATGGGGATTAAAATTTTCATTCGTTATTGTTTAAATGAATCATAGCAAAAACAGCATAATTGATAATGTCTTGGTAATTGGCATCAATCCCCTCACTGACAAGGGTTTGGCCTGAATTGTCTTCAATTTGTTTGACACGCAGCAGTTTTTGTAAAATAAGATCTGTTAAAGAGCTGACCCGCATATCACGCCAAGCTTCTCCGTAATCGTGATTTTTATCCAGCATCAATTGTTTGGTCTGGGCAATTTTGGTGTCGTAATCCAATAAAGTTTCTTCGTTAGTGAGATCGGGTTGTTCTGCAATTCCGCGTTCAATTTGTATCAGAGCCATGATGCAGTAATTAATAATTCCTATGAATTCACTCATAGCTCCCTCATCGACCCGTTGGGTTTTATTTTGTTGCAAGCCGCGAATCCGCTGGGCTTTGATAAAAATTTGATCGGTCAAAGAGGGCAACCTTAAAATACGCCAAGCGCAACCGTAGTCTTTCATTTTCTTTAAAAATAAATCCCTACAACGACTTACAATGGCATCGTATTGTTTTGAGGTATTTTGCATAAATTCGATTGAAATTTCCGTAAATTTCGCTTAAAATTTTCAAACCATCAAAATTTAAGGTTTAAACTTTAAAATTGAATGAATTCAACTAAAAACAACCGCGGTTTTAGCATTAATTGCAAAGGGGAACTGATAGATTTATCGCATCCGAAAGTGATGGGGATTTTAAACATCACTCCAGATTCTTTTTATGACGGAGGGCGTTTTAAGGACTCGAAAACCATCCTGAATCAAGTTGAAAAAATATTAATTGAAGGCGCTACATTTATTGACATTGGCGCTTATAGTTCACGCCCAGGAGCAAACTTTGTCTCGGAAGAAGAAGAGCTACAACGCATCACTCCAATGGTCGATTTGATTTTGAAAACCTTCCCAAATTGCAGAATTTCTATAGACAGCTTCCGATCTAAAGTCATCAAAGAATGTACAGATATGGGTGCGGCAATTTGCAATGACATTTCAGCGGGAAAATTAGATCCAAAGATGATGGAAACGGTTGGAAAATTAAAGATTCCTTACATCATTATGCACATGAAAGGTACGCCGCAAAGCATGCAAGAACAGAACCAATACAAACATATTGTCAATGATGTTTATTATTATTTTTCAGAACGCATACAAGCCGCAAAAGCCCATAAAATTAACGACCTCATTATAGATCTTGGATTTGGGTTTGCTAAAACACTGGATCAAAATTATGTCCTGTTAAACCAGATGGATTATTTCAAAAATCTAAACTGTCCTATTCTTACTGGAATTTCTCGGAAATCAATGGTTTATAAAGTCTTAGAATCCACAGCCTCTGAAGCACTCAATGGCACCACCGCCCTAAACATGACGGCTTTGATGAGCGGCTCTAAAATTTTAAGAGTCCACGATGTTAAGGAAGCTTTAGAATGTGTAAAACTCTACAACGCTTTGACCAAGGCATCCTGAATCTTAAATTTGGTTTTATTTAGTATCTTTAAAAAAAATATTTCAACTTGGAAATTCTCAAAGAGCTGTTAGATTTCAGTGTTTTAGATGTTATTGACATCGTCTTGGTAGCACTTTTACTGTATTATGTCTATAAATTGATTAGAGGTACTGTCGCCATTAATATTTTTATTGGTATCGTCATTTTCTATCTCTTTTTTCTTCTTGTGGACACCCTTGAAATGCGCATGCTTTCAAAAATATTGGGCGGGTTTATGAGCGTTGGAATCATTGCGCTTATTGTTGTATTTCAACCTGAAATTCGAAAATTTCTATTGATGATTGGCTCTACCAACTTTGGTAAAAAAAGTGCTATTCTAGGCCGGTTTCAGTTTTTAACCAGCTCTGTTAGAAAAAATAATACCAATGCCAATGATATCGTAAAAGCAGCCACTAAAATGGCCAGTACAAAAACTGGAGCTATAATGATTTTGGAACGCAATAACAACCTTGATTTTTTGGTAGAAACAGGTGATCAAATGAACATTGAACTGACCCAACCCATTCTAGAAAGTATTTTTTTTAAAAACAGCCCACTCCATGACGGCGCTATAATAATATCAAACAACATCATTAAGGCAACACGTATCATTCTTCCTGTAAGCAATCAAAAAGACATCCCCGCACACTTTGGTTTAAGACATCGCGCTGCTATTGGGATTACAGAAAAAACAGATGCTTTAGCCATTGTTGTTAGTGAGGAATCCGGCCAAATATCTTACATCAACAATGGGGCGTTTATCATTTACAAGAATACCCAAGAACTCATTGAAAAATTAGAAGCTGAACTGGTTTAGTGTTCCTGCTTCAAAAATTGTGCTTTATACAGTCCACTGTAGACTCCTTCCTTGTTTTTAAGTAAACTGCTGTGGGTTCCCATTTCAATAATCTCTCCAGCATCCAATACAATTATGACATCCGCTTTTTGAATGGTCGCCAAGCGGTGGGCAATCACAATGGAGGTCCGGTCTTTTGTGATTTTTTTAGTCGCTGCTTGAATGAGCTGTTCTGAGTTCGAATCAATGGATGCTGTGGCTTCGTCCAAAATCAAGACTTTAGGGTTGGTTATATAAGCTCTTAAAAAAGAAATCAATTGGCGCTGACCAACGGATAACATCACACCTCTTTCTTTTACATTGTAGCGGTACCCCCCTGGTAGATTTGTTATAAAGTCATGAATCCCAATTTGCTTAGCGGCGTCTACTACAGCAGCTTCAGAGATTTGTGAATTTCCAAGGGTAATGTTGTTTAAAATTGTATCGGCGAATAAAAAAACATCTTGAAGTACCACGGAGACTTGTTTTCGTAGCGATTTGAGTGGAATCGATTTTATATTGGTTTGATCAAATAAAATCTGACCTTTGTCAATTTCGTAAAACCGATTGATCAAGTTAATTATAGTGGATTTTCCAGCCCCCGTGGACCCAACGATTGCAACGGTTTGACCGGGCATGACTTTAAAAGAAACACCCTTGAGAACAGCTTCATTTTTCACATATGAAAAGTGAACATTTTTAAATTCAATTTTACCACTAAATTCTTTCAATGATTCATTCCCTAAATCTGAAATATTGGAATTTGTATCCAAGACTTTAAAAACCCGATCAGCTGCTACCATTCCCATTTGAAGGGTATTAAATTTATTTGCGATTTGATGCAAGGGACGAAACATCATGGGAACCATCATGATAAAGGCCGCTAAATCTCCAACAGAGGCTGTTTGCTCAAAAACTGTATTTAGTCCTCCCAACCATATGATAATCCCAAGGGTAATGGAAGTCAATAACTCTGCAATTGGGAAAAATACTGAATTGTACCATACGGTCTTAATCCATGCTTTTTTATGGCGCTGATTAATTGCTTCAAAGCTTTTAAACTCAATCATCTCCCTTGCAAAAAGTTGAACAATCTTCATGCCGGTCAAACGCTCTTGAACAAATGAGTTTAAGTTTGACACTTCATTTCTAACCTCTTCAAAAGCTTTTTTCATGTATTTTTGAAAAATTTTTGTCGCTATCAATATGATCGGAAGGGTGAAGAATACTACAATACTCAGTTGCCAGTTCATATAAACCATAACGGTGCCAACCACCAACATTTTAAGGATGTCACTAAAAATCATAAATAGCCCTTCTCCAAAAATATCGGCAATACGTTCCATATCTGTAACCGTTCTGGTCAACAACACTCCTACTGAGGAGTTGTCAAAATATTTCATTTTGAATGCCAGAATATGATTGAATAATTTGATCCTGATATCCCTAACAACTGACTGGCCCAACCAGCTGGCCGTATAAATAAATATGAGATTGCATAAGACTTCCATAAATAGCAAAGCAAACATCCAAAGTATATACCTCAAAAATCCAGGCTGTAATTGTTGCTCAATGTTTACATCCATGGCCATTTGCAATACTTTTGGCCGCAAAGCCCCAAATACTGCTAGTCCAATAACTGTAATGAGGGCCAAAACAAAAATTGGATAGTACGGCTTGGTATAGGCCAAAAGACGGCCAAAAAGAGGCGCATCAAAAACAGTTTGTTTTGTTTTAGTCATTTAAATAAATTGAATTAGGGTATAAAATTTCCCTCAAATACAAACCTTTAGCTGGTGCAGAAGCGCCCGCATTTGAACGGTCTTTGGATTCAATGATGTTTTTAAATTCATCCAAAGATGTTTTAGAAATTCCAACATCCAGCATGGTTCCTACAATAGCACGAACCATATTTCTTAGAAAACGATCTGCTGTAATTTTAAATTCTAAATGATTTTCGGTTTGAGTCCACTGGGCATAGCTAATTTGACATAAAAAGGTTTTTACATCGGAATGCATCCTTGAAAAACACTCAAAATCTTTATAACCCATCAAAATACGGCTTGCTTTGTTCATAAGATTTACATTTAAAGGTCTGGTAAAACAATGGCGTTTATCGTGTTCAAAAACATCTTTAGTGGTTGTTATTTTATAAATGTAGCTTCTGCTCGTGGCATCAAATCTTGCGTGGGCCTCTTTGTGAACGTTTTTAATAGCGTTTACCACAATGTCCTTTGGTAGAAAAGCGTTAAGCTTATACCGCATTTGTTCCGTATAAAAACTTACTTCGGTATCGAAATGTGCAACCATTTGAACCGCATGAACCCCAGTGTCGGTCCGTCCTGCCCCCATACTATCAGTGGGAGATTTCAAAAGTACTGAAAGGGCTTTGTTGAGGGTTGCCTGCACAGTTACTGCATTGGGCTGTACTTGCCAACCGTGGTAATGGGTCCCATTATAGGACAAATCAATGAAATATCTCAAGGTATTTTGATACTTTTGTTATTAGACCACCAAAGATAAGACATTGGTCTAAATACTGTTTTGAGTTTTCAAAGAATCCATGAAAAAAATTCTATTGCTTTCCGACACCCATGGTTATATAGGAGAAGATATCTTAAAACATGTCCATTGGTGTGACGAAGTATGGCATGCCGGTGACATCGGTTCTCTTGAAGTAACCGATGCACTAAAAAAATTAAAACCGCTGAGAGCTGTTTATGGGAATATTGATGGTGCTGCCGCCCGGACTGAATTTCCTTTGCATCAAAAGTTTACAGTTGAAGGTCTTAAAGTTTGGATCACCCACATTGGAGGCTACCCGAATCGGTATTCAAAGCCTATTCGAGACGTGATTAAATTTGAACGTCCTGGCTTATTTATTTCTGGACATTCCCACATATTGAAAGTAATGCCGGATAAAAAATTAAATTTACTTCATATGAATCCGGGTGCAGTTGGAAAACATGGATTTCACAAGGTGCGAACCATGTTGCGTTTCAAGGTATCCAAAAGAGAAATAAAAGAATTGGAAATCGTAGAATTTAAACGTTAAACCATCTCAATGAGTGAGCCTATGATTTATCTCAAGCGGTCGATAGATTTTATGAGAGCTTCATCTTTCTTAATGGCCTTATTTGCCAGTGCCAATAAAACGACAGAAACAACAGGGAGAAACAAGCCAATGCCATTCTCCAAATTTTGAAATTCTCTAGATAAATTAAATAATCGGTAAACAAATAATCCCAATAAAATTAAGTTTAATATAATATTTATACGACCCAATACAAATTGGGTTTGTCTGGTTTTGTATTTAAAAATAGTCCATACGGTAATTAGTGTCGAAGCCGCGAATAATCCTAAATATGTCGGATGGTCTTGTGCAAAATAAGAACTCGCATCAATCGTAAGCAATGGAAAAACGAAGGGTAAGGCGCCTGTACAAAGTGCCGACAGAAACAAATAAAGCGTTTGAATTCTTTGAACCATACCATATAGTTTTGCTGCTAAAGTAATCGTTTCTTTTTTATTTATTTCACTAAATTTTAAAAATAATGTTGTATCATTGTATAACAATACAAGAGACCTCTTTGTCTCAACTATATTTTTTCATATCACTGCATACCGATTCCAAATTCAAATTGTTTCCCATAAAAAAATTATGTTGCAACGCAACAAAACCATATTTAAAAACTTAAATAATTACAACTAAATTATGTTAGAAATCTCAGAACTTAAAGAAAAAAAACTTCCTGAATTACAGGAAATTGCCAAAGGATTAAAAATCCCTAGATTCAGCAGCTTAAAAAAATTAGACTTGATTTATCAGATACTAGATGTTCAAGCAGCCAAGCCTTCCGACAATCAAAAAGAGGCTCCAGCCAAAGCTGAAAATCCGAAAACAGAACATTCCGCAAAGCCTGTACAAAATTCTCAAAAGGAAAACAAAGCTGCTCCGGCGGAAAAAAACAACAGAAATAACGAAACCTCGTTCAAAGAAAAAAACAACAACAGAGACCAAAACAACAATAACAGACAAAAACAACACAAAAAACAACACCACCAAAACAAGAATAACCATCATAAAAAAGAACATAACGGCAACAAGGACAATAGAAATCGCTATAAAGAGCCTGATTTTGAATTTGATGCTATTATTGAAAGTGAGGGGGTATTGGATGTCATGTCTGATGGATATGGGTTTTTAAGGTCTTCAGATTACAACTATTTATCATCTCCTGATGACATCTATGTGTCACAATCTCAAATTAGATTGTTTGGCCTGAAGAATGGAGATACCGTTCTTGGCCATGTACGTCCCCCAAAAGAAGGAGAAAAATACTTTCCACTTATCAAGGTGAGTAAAATCAATGGTTTGGACCCCCAGGTTGTTAGAGACCGTGTTGCTTTTGAGCATCTCACGCCTTTGTTTCCTAAAGAAAAATTTAATCTCGCTGAAAAACAAAATACCATTTCCACTCGAATTATGGATTTGTTTTCTCCAATTGGAAAAGGACAACGTGGTATGATTGTCTCTCAACCAAAAACAGGAAAAACAATGCTTTTAAAAGATGTCGCTAATGCGATAGCGGCCAACCATCCAGAAGTTTACCAAATGGTACTCTTGATTGACGAACGTCCTGAAGAAGTTACCGATATGCAAAGAAATGTTCGTGGAGAAGTGATCGCTTCAACTTTTGACAAAGAAGCACACGAGCACGTAAAAATTGCGAATATTGTTTTAGAAAAAGCGAAAAGATTGGTGGAGTGTGGCTATGATGTTGTCATCTTGTTAGATTCTATCACAAGACTGGCACGTGCTTATAACACTGTCCAACCAGCTTCAGGCAAAATTTTAAGTGGAGGTGTAGATGCAAATGCATTACACAAACCAAAACGCTTTTTTGGTGCTGCAAGAAAAATTGAAAATGGAGGATCGTTAACCATTATTGCGACTGCTCTTACAGAGACTGGGTCTAAAATGGACGAAGTTATTTTTGAAGAATTTAAAGGAACCGGTAATATGGAATTACAACTGGATCGAAAAATATCCAACCGCCGTATTTTCCCTGCCATTGATTTGACCTCTTCAAGTACAAGGCGAGACGACTTACTGTTGGATGAAAAAACCATTCAACGCATGTGGGTGATGAGAAAATACTTGGCGGATATGAATCCTGTGGAAGCCATGGAGTTCATCAACGACCGTTTCAAACAAACCCGAAACAACGAGGAGTTTTTAATTTCCATGAATGGATAACCAAAAATTAAGCATAAAAAAAGCCTTTCTAATAGGAAGGCTTTTTTTTATAATTTCTTTATAAGATTACAAGCTGGCAATGTGTTGCGCTAGCTTAGATTTCAAGTTTGCCGCTTTGTTGTTATGAATGATATTGCGCTTGGCAAGTTTATCAATCATGGAAGCTACAGAAGGAAATGCTTTTTCAGCTTTTTTCTTTGTAGTTATTTCTCGTAAAGCTTTTATTGCATTACGTGTTGTCTTGTGCTGATACTTATTTAGTATGCGCTTCGCGTTATTGCTTCTAATTCTTTTTAATGCAGACTTGTGATTTGCCATATTAATTTAATTTTTTATTTGTAGCCCGTAGGGGAATCGAACCCCTCTTACCAGGATGAAAACCTGGCGTCCTAGCCGATAGACGAACGGGCCGTTTTGTTTTGAATCGTGAAAACACAAAACAGCTACAATATTATTATTGCGGTTGCAAAAATACAACTATTTTTAAATGCTACAACTTTCGATATTGTTTTTTTGATTTATGTATAGAAATTAATACGCTTTCGCAAATAGAACACGCTGCTTTGAAAGGGCTCCCGAAAATACACACTTTCCCTCTTCTTGAGGAGCATCCATTGGAATACAACGAATGCTTGCTTTGGTAAGTTCTTTTATTTTTTGCTCTGTTTCTTCAGATCCGTCCCAATGTGCAGACACAAAACCACCCTTTGTTTCTAATGTTGATTTAAATGCTTCAAAATTGTCTACCAAAGTGATGTGCTGATCCCTAAATTTTAAGGCTTTTACATATAATGTATCTTGGATCTCTGCTATTAATTGGTTGACTTTAGATTGAAGTTTTTCTAAATCAATTGTTATCTTGGAAAGGGTATCGCGTCTGGCCAGCTCAACAGTTCCATTTTCTAAATCATTTGGGCCAATAGCGATGCGAAGCGGTACGCCTTGTAATTCATACTGTGCAAATTTTGCCCCGGGGCGTTGCGTGGTTCGGTTGTCGTATTTAACACTGATGTTTTTGGCGCGTAAAGATGTCATGATGGTATCGGCTAGCGCACTGATTGCATTGAGTTGATCCTCATTTTTGTAAATAGGAACAATGACAACGTGATAGGGTGCCAAATTTGGAGGTAATACCAAACCTTGATCATCACTATGGGTCATAATAAGCGCGCCCATTAGTCTTGTAGAAACCCCCCATGAGGTAGCCCATACATGGGCTTGAGATCCTTCTTTTGTCATGAATTTAACATCAAATGCCTTGGCAAAATTCTGCCCTAAAAAATGAGACGTACCCGCCTGGAGGGCTTTGCCATCTTGCATCAAGGCTTCAATACAATAGGTCTCCTCAGCACCAGCAAAGCGTTCACTTTCTGTTTTTGTACCTTGGATTACGGGGATGGCCATAAAATTTTCAACAAAATCGGCGTAGACTCGATTCATTTGTTTGGCTTCTTCTAAAGCTTCTTGCTTGGTCGCGTGTGCAGTGTGCCCTTCTTGCCATAAAAACTCAGCTGTTCTTAAAAAAAGACGCGTTCGCATCTCCCAACGCACCACATTGGCCCATTGGTTAATTAATATTGGTAAATCTCTGTAAGACTGAATCCAACCTTTATAGGTATTCCAAATGACCGCTTCACTCGTAGGTCTTACTACGAGTTCCTCCTCTAATTTTGCTTTTGGATCGACACGTAGTTTTCCAGGTTGGTCTGGATCATTTTGTAAACGATAATGTGTTACAACAGCACATTCTTTAGCAAACCCTTCTGCATTTTTTTCCTCAGCTTCGAAAAGACTTTTTGGAACAAAAAGTGGAAAATAGGCATTCTGATGACCCGTTTCTTTAAACATGCGGTCTAACTCTGCTTGCATTTTTTCCCAAATCGCATAACCATAGGGCTTTATAACCATACAACCTCGTACGGCGGAGTTTTCAGCCAAGTCTGCTTTTACAACCAATTCGTTGTACCATTTTGAATAATCTTCTGAACGCTTTGTAAGGTTTTTAGCCATATTGTTGTAATTTGGCATAACTATTGTGACAATAACTTGTAAATACTTATGCTTTACAAAACTAAGTATTTTTAAAGTGTTCAACAATTTAATTTAATCCGAAATGAATTTTACTACTTTTCTCAAAAAAACAAATGCTTATTTAATTGTATTTATTGGTTTCAGCTTGGTAACGTCATGCGGATCCTATCAATATGTTGGTGTGTATGAAGACGGTATTTACGGAGATTCCGAAACACAAGATTACAACGTGAATACAAATAACGATGTCTCCGAAAATGGTTCAGGAAACAGCTACTACAGCGACTATTTTAAAGGTAAATCAAACGAGTATAATAACGATCATGAGGCGATCTTTACAGATGCAGAAGATTATGACAGCAGCTACAGTCCAAATAATACAGCTAATAACAACTATGCTGGCTGGGGTCAAAACTCCGATTCTAATGTTATAATCAATATCCAAAGCAGACCAAATTACGGCATGGGATGGGGTTGGAACAATTGGGGTTGGAACAATTGGGGTTGGAACA
>CESO01052004.1_pt1 | contig 15309 bp, 16 predicted proteins | sample 356341 | NCBI WGS metagenome assembly CESO01 (sample SAMEA2621812, study PRJEB7988) | marine metagenome | biome: marine biome (ENVO:00000447); feature: deep chlorophyll maximum layer (ENVO:xxxxxxxx); material: "saline water (ENVO:00002010), including plankton (ENVO:xxxxxxxx)" | depth 35 m
ACTTCTTTGGAATAAACGACCATTCTTAACTGCTTTACATCAAAAATATCTCTATTAGAATTTAATATATATTTAGTTAATATTTCCTTTGAAAATGGAACAATTGTATTTGAGTATTTCCATAGACTTTCATCATTTTCAATTAGATATAACCATTGAAGATCATCCATTTCTAAAGCACGAAACTTTACTTTCAATTTTATATTTTTTTATATTTTTATTTTACCTGAGAATATATGATCAGCGGAGCCAATCAAATAAATTTCATTAAATTTTTTATTGTCTTTTTTAAAATTAACTGATAATTCACCTCCTTTAGCATTAATTTTAATAATTTCTTTTTTAGCTATTCCTTTTTGAAACATTGCTAAAGCAACAGCAGTTGCTCCAGTACCACAAGAAAGTGTCTCAGATTCAACACCTCTTTCATATGTTCTAATATCGAATTCATTTTCTGATTTTATTTTAACAAAATTAACATTCGTGCCTTTTTCAAAATATGGTGATCCATTTGAAATTTTTGAACCAAGCTTATTAACATTTATAGAATTTAAATCGTCAACTAAAACTATATGATGTGGTGATCCAGTATCAATAAAAACGTGATTATCAAAAATTTTAATATCTAAAACATCAGACATTCTAATTGAAATTTTATTTTCTATAAATTCAGCTATATGTAGACCGTCATATGCCTCAAAAATAACTTTTTTATCTATTCCCTTTATTGAATTATAGAATGAAACTGCACATCTTGATCCATTTCCACAAAAAGATCCTAAATTACCGTCAGAATTATAAAAAACCATTTTAAATTCGGCTTTTTTTGAGTTTTCAATTAGTATTAGGCCATCGGCACCAATTCCAAAATTTCTATTACATAATTTTTCAATAGACTCTTTTGCCATTGATGAAAAAACAAAATTTCTATTATCTATTATAATAAAGTCATTGCCTGTTCCACTATATTTTTTAAAATCAACCTCCATAATTCAAATTTAGTAATTATTTATACACTTTAATATATGTTAAAATGAAGTTAAAGAAATAAAATAAAATTAAGTTTGTATTAATTTTGAAAGAAATAAAAAAAAATGATGAAAAGATTTATTACCATATCCTTAGTTGCAATTTTAAGTTCTGCTTTTAGTTTGTTTTTTTATGATGAATTTTTATCAAAAAAAAATATATCCTCAACAGATTCACCTATAAATGTTATTCCCTCTATTTACACTTTCGACCCAGGAGTTAAGTCAGCAACTCCACCAACTGATTTTGTTGAAGCAGCATCTAAAAGTATTAATGCAGTAGTTCATGTTAAAAATACGTCATCTAATAAAGGGGGCTATTCAGCTCTTGATTTCTTTTTCAATAGGCAAGCTCCAGAAAATAGAATAGGAACTGGTTCAGGTGTTATTATCTCACCTGATGGCTATATTATTACTAATAATCATGTTATAGAAAATGCAACCAAAATTGAAGTCACAACAAATAATAATAAAGTATTCGAGGCGAAATTAATTGGAACTGACCAATCAACAGACATTGCAGTTTTAAAAATCAACTCAAAAGAAAAACTTCCTTACTTGTTTTTCGGAAATTCTGAAAATACAAAAATAGGCGAATGGGTATTAGCAGTTGGTAATCCATTTAACCTAACATCTACTGTTACTGCAGGAATAATAAGTGCTAAGTCAAGAGATTTAAATGAAAATGACAGAAAAAGTCAATCTTTTATTCAAACCGATGCTGCTGTAAACATGGGTAATAGTGGTGGAGCTCTTGTAAATACTAGAGGTGAGTTAATTGGAATCAATACTGCTATTACTTCTATGTCAGGAGGTTTTGTGGGGTATTCATTTGCAGTACCTAGTAACATTGCAAGAAAAATTTTTGAAGATATTTTAGAATTTGGGGATGTACAAAAGGGATTATTGGGGGTTTCTGGAAGATCATTAAATAATCAATATTCTGATTTTCTTAAGATAGAAGAAACTGAAGGTTTTTATATTGCTGATATTGAAGAAGGTATGGGTGCTCAAAAAGCTGGCTTAAAAAAAGGAGATATAATTATTAAAGTAGATAATGTAAAAATTAATTCTTTTTCAGATTTGACTGGCTACTTAGGAACCAAAAATCCTAATGATATTGTAGAGGTATATTACATTCGAGATGGGCTAACTAAAAATGTTAATGTAATTTTAAACAAGTTACAATTTGCTGAATTCCAAGGTTTAAAATTTAAGAACCTTTCTCAGTCTGAAATTTCAAAATTAGAAATTGAAAACGGAGTCAAAATTATTAACTCTGAAAATTCAATTTATCCTATTGATGAAGGGACAATAGTGTTAAAAATAAATGGAAATGAAATTGAAAACACCAAATCACTAAATTTCTTGAACAAAGAGTATATTAAGTCTATAACAATATTAACTGAAAATGGTGATAGAGAAAGAGTTTTATTTAGATGAATTAATCAAAAATGATGAGAATTGATATTTTAACTTTATTACCAAAGGATTTGTCTAAAACATTTAAATCCTCAATATTGAGTAGAGCTAAAAAAAAAGAAAAAGTCAAAATTTTCTTTCACAACATAAGAGAATATTCAAAGAAAAAAAATAAACAAGTTGATGATTATCCATATGGAGGTGGTTCAGGCATGGTATTAATGGTTGAACCTATTTATGAGTGTATTAAGAATTTAAAGTCTAAAAGAATTTATGATGAAATAATTTATCTAACACCTGATGCTGAAATTTTAAATCAAAAAACTGCTAATTTTTTATCAATTAAAAAAAATATTATCGTTTTATGTGGTCATTACAAAGGAATTGACCAAAGAGTTAGAGATCATTTAATAACCAAGGAGGTTTCTATTGGCAACTATGTTTTATCAGGAGGGGAATTAGCTGCAGCTGTTTTTTGTGACTGTATTATTAGATTAATACCAGGAGTTTTAGGTGACGAATCCTCTGCGTTAACAGATAGTTTCCAAGACAACCTAATCTCACCCCCAATATACACAAGACCATCAATTTTTAAATCCTGGAGAGTTCCTGAAGTACTTTTAAATGGAAATAAAAATCAGATTGAAAAATGGAGAGAAAATAAATCAATTGAAATAACTACAAAAATAAGACCTGATTTATTAAATGATTAATATTTTAATAATTAGCATCTTTAAAAATTGAATGGCTAAGAACTTGTACAATATAAAATAAATTATAATTTTGCATCTTTAATGCATTGATTTATTTCAAGTCAACCTTAATAAATAATAAAATTATGAAAGACTTTATTAGTCTTGTAGAAGATAAATTTATTGAAAAAAAAGAATTTCCTGAATTTTCAACCGGTGACACCATTACTGTTTTCTACGAAATCAGAGAAGGGGAAAAAGTTAGAACTCAATTTTTTAAAGGAGTTGTCATTCAGGTTAAAGGCCAAGGATTAACCAAGACATTTACAATTAGAAAAATGTCTGGGACCATTGGGGTTGAACGAATTTTTCCATTTAATTTACCTGGACTTAAAAAAATTGAAATTAATAAAAAAGGTAAAGTAAGACGTTCAAGGATTTTTTATTTCAGAGAGTTAAGAGGTAAAAAAGCTAGAATTAAGGAATTATAATCTCAAATTTTATCATCGTATATATTTTTATGCTTTTTTATTTTAAAATTTAAAATATTTCTAAGTTATGTCAAAAATAAAAGTTTCAAATTCTATTGTTGAATTAGATGGTGATGAAATGACAAGAATAATATGGAAATTTATTAAAGAACAACTAATACTCCCATATATTGACCTAAATATTAAATATTATGATTTAGGAATTAAAAATAGAGATTTCACAGATGACCAAGTAACAGTAGATGCCGCAAATGCAATTAAAAAATTTAATGTTGGAATAAAATGTGCAACTATTACCCCAGATGAGGAAAGAGTTAAAGAATATACTCTGAAAAAAATGTGGAGATCACCCAATGGGACAATCAGAAATATTGTTGGAGGAACTGTATTTAGGGAACCAATCATCATGGAAAATGTTCCTCGTTATGTTCAAGGCTGGACAAAACCAATTTGTATAGGAAGACATGCTTTTGGAGATCAATATAAAGCAACTGACATAGTAACTCATGGAAAAGGGAAACTTACAATGACCTTCATCCCAGAGAATGGTGAAAAATCAAAGTCTTGGGAAATATATAATTTTCAAGAAGATGGCGTTGCTATGGGTATGTATAATATTGATTCATCAATATACGGATTTGCTCGTTCATGTATGAATAGAGCGTTAAATAAAAAATGGCCTCTTTATTTATCTACAAAAAATACGATTCTTAAGGCATATGATGGTAGGTTTAAAGATATATTTCAAGAGGTTTTTGAAAATGAATTTGAAGAAAAATTTAAATCAAAAAAAATAACATATGAACATAGACTAATTGATGACATGGTTGCTGCTGCAATGAAATGGAATGGAGGATTTGTTTGGGCTTGTAAAAACTATGATGGAGATGTTCAATCTGATACTGTAGCTCAAGGTTTTGGATCATTAGGATTAATGACTTCAACTCTTGTTACTCCTGATGGTTTAACAATGGAGGCTGAAGCTGCACATGGGACAGTTACAAGGCATTTTAGAGAACATCAAAAAGGAAATCAAACCTCAACAAATCCTATTGCTTCTATTTTTGCTTGGACAAGAGGCCTTGAACATAGGGGTAAATTAGATAATAACAATGAACTTATAAATTTTTGTAATACTCTTGAAAAAGTTTGTATTCAAGCTGTTGAAAAAGGAAATATGACAAAAGATCTAGCTGTTTTAATCCATGGAACAAAATTAAATTCAGAAAATTATTTAAATACCCAGGATTTTTTAAATGTTTTAAAAGAAAATTTAGATTCTTCCCTCAAGTAAAACATCTGTAGTAATTTATATTTAAAATATTTTTTTTCTAAATTAACCATTAAAATGGAATATACGAATATAACAGAATCTGAATCTTTTTATGATAATTTAGAAAAAATGAGTACCTCTGAATTATTACAAAAAATTAATAATGAAGACAAAAAAGTTAGCATCGCTGTAAGAAAAGTAATACCAAAAATTAAAGAAACTGTTGAAATAATAGTTAAAAAGATAAATGAAGGGGGAAGACTTTTTTATATTGGTGCTGGAACAAGTGGAAGGCTTGGTATACTTGATGCATCAGAATGTCCTCCAACGTTTGGAACAGACCCTAATACAGTTATTGGTGTAATAGCGGGTGGAGATTTAGCTATTAAAAAGAGTATTGAAAATGCCGAAGATGATTTAAATCAAGGGTGGAAAGATTTAAAAAAATACAAAATTTCTAATAAAGATATAATAATTGGAATTGCTTCATCCGGGACTACACCTTATGTGATTAATGCTTTAAAAAAATGTAAAATTAATGGAATATATACCGTATGTATTACTTCAAATCCATCAAGTCCAATAACTAAAACTTCAGACATACCTATAGAAATTATTCTTGGCCCTGAATTCATTACTGGAAGTTCAAGAATGAAATCAGGAACAGCTCAAAAAATGATATTAAATATGATATCTTCAGCTACTATGATAAAGTTAGGTCATATTAAGGGAAATAAAATGATTGATATTCAATTAACCAACAATAAACTTAAAAAAAGAGCAATCAATATTCTAAAAAATATATTAAAAATTGATGACATTACTGCCGAAAGTTTACTAAAAAAAAACAATAGTGTCAGATTGTCAATAAATAATTGGAATTTAAATGAATAGAGTTAAATTTAGTAAAGGGATAAAAAATCTTATTTGGTCCATATTTTTTGGTTTTTCAGGTCCAATATTATGTTTTCAAGCCTTTAAAAATTCAACTCATCCTTTTTTCTTGTATGTATTTATATTATCGTTAGCTCTAATGGCTTCCTCAATTTTTTTCGGATTTAGTGGTATTAAGAATATATTGATTTCATTACTTGGTGAAAGGAAAAAAAATAGATAAAATTTAATTATGTTGTTCTACTTCATACAACCTACTATATTTGCAAACAAAAAATCCTAGTATGATTGAAATAACTTTACCTGACGGAAATATAAAAAAATTTTCTAAAGGTATATCAGTTTACGATATAGCTAAAGAAATTAGTGAGGGACTTGCAAGGAATGTTCTATCTGCAAAATTTAATAACCAAATAATTGAAACATCTACAATAATAAATAAAAATGGAAATCTAATTTTATATACATGGAATGATGAAATTGGTAAAAAAGCATTTTGGCATTCTTCAGCACATATTTTAGCTCAATCTATAATAAAACTTTATCCTTCTGCTAAACTAACTATTGGTCCAGCTATAGAAAATGGTTTTTATTATGATGTTGATTTTGGAGATAAAAGTATCAATGAAAATGATTTAAAATTATTAGAACAACAATTTATAATATTTGCAAGAGAAAAATCAATTTTTAAAATGAGATCATCATCAAAAAAGGATGCCTTAAATTATTATAAATTAATCAATAATCAATATAAAATTGAATTAATTGAGAGTCTTAATGATGGAGAAATTACTTTTTGTGACCATTCGGATTTTACAGATTTATGTAAAGGAGGACATATCCCAAATACTAGCTTCATAAAAGCAGTAAAATTATTAAATATTGCAGGAGCATATTGGAGAGGTGATCAAAATAAAAAACAACTAACAAGGATTTATGGTATTTCATTTCCAAAACAAAAAGAATTAACTAATTATTTGGAATTACTAAATAAGGCTAAGGAAAGAGATCACAGAAAACTTGGAAAAGAATTAGAATTATTTACATTTTCAGAAAAAGTTGGACAAGGATTACCTTTATGGCTACCTAAAGGTGCTGAATTAAGAGAAAGATTAGAGAATTTCCTCAAAAAAGCTCAAAAAAAAGCAGGATATAAACAAGTTATTACACCTCACATTGGAAATAAGGATTTATATATAACATCGGGTCATTATCAAAAATATGGTGCTGACAGTTTTAAACCAATTGAAACTCCCTCCGATGGTGAAACATTTTTATTAAAACCAATGAATTGTCCTCATCATTGTGAAATATTTAATTTTTTCCAGTGGAGCTACAAAGATCTACCAGTTCGTTATGCTGAATTTGGAACCGTATACAGATATGAGAAAAGTGGGGAGCTCCTTGGATTAACGAGGGTTAGGGGTTTTACTCAAGATGATGCTCACATTTTCTGTTTACCAAGTCAATTAAATGATGAATTTAAAAAAGTTATAGATTTGGTTTTATATATTTTTAAAACACTAGGATTCAAGAATTTTAATACTCAAGTATCATTTAGAGATAATAATAATCCTGAAAAATATATTGGATCTGAAAAGAATTGGAAACTAGCTGAGTTAGCTATTTTAAAGGCTGTTGAAGAAAAGAAACTTGATTATAAAATTGAATATGGTGAAGCTGCATTTTATGGGCCGAAATTAGATTTCATGGTTAAAGATGCTCTTGGAAGAAATTGGCAATTAGGCACTATTCAAGTTGATTATACATTACCTAATAGATTTGAATTGAAATATAAGGGTAAGGATAATAAAAATCACCAACCAGTTATGATTCATAGAGCCCCTTTTGGAAGCTTGGAACGTTTTGTTGGTATTCTATTAGAGCATACGGGAGGGAATTTCCCTTTATGGCTAATTCCAATTCAAGCTATAATATTAACTGTAAGTAAAAAATGTGAAAATTACGCTGAAAAAGTTTTTAATTCACTAGAAAATAACGAAATTCGCGCGCAGCTTGATTCAAGAGATGAAACAATAGGTAAAAAAATTAGAGAAGCTGAATTAAAAAAACACCCTTTTATGTTAATAATCGGTGATAATGAAGTAAATAAAAATACAATTTCAGTAAGAAAACACAAGTCAGGAGTTTTAGGAGATTTTTCTACTGATGAATTTATTAAAAAATTAAACATTGATATTTCAGAAAGTATCTCTAAATTTGAAAATAATTAAAATTAGAAAGTCATAGCAATAAGAAGAAAAAGATCAAATAGACCAGGAAGAGTTATAAAGGTTAATCCTCACAAGATTAATAATTATATAACTGCTCAAGAGATAAGACTTGTGGGTCCAAATGTTAAAGTTGGTGTTTACAGTTTGTTCGAAGGCATTAAATTATCTGAAGAACAAGAATTAGATCTTGTAGAGATTTCCCCTAATGCGATCCCACCTGTTTGCAAAATTTTAAATTATAAAAAATTTTTATATGAACAAAAAAAGAGAGAGAAATCCTTAAAATCAAAAGCCACAAAGGTTATTGTAAAAGAAATTAGATTTGGACCAAATACAGATGAACATGATTATGAGTTTAAAAAAAAACATGCGGAAAAATTTTTAAAAGAAGGAGCAAAGTTAAAAGCTTTTGTTTTTTTTAAAGGAAGGTCCATAATATTCAAAGAGCAAGGGCAAATTTTATTATTGAGATTAGCTCAAGATCTTGAAAAAATTGGTAAAGTTGAACAGTTACCTCAATTAGAAGGAAAAAGAATGATAATGTTTATTACACCAAAAAAAATAACGAAAAAACAGTAATATGCCAAAGATGAAAACCAAGTCTAGTGCCAAAAAAAGATTCAAAATAACTGGTTCTGGAAAAATTAAAAGAAAACATGCTTTTAAAAGTCATATTCTTACAAAAAAATCAAAAAAAAGAAAACTGAAACTAACTCATTCGACATTAGTTCATGAAAGTGACTCAAAAAACATTAAAGAACAATTAAGACTAAAATAAGTTTATATTTTATTTTTTTTTAAAAGTAAACTTTTTTATATAAATAAATACAATAAAATTATGCCTAGATCTCTTAACTCAGTCGCCTCCAGAAATAGAAGAAAAAAGATACTTAAACTAGCTAAAGGTTATTTCGGAAGAAGAAAAAATGTATGGACCATTGCTAAAAATGCAGTTGAAAAGGCAATGTTATATTCTTACAGAGACAGAAAAGTTAAAAAAAGGACTTTCAGATCATTATGGATTTCAAGAATCAATGCGGGTTCAAGACTTCATGGTATTTCATATAGTATACTGATGAATAAATTAAACAATAAAGGAATCCTTTTAAATAGAAAAATTTTAGCAGATTTAGCAATGAATGAACCTAAAGCATTCAAGGAATTAGTTGAACAAGTTCGTTAATGTTAATAATGTTGTATTAATTAAAAAGGAAAATCGTTTTCTTTACTGTCCTCAAAATTATCATTAGAATCATTATCAGCATATGGAAGTCGTTTTGGATTCATTTTTGAATGAAATTCAAATGGAGAATCTGAGTTTTGAATATTTTCAAACTTACCTAAACTAGCTATAAATTTAAGTTTAATATTACCTAAACTTCCATTTCTGTGCTTAGAAATTATAAATTCAGCTTGACCCTCAGCTGAAGAATTTTCATCATCATCCCAATAGTCCATTCCATAATATTCAGGTCTAAAAATAAAAGAAACTATATCAGCATCTTGCTCAATTGCACCAGACTCCCTTAAATCAGACAATATTGGACGCTTTGAACCACCTCTTGTTTCAACTGCTCTCGAAAGTTGAGAAAGAGCGATTATTGGAATATTGAGTTCTTTAGCAAGAGATTTTAAATTTCTTGAAATAGTTGATATTTCCTGTTCTCTATTTCCTGTCTTATTAGAAGTTCCCGTAGTCATTAATTGTAAATAATCAACAATTATTAATTTTATTTTGTGTTGTGAAGATAACCTTCTTGCTTTTGCTCTAAGATCAAAAATAGATAAAGAAGGAGTGTCATCGATAAAAAGAGGTGCTTTTTCTAATGCGCTAACTTTAACATTTAATTGCTCCCATTCATGACTTTCTAGCTTACCAGTTCTTAATTTTTCTGATGATAAGCCAGTCTCTGAAGAAATCAATCTAGTAATTAACTGTACTGATGACATTTCAAGGGAAAAAAAAGCTACCGGAATATTTTTAATAACAGAAATGTTTCTTGCCATTGACAATGTAAGAGCAGTTTTACCCATTCCAGGTCTTGCAGCAATAATTATTAGATCACTTGGTTGCCAACCAGAAGTTAACTTATCAACTTTATCAAACCCTGTTGCAATTCCACTTAATCCATCCTTTTTAGCAATTTCTTCTATTCTATTTTTAGCTTGGATAACTAAGTTTTGAGCAGTAACTGCTGATTTTTTTATATTTCCTTGGGTAATATCATATAACTTTGATTCGGCTTCGTCAAGCAAATCAAATACATCAATAGACTCCTTAAATGAATCATTAATAATTTCGTTAGAAATTTTTATCAAACTCCTTTGAATAAATTTTTGCTGGATTATGCGAGCATGAAACTCTATATGAGCAGAAGTAGAAACTTTTTTGGATAATTGAACAAGATAAAAATCTCCGCCTATTTTTTCTAGAAGTCCGTTCTTTCTTAGTTTGGATGAAACTGTTAACAAATCAATTGGTTCAGACTCTTCAAAAAGTGAATGAATACATTCAAAAATATGTTTATTTGATTCTTTATAAAAAACCTCTGGAGTAAGTATGTCAATTACTTCATCAACACCTTTTTTATCAATTAACATTGCTCCAATAACAGCTTCTTCAAGGTCGATTGCCTGAGGTGGAATTCTTCCTGACTCAAGATTAATTAAATTACCTTTAGATATTCCAGTAGATGAGAATGATTTTCTTGTTTCCATGTATCGAAAGTAACTAATCAATAATTAATAAACGAGTTAAAATGTTTAATCTTTTAATGAAATTTGAACAATTAAAAGTTTATAAAAAAAAAAAAATGTTAATAATTTAAAATTAAGAATCAAAGATTCCCATAGTATTAAATTTTTCTCTTCTTGACTTTATCAAATCTTTAGAATTTAGCTTGTCTAGGCTTATAAAAGTTTTATAAACCTCTTCCTTAACTGATTTAAAAATAGTTGACCTATCAAAATGTGCTCCTCCAATTGGCTCATTAATTATTTTATCAATTAACTTTGCTTTTTTCATATCCTTAGCAGTCAATTTTAAAGCCTCTGCTGCAATTTCTTTGTGTTCCCAGCTTCTCCACAATATTGAAGAACATGACTCAGGAGATATTACTGAATACCAGGTGTTTTCAAGCATAAAGACAGAATCACCTACTCCAATACCTAATGCTCCTCCAGATGCTCCCTCCCCAATTATCACTACAATTATTGGTACTTTAATGGATAGCATTTCAAAAATATTTCTCGCAATAGCCTCTCCTTGACCTCTTTCCTCTCCCTCAATACCAGGGAAAGCACCCGGAGTATCAATAAGACTTAAAATAGGTAGATTAAACTTCTCTGCAGATTTCATTAATCTTAAGGCTTTTCTATAACCCTCTGGATTAGACATACCAAAATTTCTGTATTTCCTAGTATTAGTATTATACCCTTTTTGAGTTCCAATTATCATAAATGATTGACTATTAATTTTACCCAAACCCCCAATCATCGCCTTATCGTCTTTAAAACTTCTATCTCCGTGAAGTTCAAGAAATGAATCACCACAAATACCATTTATATAGTCTAATGTGTAAGGACGAGATGGATGCCTAGAAAGTTGAACTCTTTGCCATGCAGTCAAATTACCGTATATGGATTTTTTTGTTTCCTCAAGTTTTAACTCTAATTTTTTTTGAGTATCAGAAATATCAATTTCGCTTTCATTACCAATTAATTTACATTTTTCAATTTGCTCAATAATTTCTTTAACCGGATTCTCAAATTCTAAATACTCCATAAAAAAAGATTATAGCAAATTTAAATATTTTCTGATAAATAAAAATTATTTTTGGTTTTGATTGAATTTTAAAAAACCATTTATAAAAACTGAAATAATTATTATTAAAACACCAATGTAAAAATTTAAACTTAATAACTCTTTCTCTTTAAAAATTATAATTGAAAGCCCAATAGCATAAACAGGCTCCAAATTAATGCTTATCATAAAGGTATATGGAGAAATATGTTTCATTATTTTAACAGAATAAGTAAAAGCAAATGCTGTACAAATTGAACTCAAAATAAATAACCAAATAAAGTCATCTAAGTTTAAATTAAAAAAATCAATTGAAAATTTATTGAAAAAAATCGAACAAAAAGTCAAAAAAATGAAACCAGAAAATATCTCATAAAAAGTAATTGTATTTGGATTGTAATTATTTACCAACTTTTTATTTAATATGGTAAAAAAAACTGATAATAATGCAGCAAATAATCCGTAAACAATACCATTTAAAGAGTCTTTTTCTGAAAAAAAAATTATAAAAACTCCTAGAGAAACCAATATACCCAAAAATAATTGATAATATAATATTTTCTTTTTTTTGATTAATGGTTCTATTACTGACATCATAATAGCGCCAGTGGATAACATTGAAACAGCAATTGAAACTGATGAAACCTTTATAGAATGAAATAATAACAACCAATGAATTGAAATAAGAAGTCCTCCCAAAGAAAAATAAAATAAACTCTTCATATTTACATTGAAAATATTTTTTTTCAATAAAATAAAATATAAAAAAATAAATGCAGAGGCTAAAAACATTCTATACCAAACGATTGAAAAAGAATCAATAGAAATTAAACGGCCAAGAATTGAAGTAAATCCCCAGATAAAAATAACTAAATGAAGATTAATTATACTCTTAGTTTTATCTTTTGGCATAATTAATTAAAAAAATTGCTAAAACCCCAAAAAGAAAAATTGGAAACCAAGCTCCAATAAGTGGTGATAAAGTCGATTTTGTAACTAATACCCCAAAAATTTTATCAAAAAATATAAAAATAAATCCAAGAGTTATTCCAAATGCAAGATTTAGCCCCATACCTCCTCTTCTTTTAAAAGAAGCAACTGAGACTCCAATAATAGTAAGAATAAATGCGGAAAGTGGTAAACTCCACCTTTTATGTCTTATAAGTAAATGAGTATTAATTAATGTAGAACCACTTTTAATTTCAGAATCAATAAAATCATTTAAATCTTTAAAGTTTAAAGTTTCAGCTTTATAATTTAAAGGAGAAAGATCAGAAATTTCAAAATCAAATAAAGTATCTTTTCGATTTTGAACTAAATAATTTTCATTGTCCAATGAAAAGGTTCTTCTCTTATAATTAATTAATCGAAAAAAAGAATCATTTTCAACCCATCTTATAGATTCAGCAAAAATTTTAAATTTCAATTTATTTTTTTCAAAATGCTCTAATGTAAAATTTAAACCTCTTAATCTGATAGGGTCGTAATTACTAACATAAATAAATTCATTATCATTAATTTGTTTATATAAATTATTTTTTTTTCTATCATCCTTTTTTTTATTTAAATGCTTGAATTGAAATTCATTGTAACGTTTATTTGAACTAGGAACAATATACATACCTGAAAAAAATGAAAACACAGCAATTATTAGTGCAGATACTAAATATGGCCTCAAAAATCTTGTAAAAGAAATGCCACTACTCAAAATAGCAATAATCTCAGTATTATTTGCTAATTTAGAAGTAAACCAGATTACTGCTAAAAATAAAAAAATAGGAAATAATAAGTTTCCGAAATACCATGTGAAGTCAACATAATAAGAAATAATTTCTGAAAGTGGAACTTCATTTTCTTTAAATTTGTCAACCTTTTCAGCAATATCAACCATAATACCAATTGGTATAAATAATAAAAGCATTACAAAAAAAGTTGTCAAATATCTCTTAATTATGTATAAATCAATTTTCTTCATCTATTATATTCTATTACCCATTTTTTTTACTTTTTTTTCTTTCCATTCAATAAAATTTCCAGAAATAATTTTTTTCCTAGCATCTTGAACTAATCTCCTGTAAAATCCAAGATTATGAATTGTAGCAATTTGTTTTCCAAGAATTTCATTTACACTAAATAAATGTCTTAAATATGATTTAGAATAATAATTATCAACAAAAGTATTAGAATCTTTATCAATTGGAGAAAAATCTGACTCCCATTTTTTATTTTTTATATTAATGATTCCCTCTGAAGTAAAAAGCATCCCATTTCTAGCATTTCTAGTTGGAATAACACAATCAAACATATCAACACCCAAGGAAATATTTTCTAATAAATTAATTGGAGTCCCAACTCCCATTAAGTACCGAGGTTTTTCTTCAGGTAATATAGAACAAACCACTTCAGTCATAGAATACATTTCTTCGTGGGGTTCTCCAACAGATAAACCACCAATTGCATTTCCTTTCATATTTTTAGAACAAATATATTCAGCTGATTCAATTCTTAAATCTTTGTAAGTACTACCTTGAACAATTGGAAATAAAGTTTGGTTAAAATCATATAAAAAAGGAGTGTTTTTTTCTTTTAAAATGCACCTATCTAACCACCTATGAGTTAATTGCATTGAATTCTTAGCATATCTGTAATCACACGGATAAGGTGTACATTCATCAAAAGCCATTATAATATCTGCACCAATTTCTCTTTGAATTTCAATGACTTTTTCAGGAGTAAAAAAATGATAAGATCCATCAATATGAGACTGAAATTTAACACCGTCTTCACTTATTTTACTTTTTGATGACAATGAATAAACTTGATATCCTCCAGAATCAGTCAATATTGGTCTATTCCAATTCATAAATTTATGAATACCGCCTGCTCTATTTAGTATTTTAGTTCCTGGACGAAGGTAAAGATGATATGTATTAGATAGAATTATATTAGAATTTATGTCATTTTGAAGTTCCCTTTGGTGAACACCTTTTACGCTGGCTGAAGTCCCAACAGGCATAAAAACTGGAGTTTCAATTTCACCATGATCTGTTTTAATTAATCCTGCTCTAGCACGACTTTTTACATCCTTTTTTAAAAGTTTGAAATTCATTTTTTATAAAACCTTAAAGATAAAGAACTGAAAACATCTAGTTATAGGTTTTCAATAAATTAACAAAGAATTAAAATTTAAACAAATTTTATTCTAACCTTTGAAACCTTTAAACAATGATTTACATTTGAAAAAATATTCTATAAATAATGAATAAAATAGAAATACTTAAAGAAACTGTTTTACAAGTTAGAAGAGATATCTTAAGAATGGTCCATAAAGTTAATTCTGGTCATCCTGGTGGATCTCTTGGGTGTACTGAGTTTTTTGTGGTTCTTTACAATGAGATAATGTCAATAAATCCTAAATTCGATATGGATGGAATAAATGAGGATTTATTTTTTTTATCAAACGGACATATATC
>CESO01021257.1_pt1 | contig 15276 bp, 16 predicted proteins | sample 356341 | NCBI WGS metagenome assembly CESO01 (sample SAMEA2621812, study PRJEB7988) | marine metagenome | biome: marine biome (ENVO:00000447); feature: deep chlorophyll maximum layer (ENVO:xxxxxxxx); material: "saline water (ENVO:00002010), including plankton (ENVO:xxxxxxxx)" | depth 35 m
GATTATGTTGTTCAAGCTGCCCGGCTTCTTCGAAATGATTCTGCCGCTGGGGCTATTTATTGGCATTTTATTAAGTCTGGGCCGGCTCTACGCGGAGAGTGAGATGGTCGTGCTACGGGCTTGCGGTGTGGGTCCGGGCAAGCTGGCCCTGTATGTCATGATCCCGGCCGCAGTGGTCATGGTGGTCGTGGCGACATTGTCGCTGATCGTTGCGCCGGAAGGCTCAGCCAGAGCACAGGTGCTGCTCGATAATCCCCGTTCGGCAGAGGGCCTTCACATGCTCAATGAAGGGCGGTTTAGAAAGCAGCGGCGGGGCGATTACGTTACTTACGCGGAGCGCATTGACGACGACGGCCTAATGCACAACATCTTCGTGTTTGAGCGTGAGCCGGGTTCAATGGACGACTTCTACACTGCGACCTTCGCTGAGGAAGGTGAAATTGTTTTCGAAGAAGCGAGCGGACGGCGTTACCTGGAACTCAGGGGCGGTAGCCGTTATCGCGCAGAGCCGGGTGAGCGAGCGCTGGAAGAAATCACGTTCAACCTTTATGGAGAGCTGATACCGGAGCCCAAGAATAGTCTTCGTCGCACCGGCAAGGTGGAGTCATTGGCCACCGCCGAGCTATGGCATAGCGATGAACCTCGACTGAGGGGGGCGCTGTGGTGGCGGTTGTCGTTACCGATGATGGTTCCAGCCGTGGCAGTGATTGCGCTGGCTATGAGTCGAACCGATGCGCGTAGAGGGCGGTATGCGAAAGTCGGCCCGGCGATGGTGGTATTGCTGCTCTACTTTCTCTGTTTGACTCAGGGGCGGAGTGCGATTGAGGGAGGGCAAGGTCCGACTGTGATGATCGCGGTGCATATCGCCTTCGGGGTGCTGGCGCTGACGCTACTACAGTGGGAGCGAATCACGAAGCGGTGGAAGGCGGCATCCCGTGCATAAGTTTGGTGTCTATATAGGTCGATCAGTATTTTTGGCGACGCTGGGTGTCCTGCTTTTGCTGGTAGGCCTCGATGCGTTGACCTCTATCGTAGATGAAGCCGACGATATGAGAGACGGCTATAGCTTTGCAGATGTGTTGATCTATGTGGGCTATACGGTTCCCAGGCGGGTTCACGAGTTCGTTCCTTTCGCTGCGCTGATTGGCGCCCTGATTGGTCTGGGCCGGTTAGCGGCTTCGAGCGAGTTGGTTGTGATGCGCGCGGCGGGTGTATCCATGTTTAGCCTGTCGATCATGGTGTTGAAGCCGGCCCTCTTGGTGGCGGCTTTGGGTTTTTCGGTTGGCGAGTTTATCGCTCCTCATACCGAGCAATTGGCGATGAGTCATCGCGCATTGGCGCAGCGGTCCGAGTCGGCCGTAGCGGGTCGATTCGGTGCTTGGAACCGGGACGGAAACACCTTCGTCCATGTCGATGCAGTGCAGCGCGGCGGCATAGCCTATGGCGTGACGTTACTGAGCTTCGATGCTGGGCGGCGACTGCAAAGCACGTTGATGGCAGAGCGGGCGACCCATGCCGGAGATCACTGGGTGCTGGAGCAGGTGAAGTTAACGCGGCTCGAGTCAGGCGCTACTCACACCGAAGAAAAAACGCTCTGGCGGTGGGATACGGCCATTACGCCGCAGCTGCTGACGCTCGACGTGGTGGACCCCGAAACCTTGCCGGTGCTGCAGCTCTGGCCTTATGCGCAGTATTTAAAGCAACAGGGCATGGTGTTTGTCGACATTGAGCTCGCGTTTTGGCGGAAGTTATTGCAGCCCCTCGCGACACTGGGTTTGGTGCTGGTTGCAATGTCTTTCATTTTCGGGCCGCTGCGCGAAGGCACGATGGGAGCCAGAATTTTTGTCGGTGTCATTGTGGGGGTGGTGTTCCGGATCAGTCAGGATTTTTTTGGTCCGGCGAGCCTGATTTTTGGCTACGATCCGATGGTTGCGGCACTGTTTCCCATAGCAATGTGCTGGCTGGGTGGAGCCTGGCTTCTGTGGCGTCGCGCATGAGAAATCTCGGTGTAATGCGACCCCCGCTAACCGGACTTTGGCACCAATACTAAACGGGTTTGTGACAGGCGATCGTGCCAGTAGCGATGGTGAGGCGGTACGAAGCGCCAGAGGTAGCCGCCACCGAAAAATACTGCCGAGAGCATTGCCCCCGATAGGCGTATCGTCACTTGTTTCCATGTGAGCGGCTCGCCCGATGTGCTCATCAGCTCGATACGCCAGGCCTGCATTCCGAGTGTTTGCCCCGCACGGCGCCAGAAGATGCCGAAAAATAGGAGCAGGATCAGTATCCAGCTGCACCATTGTAGAACTGCTGGCACCGCGGGTTCGTCAAGGGTTTTGGTCGGGCCAAAGACCGCTATCCATAGCGCGGCGGCGGCCATAAAAAGCGGAATAATGAGTAGCGAGTCGTAGAGCATCGCCAGTAAATGTCGCCAGAATGGGGCTGCTGGAAGTGGTTCGGTGGTGTTCAGAGAGGAGTCCATGTGCGGGTGCGTATCCGGGAGATGTCTGGGCTATTTCAACGTAAAATAGCATGCTTGAGATCGGGACTGCTGATATGACGATACAGAGTGAGATGACAACAGCGCTGGAAGAGACGTTTCGGCCCGGGGCGCTGTCGGTTGAAAATGAGAGCCATCGGCATAATGTGCCAGTCGATTCCGAGACGCATTTTAAGGTGACGCTGGTTAGCGAGAGGTTCATCGGCCAGCGCAGCGTCAAACGACACCAATCGGTCTATGCCGTGCTGGCCGAATGGCTGGCAGGGCCGGTGCACGCCCTGGCGCTCCACACTTATACACCTGAAGAGTGGGCGCAGATTGATGCGGCACCCGACTCACCTGACTGTCGGGGCGGTACCGGGAAATGACCCGAGTAGAGCCGCATGCAGACCGGGTCGTGGCGGCGCTGTACCGTTTTGTGACGTTGGAGGATTACGCCGACCTAAAGACGCCTTTGCTGGAGGTGTGCCGGCAGGCAGAGGTAAAAGGAACGCTGCTGCTCGCGCGGGAAGGCATCAATGGCACGATTGCGGGCAGCCAAACCGGAGTTGATTCGGTGATTCGCTGGTTGCGCCGCGACCCACGTCTTGCCGATCTTGACTGGAAGGAATCGCGGCACGCTGCAGCGCCTTTCCACCGTATGAAAGTGAAGTTGAAGAAAGAGATCGTCACCATGGGGGTGGAGGACATCGATCCGACCGCCTGCGTGGGACGCTACGCAACGCCGGCGCAATGGAATGTGCTGATTGATGATCCCGAGTGTCTGGTAATAGATACCCGAAACGATTACGAAGTGGCCATTGGCAGTTTCAAAGGAGCGGTGAACCCGGGCACGCAGAGCTTTCGAGATTTTCCAGGCTGGGTTCGGCGTCATCTGAAGCCCGAAAAGCATACCAAGGTGGCGATGTTTTGCACGGGAGGCATCCGCTGCGAGAAGTCGACTTCTTACCTTGTTTCGCAGGGGTTTGATGAGGTCTGGCATCTCAAGGGTGGGATTCTCAAATATCTCGAAGAGATGCCGCAACCCGAATCTCGCTGGGAGGGAGAGTGCTTTGTTTTCGACTCGCGCGTGGCGATTGACCACAACCTTGAGAAGGGGAGTTTTGATCAGTGTTATGCCTGCCGGCATCCGATCACGGAACAGGACAAGACCTCGGAGCACTACGAGAAGGGCGTGTCTTGCCCTCGGTGCTACGGGGATCTGACGGCCAACAAGCTGGCCCGTTTTAAAGAGCGGCAAAGACAGGTTGAATTGTCGGCCGGTCGCGGCGAGCAACACATCGGTAGCCCACCCCCTGAGCGTCAGCGCAGTCGTCGGACTCGCTCAAGCAGTGACTGAGCGGGGTAAAAAAAGCTCACCGTGTTGCCATCCCCTGCTGAAATGATGCCGAGTAGCCGAGCGCTGCCGCTGGCGGTTTGAGTAAGAATCGCGCCGCCAGACGCACCCTGCCTGGCAACGCAGTTTGACGCCGCCGGGCGGGATTCTGAGTCGGTCACACGGCAGGCCGTATCGGCGACCAGCTGTCTGTGGGTCACTGAGTCATGGAGATGCTCGGTGGGGGCGAAGCCGGCCGCGATGACTCGCGAACCGGACCGAGGCCGGGTAAGGGAGATGGGAATCCAGCCTGCGGTGAAAATAGGACGCTGCGCGCGCAGTAGGGCCCAATCCTCCAGCATAGAGCCGCCGCTCTCGATGAGTGTCAGCATCAAGGGCTCCTCTTCTCGGGGTAAGACGAGTTGCAGCGGGTCAAGGGTCGATCGATAACCGTCGAAGCAGTGCCACGCGCTGACAAAAATAGGCAGCGGGCCGGGAGTGATGGCCACCGCCGAACAATGTTCCGTGAAGTGCCGGAGTTGGCCATCCTCTATTCGTTTCACAGGGACTTCCAGTTGACCGATGGCTAGCTGCCAGTTGGCGGTATGTGGCCCGAGAGGTGTTCGCGGGTCGCCGGCTGGCGCGGCCGTTGGGGCCAACGACAGCCCGATATAGAGTATCGCTCTGGCCAAAGAGTGATTGCCGCGACGACACATAGCAAAGCCGGTGCATCCGATTGATCGGGCAAAGTATCACTCCCGGCGTCACTCTGAAAAGCGCATCGTATTAGAAGGCCATTTTCTGCTCTCCCTTAGTGTAATCTCGCGCTGCGGTCAGTCAGATGATGGCTCTCCACGATCTGCCTCAGAGGAGTAAACATTGCAGTACACAGCACAACAGCTGAGAACCGGATTGGCACTCGGGGTTATCGCCAATATTATTTGGGGTGTATCTGCCCTGTACTGGGTTGAAACAGCGCCCGTCAGCCCAGCGGATGTGGTGGCCCACCGGGCAATCTGGAGTTTGCCGGTGGCAGCACTGGTATTGCTGTGGGCGGGGCGATTCCGCGCAACCTGGGCTTTGGTGCGAGTGCCAAAAACACTGCTCTGGAGTGCTGCGGGCACCATTCTCTTGAGCCTCAACTGGGGTGTGTTCGTCTATGCGGTTTTCTCCGGACGCGCCACGGAGGCGAGTCTGGGCTATTTCATGGTGCCGCTTCTCACTATCGTGGTCGGCAAGGTGGTGTTTCATGAGACGCTGGGTCCGGCTCAGCGAATCGCGATTGTGTTAGCGGTAATGGCGGTAGCGCTCCAGCTGGTGTCCTTCGGCAGCCTGCCTTGGATCAGTCTGGTCGTGGGCACTAGCTTCCCCCTGTACGCCGCGATTCGTAAAAAGATTGAAGCCGACACCATGCAGGGATTGTTTATTGAAACGCTCTGCATGGCGCCCTTTGCCTTGACATGGTTGTGGATGACGGGCGGTGCTGGGATGGGTCAGCACGGCTTAAAGGTCGATGTATTCCTGTTGCTCGCGGGTGTCTATACCGCGACGCCCCTGCTGACCTATATTGCGGCGTCGCGGCTGTTACCGCTGAATATCGTTGGCTTGATCTCTTATCTCGGACCGTCACTGCAGCTCTTGGTAGCGCAAACGGTGCTGGGCGAATCTATTGACACGGTCACCGTTATTTCTTTCGCGTTGGTTTGGGTTGGCGTGCTGCTGGTGTCGGGTCAGGGATTGGCGCGCATTCGGAAGCGCTAGTGGCGGGCTGGATGATAAGCGTATGACCATCGCAGTACGATTAAGGCAGGAGTGGCTGGCACTGCTTGAGCAAGAATTCGAGCAGGAGTACATGAGGCAGTTGGGCGGGTTTTTACGCGCCGAGAAAGCTGCGGGCAAGGTCGTTTATCCGGCGGGCACAGACTTTTTCGCAGCCCTCGAGGCCACCCCTCCGTCTGCGGTCAAAGTCGTGATTTTGGGTCAGGATCCCTATCACGGTCCGGGCCAGGCTCATGGCCTCAGTTTTTCCGTCAAGGGGGAGCAGAAGATCCCGCCGTCGTTACGGAATATTTTCCGGGAGCTGCATGAGGATGAGGGGCTGGTCCAGCCAGCCCATGGTGATCTGTCTGTGTGGGCCGAGCGAGGTGTGCTGCTGCTCAATAGCGTGCTGTCGGTTGAGCGAGGTCTCGCAGGGTCCCATCAAGGTAAGGGTTGGGAGCAATTCACAGATGCGGTGATTGCTCAACTGAACGAGAGTCAGGCGCCGCTGGTATTTATGTTGTGGGGTGCCCATGCGCAGCGAAAGGGGGCGGGCATTGATCGTGATCGCCACTGTGTTTTGGTTGCTCCGCATCCTTCGCCGCTGTCAGCCCATCGCGGCTTTCTAGGTTGTCGACACTTTAGTCGGGCCAACGCCTTCTTGATCGCGAATCAACGTGAGCCGGTAGATTGGTCATTGTCCTCGTGACAGGGCGAAATATGGGTCAGCGCTTCGCCTCCCGCCCGCAGGGTAACCCTGCCTGCTACCGCCGCGGGGACGAGTTCAAGGAGCAATTCGGTGTGTTCACTGTGCTGGCAATGGTTGACGATGCTACCGACAGGCCGGTTCTCTGCGTCGATCAGTGCGTCGCCCGATGCGACGGGAGCGGCCACTTGTGCGCGGTGCAGTCGGCGTTTCGGCGTGCCCCGATAGTGTAGCCGAGCGATAATTTCCTGGCCGGTATAGCACCCTTTGCTGAAGCTGACTGTCCCGTTAAGGTCGTAATTAAGATCTTGTGGTAAGTATTGACCCACGGTTTGTAGTTCAATTCTCGCTCGGTTGCCCAGTATGTCAGGCCAACTTTGAGCCGAGGGTTCGTGGTCTTCCCTCGAGCGGGGTGGCCGCCATTGTTCCTGATATCCGGCCTCGACGGGAATCGTCACGGCCGTTAAATTTTTTGCGTCATATTCTAGTGTTGCGTGAGGTTCGGCTTGGATGCCCGGGGTGCGCTCAACGAGCCAGTCAGTGGGCGACAGCTCGCATCGGGAAAAGGCAAGGTAGGGCGTGAGATGTTCCGCCAGCTTGAGCATGACAGGCTGCCGTCCTCTGAGCAGGACTTCTGTATCGCTGACCACGACGGCTAAAATATCGGCTAATACGCGCCCTTTGGGATTGCAAAACGCAGCATAGCGTATGTCTCCGGGGGCACAGGCTTTGAAATCGGCCGTAGTTTGCCCATGGAGGAAGTCGCCAGCCGCTTTGCCTTGCAGCCGCATGACGGTATCGGCCTGATCGGCGGGGGTACCAGATTGGGGTAGAGTCGAATCGGTCACGTTAGGCACCGCAAAATGAGAAAGGCCTATACTACAACGTTTAGTGCGAGAGGCCGCCGGTGTCTGATGGATCAACGAGAAGAGTGGAATAGGGCAAAGTGGGCCAGCCGCCGCGGGCTGCTGGAGCTTGATCTGTTGTTATCCCCATTTGTAGCGGAGGCCTTCAGCGATTTAAGTGACGACCTTAGGGCTGACTATCGCGAACTGCTCTTTCAGGATGATCAGGATCTTCTGGAGTGGATTATGGGGCGGGCGGACATCACCAATGTTCGATTCCTCGACATCGTTGACAGCATCAGACGTTTCCACCGCATTCCATTGTAACGGCGCTCAGTCCGAATACGCGGGCAGCGTATCGGTCGGTCCGCTCAGCGCCGACGCAGGATCAAAATGAGGCGGGATCAGGATGGAATCAGAGGCCTTTGCCGCGGAATCAGGATAGTCTGAGTTGTAATGTAAGCCCCGACTCTCTTTTCGTCCCGCGGCGCACTGGACCATCAGCTGCGCAATCCTTGCCAGGTTCCGCATCTCTAGGAGCGGTCGAGTGATCTGAAAGCGCCCGTAATAGCCAGAGACCTCTCTATCCAGCAGAGCGATCCGCTCAGCGGCATTGTGCAGTCGTCTGGATGTGCGCACGATCCCTACATAGTCCCACATCAATCTCCGCAGCTCTTGCCAGTTGTGCTGAATCACGACTTCCTCATCAGAGTCTCTGACGCGACTGTCGTCCCATGCCTCGGGCACTGTGCTTAGGGGGGTGATGGAGTCCGCAATGTGCTCGGCGGCCGACTGCGCATAAACGAAACATTCGAGTAATGAATTACTGGCCATTCGGTTGGCGCCGTGCAGGCCAGTGCAGGCCGACTCTCCGACCACGTAAAGCCCGGGCACGTCGCTGGCGCCAAATTGATTCACTACCACACCGCCGCAGGTGTAATGGGCGGCGGGGACAACCGGGATGCGATCACGAGTGATATCCATGCCCAGTGCCAGACAGCGTTTGTAGGCCTGCGGAAAGTGGTGGGTGATGAACTCTGGCGACCGCTTGCTGATATCGAGGAAGACACAGTCGGCACCGAGACGCTTCATTTCGTAATCGATCGCTCGCGCGACGATGTCCCGGGGCGCCAATTCCTCGCGGTCGTCGAAGCGGGACATGAAGCGCTCACCGCCGGGTAAGTGGAGGGTCGCCCCCTCACCCCGCAGCGCCTCGGTCATCAAAAATGATTTGCTGTCAGGGTGATAAAGGCAGGTGGGGTGAAATTGATTAAATTCGAGGTTGGCGACCCTGCAGCCCGCTCGCCACGCTACCGCGATACCGTCTCCGCTAGCGCCGTCGGGGTTGGTCGTGTATCGGTATGCCTTGCTGGCACCCCCTGTCGCCAGCACCACCGCATCTGCGCTCACGGTATCGACCCGATTGTGCTCCGTGCTCAACAGATAGGCGCCACAGACTCTTGAACCTGTTTTGATGACGTCAACCAGACAGCGATCCGTCAGCAAAGTGATGTTAGAGGCCTCTGCCACGCGGCTGGCCAGCACCTCCGATAACGCGCGTCCGGTCTGGTCAGCGGCGTGAATGACTCGGCGGTGGCTGTGCCCACCTTCAGTCGTCAGATGAAACTCGCGGAATTCGGCGTCTTGTTGGTCCTCGCGCAGATCGAAGTGCATGCCCTGAGACACCAGCCAATCGACCATCTGTCGACTGCGGCCAACCGTAAACTGCACCGCGGGTTCGTGACACAGGCCGGCGCCCGCGGCCAACGTATCTGTAACATGCGCCTGCACCGAGTCCCGATCATGCAGCACCGCTGCCATGCCCCCCTGGGCCCAAAGCGTAGAGCCCGAGCCCAGTTGGGTTTTCGACAGGACGGCTACCTTTAGTTGCGGCGGCAATTGCAGAGCAAGACTCATCCCAGCGGCACCGCTGCCGATAATGAGCACGTCAAATCGGGAAATAGTAGGCATATTTCATCGGCCGTTGGTTCGGTGCAGGTGCGGTATAGTAATGAAGAGATAAGTGTAATGTATCGGGAACTTTTTGCCTGCGCTGTGTTCATACAGGCCAATGGGTGTCCGGTAGGGTGGGCATCCCGGTATGTCGGGTAAAACAAAGGCGCGGTTGTGACAGCCTCTGACACAGATAAGCAACTGGTTCAGAGGGCGCAGCGCGGCGACCTGAGAGCGTTCGACCTGCTGGTATTGAAATATCAGGGACGGATTGCAGCGTTGGTCAGCCGGTACGTGTCAGACCCGGGAGAGGCAGAGGACGTCACTCAGGAGGCGTTTATCAAAGCCTTTCGGGCATTGGAGCAGTTTCGTGGTGACAGTGCGTTTTATACGTGGCTGTACCGTATAGCGGCAAATGCGGCCAAAAATTATTTGGTCGCCAAAGGGCGCAGGCCTAGGGCTGATGCGACCATCGAGGACGCCGAGGGCTTTGACGATGGATGGCTGCTCGCGGAGAGTAGTTCGCCCGAGGCGGTTGCGATGGGCGACGAGCTCGCCGGAGTCGTGGAGGCAGCGATGCGAGCGCTGCCAGATGAGTTGAGGTCCGCCCTAACACTCAGGGAGCTTGATGGTTTGAGCTACGATGACATTGCGGACGTTTTGGAGTGCCCTGTAGGCACGGTGAGGTCAAGAATTTTTCGAGCGCGTGAGGCGATTGACGCACGCGTGAGAGAGCAGATGAACGGAGAGTCGGGGTTTAGATGACAGCCGAAGACAGAGATAGAGAGGCGCTTTCAGCGCTGATGGATGGCGAGGCGCAAGAGCTTGAACTGCGTCGGGTGCTCGATTCGATCTCCAGTGACCCGTCTCTACGGGAGCGGTGGCGGCGGCAGCAGCAGGTGCGGGAGCGCCTGCAGGGGCAGCGTACTCACGCGCCTGATGTCGACGTATCAATTCGAGTGCGCGAAGTGCTCGATACCGGACGGTCTGCCAGTCGAAATCCAATCTGGAGTATGGCCGTTGCGGCGTCAGTGACGCTGGCTGTGGTAATGGGGGGGCAGCAGTTGTTAATTCCTTCCTCGGGGATTGCGCCCGCTCCGGTGGTCAGTGAGCTGGGCGGGGCGGTCGTGCCGGTATTGGGCGCACAGCCAGTGCAAGCCAGTTTGGGCGCTCGCTCGCTCCCGGTGTCCAATCGTCAGACCGCGGGGATCCAGAGCGCAGGTCAGAGCGTCGCCGCGGTCTACGAGCGGCTGGCTCGGGACCGTTATCATCGCCTCAACGGTCGTCACGCGGCGTCGGCCGCGCAAAGCCACCCAGCGCCTTATATATCGTATGTTCGCGTCCCGGAAATCAAGCCCGAAGCACCTGTTTCAGAGTAACGCTGTTCGGCGCAGCCTGCGGCCGATCTTGGTCGCGTGGGCGCTCGTTGCGTTGCCTACTCAGGTGTCAGCTCAGGCTGATGAGCAGTGCGTCCTCAGTGCGCCATCGGAGAGGGCCTTGGCAACAATGTTGCAGGCGTCATCTGACGTTACTTTCGAGGGCACAGTGCTCTTCGAGCGCTCGGGATCCCGACAGTTTCTGACGGTGGCATCGACTGCTGAGGGCAACCGGGGGGAGCTGCGCCGGATGAACGCAGGGGCCAACCCCAGGTCCGAATTTTGGCCGATACCGAGTCGCTCGTTGACGAGAATTTGTCATGTGCTGGAGGTCTACGTCCCTAGGCTGGAGTCCGGCCGGATTATTGCGGGCCGCTCTACCCAGCGCCTCACGTTGCGGCCGCGCGATACGCTGCGACTGACGCATCTGGTGGATATGGACCAGTCGACTGGCCTGCCGCTGGCCATGATCACGCTGGATCTCGATGGACAGATGCTAGAGCGCTATGAGTATGCGGCCATCGAATATGAATCAGTTATTCCAGACGCGTCTGTCGGGAACGTCGTTGACGCAGAATACAAGCGCGGTCGCAATATTGTGCCCGGCTACTTTTTGATCTCTGAAAACCCCGATCGAGGTCTTTTTGTAGTCAGTGACGGACTGGCAACAGCCTCGGTTTTTGTCGAGCCGCTGCCAGCCGGCGCGCCGGTCGGTGAGGGTGCGATTATCGAGGGTGCGACGTTGACCTACACCAGGGGGGTCCGGTCTGGCAGCGGGGGACTGCTGATCAGCGTGCTGGGAGAGGTGCCGTTCGTCACCGCTCGGTTGTTGGCTGATGCGGTGCGCCCGCCCCTCGAGGACTCGTGATGGGTTGGCTGACGGAGACTGCGCGCGTTGTCGCGGTAGAGCATGACGCGGTATGGGTTGAAGCGGACCGGAGTGCGGCCTGCGGCAAATGTGCTGCGCGCGCCGGTTGTGGTCAAGGAGCCCTCTCCGCCTTACTGCAGAGTGGCAAGGGGCGCGTCAGAGCCAAGTCGGGGGACACGCTGGCTGCGGCGAGCTGCGAGGTGGGGGATGAGGTCGTGATACAGGTCCCTGAGTCAACCCTGCTGGGCGGTACCCTGTTGATCTATGGTGCGCCTTTGCTCGCGGGTACCGTGATTGCGATGCTCGCGTCTCATTGGGGGGACCTCTGGTCTGCTTTGGCCTTCGCTGCCGGTCTCTTGAGTGGTTTTGCTATCCTTCGGGCCGTCAGCGTGAGGTCAGGGGGTGTATTGCCCGGTCTCGCTGAGCCCAGGTTGGCCGCAAAGCAGGACAACCAGATAGACGGGCTGCTCGTAAAGAGCTGATCTCAATTTCCTTAATATAATGCGGAGTACGGCGATGATCGTTCGCTTTCTGATATTGGTGCTGGCACTGTCTGCGATGGCGCAGCGAAGCGTGGCCAGCCTGCCTGATTTCACTGAAATAGTGGACTCAGCGTCGCCGGCAGTGGTGAAGATCCTAGTCGAATATGAGTCGGAGAATCCCCGGTATCAGGAGCAGATGGAGGAATTACCTGAGGCACTGCGACGCTTTTTTGACTTTCGTGGCGGCCCCCCTGTGCCACGCGAGCGCGCGGGTATGGGTTCAGGTTTCATTTTTTCTAGCGACGGCTATGTCGTGACTAACAATCATGTCGTGGAGAATGCCAGACAGGTGGTGGTTCGCTTGCCGGACCGGCAGGAGTTCGATGCAGAAGTGATTGGCACAGACCCGCGGTCCGATTTAGCGGTGCTTAAAGTAGACGCCAGTCGCCTGCCCTTTCTGCAGTTGGCCGATGAAGATGACGTCAAAGTAGGGCAGTGGGTGCTCGCGATCGGGTCACCCTTCAGTCTCGATTTTTCTGTGACAGCGGGCATCGTCAGCGCGCTGGGTAGAAGTCTGCCAACCGAAACAGGGGACAACTATGTGCCTTTTATCCAGACTGATGTGGCCATTAATCCTGGGAACTCCGGAGGGCCGCTATTTAACCTTGATGGAAACGTGATTGGCGTGAATTCCCAGATCTTTACGCGATCGGGCGGTTCTATCGGGCTGTCGTTTGCCATTCCCGTGTCAGTCGTTCGCAACGTGATCACTCAGATCCGGGAAAAGGGCGTCGTCGAGCGTGGCTGGCTCGGCGTCAGCATTCAGGACGTTGACCGTAATCTGGCTGAATCTTTCGGGCTTGATCGCCCCAGAGGTGCGCTCATCGCGCAGGTCGGTCGAGATTCGCCCGCTGAGCGGGCAGGATTGCAGCCCGGTGATGTGATTACGGTGTTTGACGGCGAGCCGATCGAGACCTCAGCGGATCTGCCGCATGTGGTGGGGTTGATTGCTCCCGGTACGCGCGTCGAGGCACTCATTGTCCGCGAAGGCGAGGAGCAAGCGATTGGCGTCGAGGTCGGTGGACTGGCCGCAGATGAAGTGGCGCGTGTTGAGGCCGGCGCTGCTGCAGACGGCAGCATGACTTTATTGGGGATGCGTATCGCTGAAGCGGAGCCAGCGGTTCTATCTGAGTTGGGGCTGTCAGGTGGCGTTGTGATCAGAGAGGTGGCCCTCAATTCGCCGGCCGAGGAGGCTGGCGTTAGGTCGGGTGATATTCTGACTCGGTTGGGTAGCCGCCCGATTAGCCGCGTGGAAGATCTCGAAAGTGCTGCTGAGGAGCTGGCCCCGGGGCGATCCGTTCACGCACGTCTCATTCGGGGCCAGAGCCCGTTATTTATTGGTATTCGTATACCCGAAGCAGACTGATGAGTCGCCTCCGGGCATGCTAAAATTACCGCATCGATCAAGCGGCCTGTGTTGTCAGTGGCCCGCATTCCTTTGAGGCAATCTAACTGTGGCTGAGCTCAGTCATATAAGAAACTTTTCTATCATCGCCCACATTGATCACGGCAAGTCCACGCTTGCGGATCGATTCATTCAGCATTGTGGCGGGCTGTCCGAGCGGGAAATGGCTGAGCAGGTGCTCGATTCCATGGATATCGAGCGGGAGCGGGGCATTACGATCAAAGCGCAAAGTGTGACCCTGGACTACCAGGCTCAAGACGGCGCGATTTATCAGCTGAATCTCATTGATACGCCTGGCCACGTCGATTTTTCTTATGAGGTATCCCGTTCTCTCGCGGCCTGCGAGGGCGCGCTGCTAGTGGTGGATGCGGGGCAGGGCGTCGAGGCGCAGTCCGTGGCAAATTGCTACACGGCAATCGAGCAGGGACTCGAAGTATTGCCCGTGCTGAATAAAATGGATCTTCCGCAGGCGGACCCCGAGCGAGTTCAGCAGGAAATCGAGGAGATTATTGGTATTGATGCGACCGGGGCGGTTCCGGCCAGCGCGAAAACCGGCATGGGTATTGAAGACGTGCTGGAGTATCTCGTAGAGCACATTCCCGCGCCTACGGGTGATCGTGATGCTCCGCTTCAGGCGCTCATCATTGATTCGTGGTTTGACAACTATCTAGGCGTCGTCTCGCTGGTGAGGGTAAAGCAGGGTCGGCTCGGCAAGCGAGACAAGTTTGTCGTCAGCTCGACTGGGAAGCAGCATCAGGCTGACATAATCGGGGTCTTCACGCCGCGCAGGACTGAGACCGGCAGCCTGATGGCGGGGGAAGTGGGCTTTGTCGTGGCGGGCATCAAGGACATTAAAGGCGCGCCCGTTGGGGACACGTTGATCTCGGCGTCGCATCAAGAGACAAGCGCGCTGCCCGGTTTCCAGAGTGTTAAGCCACAGGTCTATGCCGGCATCTTTACCGTCAACTCCGATGACTACGAGGATTTCAGGGATGCGTTGGGCAAACTGACGCTAAACGACGCCTCGCTCTTTTATGAGCCGGAGTCGTCGGATGCCCTCGGGTTTGGATTTCGGTGCGGCTTCCTCGGGATGCTGCACATGGAGATTATTCAGGAGCGTCTGGAGCGGGAATACAACCTCGATCTCATTACGACCGCACCGACGGTCATTTACGAGATTGTGACCAAGAGTCAGGAAACGGTTTATGTCGATAACCCCTCCAAGCTGCCAGACGTCGGGGACATTGAGATCATGCGTGAGCCTATCGCGCGCTGCACTATCCTCACGCCTCAGGAGTACCTTGGTGCGGCGATCACGCTGTGTGTTGAAAAGCGGGGTGTTCAAGTTGATCTGCAATTTTTGGGTCAGCAAGTTCAGGTGATCTACGATATTCCCATGGCAGAGGTAGTGCTCGATTTTTTCGATCGACTCAAGTCAGTCAGCCGTGGTTACGCCTCTTTGGATTACGGATTTGAGCGGTTTGAGGCGGCATCCCTATCGCGCCTCGATGTATTGATTAATGGCGATCGGGTCGACGCGCTGGCCATCATTGTGCATCGAGACCATGTGCAGTCGCGCGGGCGCGTATTGACGGAGAAGATGAAGGAGCTCATTCCGCGGCAAATGTTCGATGTCGCGATTCAGGCGGCCGTGGGTGGGAAAATTGTCGCGAGACAGACAGTGAAGGCGCTGCGCAAAAACGTGACTGCTAAGTGCTATGGCGGAGATGTGACCCGTAAAAAGAAGCTTTTGGAAAAACAGAAGGCAGGAAAAAAGAGAATGAAGCAGGTGGGGAATGTAGAGATACCTCAATCTGCGTTTTTGGCGGTATTGCAGGTGGACGGTTGACGGGCCAGAGGGCTCGTCAGTGTATGATGAGGCGTATTAATTGTGGCAATGGGGGCGTGGAAAATACGCCCTCAAAAACGCCCCGGTTGATGAAGAGAGCGATAGACTATGAACATTGATTTCCCGCTGATTTTGGTCATTGTCGTGCTGGGTAGTGGG
>CESO01019505.1_pt1 | contig 15268 bp, 19 predicted proteins | sample 356341 | NCBI WGS metagenome assembly CESO01 (sample SAMEA2621812, study PRJEB7988) | marine metagenome | biome: marine biome (ENVO:00000447); feature: deep chlorophyll maximum layer (ENVO:xxxxxxxx); material: "saline water (ENVO:00002010), including plankton (ENVO:xxxxxxxx)" | depth 35 m
TAGGATTAGGGTGTCCGACGTTCGAGAGACTGGCCGTAATGCTCAAGGCGTCAAATTGGTGACTCTGAATAAAGGTGAAAAACTTCAGGCGGTAGCCCGAGTGATGCCGGACGATGAATCTGAAGAAGATGAAACAGAGGTAGTCGAAGATTCGGGATCCGATTCATAGATCGAGAGAATGATGAAATTTCAGGGTGGAGGGAATGATTCCCGCCACCCTTTTTATGCCAAAAGGCAGCCGGATAGTCTGTCTGACCGCTGCCTAGCAATGATCGAAACTGGGGATCTTGAGGGTTTTCATCACGCTGGTAGGCATCAATTAGGATTCACGCGTCTTTCTGATCTCGCGGCACACTCAAACGAGGCTTAGATTATTTAACGATGAGAAATCGCTGAAACCTTTCGCTGGAGGGGGCGGCAAAATTATGCTAGTCTGAAGGAAGTTATGAAACGCATTTTTCTCAGCGCGCTTGGTTTTTGTGCCCTGGCTTTTGCCGCCAGTGCTCAGGACAGTCCACCGAAACACATTCGCTTTCTCGCTTTGGGTGAGCTTCCTGTCTGGAAAGAAGAGTTAAAAGATGGAGTTCGAAAGGGTATCAAACCACCCGAGGGCTCAGTTCCCCCCGCAGCTACGGCTCTTCTTTCTGGGGATCAGGCGATTCCCTTTAAAATGACACTGCGGGCTCTTACTAATGTTCTCACCATGGCTCCGACTACTCCCAAGTTGGAAATCAGGAAGGGTAAGGATGCGGCGGCGGTTCCTTGGCTTTCCACCCGTAAGCCAGCGGCTCCATTGAGTCTCGGCGTTCTTTTTCGCGATCCAGCTACGATGAGTTGGAATAACCCTAAAATGCTTCTTCTCAAGGACGACCCTTCGGCTCTCAAAGCGGGTGAAATACGGTTTGTTAACGTTTCCGATAAAACGGTGCTGGTAAAATTGGGAACGAAAGCTTTTGGAATTGCGCCAGGGAAGACAGCGACTCGGCCAATCAAGGAGGGGAGAACGCCGATTCTCGTCGGATATCTTGACGGAAAGACCCAGAAAGAAATTTGGGAAAACCAACTTAAAGTTTTAAGCAAGCAAAGGGTTCAGTGCTTTTTTTATAAGGCTCAAAATCCAAGAGCAACTGGAGCGGTGAGGTTTTACTTTGCACCGGAGCCGGTGCCTAGAGTGCCAAAAAGTTCTTAAATATCTTTAGAAGAGCATTTTTATGATGGATCAACCTTCCTGCGCTGGAGGTTGATCTTTTTTTTTGATAGGAGTTCCTTTAGAAGAGCCATCCTTTAGCTTCGCTAATATTGTGTTTACTTTGTAAAACAATATCGATATTGATCGAGCGAGAACACCTTGGAAATTGGAACCCAGAGTTAGAAAATCTTCTATTTCTGAGTGATAAGGTTCTTTAATTCCGTTCACAGGGTTTTTTCCTTGGGAGGGAGATTTAGTTTTTTTCGTTGAATTAGCTAGGAAGTAACCATTTCTGAATCATTTCGGGCGAACCTTGACGGGGAGAGACTCGCCTGCATAATGCCGCCGTTTTCCCACCAAATAGGTTGGGAAAACGACCAACCCTAATAATCCTAGGAAAGACCCATGGCAAATTACGCAATTAATGGATTCGGCCGCATTGGCCGGATGGTGCTTCGTTCAATGACTGATGACGAACTTAAAAAAGTCGTCGCTATCAACGATCTCACCGATAACAAGACCCTCGCTCACCTTCTCAAGTATGACTCTTCGCAGGGCCAGTTCGCTCGCGAAGTGAGCTATGATGAGGGCCATATCATTGTGGATGGACACAAAATTCACGCTACAGCCGAGCGGGACCCCGCTAATCTGCCTTGGGGTGATTGGAATGCCGATGTCATCCTTGAGTCCACTGGATTCTTTTGCAGTCGTGAGGGTGCTTCCAAGCATCTCTCGGCTGGGGCCAAGAAGGTTCTCATTTCTGCTCCTGCTTCTGATCCTGATCTCACAATGTGTCTCGGAATCAATGACAATGAATATGATGCAGCGAATCACCACATTGTTTCCAACGCATCTTGTACTACCAACTGCCTAGCACCTCTTGCTAAGATTCTTAATGATAAGTGGGGTCTTAAGCGAGGCTTCATGAGCACCATTCACAGCTACACTGGTGACCAAAGTCTTCTTGATGCTCCTCACGGTGATCTTCGCCGTGCTCGTTCCGCTGCTGAGAACATTATTCCTTCCTCCACTGGCGCAGCCCGCGCGATTGGCCTCGTCATTCCCGAGTTGAATGGAAAACTCAATGGGGGTGCGTTTCGTGTTCCAACTCCTACCGGCTCACTCACTGATCTGGTTGCTGAAATTGGTGCTGACGTCACCGCTGAAGAAGTGAATGCCGCTTTCAAGGAAGCTGCCGAAGGTCCTCTTAAAGGTATTCTTCACTACAGTGAGATGCCACTCGTTCTTCAAGATATCGTGGGTGATCCCCACAGTTCTATCTTCGACAGTGATTTGACCACCGTTATAGACGGCAATATGGTGAAAGTCTGCTCATGGTATGATAATGAGTGGGGTTATTCTAACCGTGCTGCTGACGCCATGAAGATGCTCGGTGACTCGCTTTAGGATCCTCGAATTTTAATTACTTTCAAGAGGCCCGACTGAACAATCAGTCGGGCTTTTTTATATGGTGGCTTCTGAGAGAGCAATCGCGAGAGCAAAAAGGCAGCATTAGGGAGGGGTTAAATTCCCGTGGAAGCGTTGGTGGAATCAATCTTGAGGCTTTTTTTATTGGACAGAACCGTGCTTCAACGATAATTCACCGCCCAGCGGCAGCGTAGCTCAGGGGTAGAGCAGAGGACTCATAAGCCTTTTGTCGGTGGTTCAAATCCACCCGTTGCTACCATTTCTCTCAAAACCCCGTGGTCGGTTAGACCACGGGGTTTTGTTTAAAGAGTTAAAAAGTGATCTGAGAAAGCGGAGCTCTGTCTCAAGTAATCCCGTGAGTCGGGCAATTGAGAGGGGAATCAACCTCAAATTCGAACAGGAACCAAAAAATACACCCTTTAGGGAAAATTCGGATCGATCGCCGAAAATTAGAAGAACCTGTTACCGCCTTCCTCCCATTGCCGTCGATTGCGTTTGGTGAGACGTCCTTGGTCGCCTTCTTTGCGGCTTTGGCGGTGTTCCTTGTTAGCCAACCGGCGGTGTTCCGCCTCGGCAATAATCTGTCCCGGAGTATGATCATGGTAAGCCTCGCGCGCTAGTGGGGCACCGACTCTTTTTTCGATGAGCTGAATCACTTCGATGTTGCGTTTGTAGGCATTGTCTGACGAGGGAACTTCAAGAGTATCACCTATTTTGAGAGCGGTGCTGGGTTTGAGCGTTTTGCCGCTCCGCTTCACCTTGCCGGTTGAGCAGTCGTGGGAAGCTTGGCTCCGGGTTTTGTAGAGTCGGACTGACCAGAGCCATTTATCAACGCGCATTTGCCTGAGGAGGTGGGGGAATGAGGAGCACGATCTCACCCCTCACTTTCCGTTCTGAAAAATAAGCTGCGATTTCACTACTGGTGCCATGATGCAGGGTTTCAAAGGCCTTGGTGAGTTCTCTTGCGACGCAGATGGACTGGTCTGGAGCCAGTTCGTTTAGGATCTCAAGAGTAGAAGGTAGCCGATGTGGGGATTCAAAAAACAAAGTGGTCTCACTGCTTTCGAGGGCTCTCTGAAGTTGTTTACCACGTTTGCCTTTTTTCACATGGAGGAATCCGTGAAAGGAAAATGGATGAGGAGGAAATCCCGACGCTACAAGTGCGGTTGTGATTGCGGATGGGCCCGGTAAAACGGTGAATTCGATTTCTTCATCACGACAGGCTTTGAGGAAACGGTGCCCAGGATCAGAAAGGCAAGGTGTGCCAGCATCAGAGATGATGGCGATCGTCTCTCCTTTGCGGGCTCGTTCTATTAACTCAGGAATTCGTTGCTGCTCGTTGTGGTCATGCAGAGAGATGAGGGGTCGGGAAATTTCTAGATGGTTAAGGAGACGCAAAGAATGTCGGGTGTCCTCACAGGCGATAAGATCAGCTTCCCGGAGTGTTTCAATTGCGCGTAGGGTGATATCCCCAAGATTCCCGATAGGAGTTGGGACAAAGGTAACAACGGCTACTCTGGGATGGTCTTTAGATGCCATCAGCGAGGCGAGCGATAATGGATTGAGTAGCACGCTGCAAAGCGTCAGGAAGGGCATTCATGCGAGCAGTTTGCAGATTATCATCCACAAAGAGGCGAGAATCCCCCCGTTCCCGGCCTGCGTCGAGGACAATTCCAGGGCGGTTATTGTCGGTTAATTTGTAGGAAACCGTCACGCGGAGCTGAAGTTCTTCTGATCTAAGAACATCGACCGTTGAAGAACGAACCTGTTGGTAATCAATTGCTTCGAGTGTGATTAAAAGCGTTGCATCAGCCGCACTGCTTCTTGTGAGCCGGTAAGTTCCATCGCTTACCAGCGCATCGACCATGGAATTGGTGGCAAGAGCTTCGACGCGGGGGAAAATGACACGACTCTTAGCAAGCGGAATGGAAATTGATTCAGTTTCTCGCAGGTGTTCGGGCTTATTTCCACCAAATTGGTATCCGGCACATGAAGTCAGGAAGCCAAAGCTGAGAGCCAGAAGGACAACACGTAGCATGAGTTACTGGGTTGAGAGCTTGTTGATCCAACCTTGGGCGCTTGTGCGCAGTGGTCCGGGATTTGAGCGCATGACAGTGTCACGGTAGTAGACAAGAGCTGATGAAATTTGCCCTTTTTTCCGGTAGAACTCTGCGATTTCGTATGACCGCTGGATATTACCAGTAGCAAGCTTTGCAATTTGAACTTTTGCCATTTTAGCTTGTTTGGAAGTTGGGTAGCGAATGATTACGTCTTCAAAGGCTCGCTTAGCCCGGTCTAGGTTAGCACTGTCTTGATCACCATCTTTGGATTGAGCGAACAAGATTTCGCCAATTTGGTATTGTGCGTCAGGGGCATATTTAGAGTCAGGAAAATCTCGTGTTAGCTCGCGAAAAGCAGTGATGGCGAGAACCGCTTGAGAGGCTCGATCTCCACGAGATTGGTAAACTCTACCGATCGCGTATTGGGCTTTTTCGGCCGATAAGGCGCGTGGAGCGTTTTGACGGACTTTCGCGAGCATGGCGACACATTCTTTTAGAGTGAAACGTATTTTAAAGCCTATGAAGGAGTTTGTGATCTGCCCCTCAGTAGCTTGGGTGGCAATCATTTCTTGCCGCGCCATGGCTTCAGCGTAATGAGGGGATGCTGGATATTTTGTGAGGATGGCATCATAAGCTTCAAAAGCCTCAAGCAAGTCACCGTCTTTCTCTAAAAGCTTGCCCCAACGAAAGGCGGACTCCGAAGCGGCAGGGCAAAGCGGATGGCGGAGGACGATCTTCTCGTATAATTTGATGGCTCGGCCAAGTTTACCTGCCTTTTCGGCAGCAATGGCTGAACTATAAAGAGCTTGAGCAATTTTCTCGGAGGCTCTGCTTTCGCTCGCAAGCCTCGCTGATTCGACGTCTCCCCCACAAGATGGTAAGAGTAGGCTGGCTGCGAATAGGATGATCGCATGCTTTAAAAGCTTCATGGGTGGTAAAATAGTGTCTTGGATGAAAAAGGAAAGAGAGCATTTGTTGGGGTCATGAGGGCTTGGCCGCTTTGCTGCTATTGTGATAGTATTCAGCTATGCGATCGACCCAGTTTTTGGAATGGAATCTACGCATCGCACTTGCGGTCTTTTTTTTGTGGAGTGGTTACGAAAAAATTCAGGACCTATCGGCATTTACCAGATCAGTTGGGAATTTTCAATTTGAGTGGAACGTGACTTGGTCAGGTGAGACTCGTAATTTCTTTGATGCCCCAACGGATGCATTCATTGCCTACCTTGTTCCTTGGTTTGAGGTTCTGGCAGCAGTGGCACTTTTGATTCCATATTCCAAAGTTGGAGGAGCGGTCATGCTGATAGGAATGCTGGTTTCATTCAATTTAGCTCTCGCATACGCGTGGAATCTTGGCATCGAGGATTTGAGGTGTGGGTGCCATGGAGTTTCTGATGCTCCAACCAATTATCCTCTCAAAATTGCCTCGAATTTTGGATTGATTTATATCTCTTCTTTGGTCCTTTGGCTCGTCTGGTATCATCGACGGCTTGCCAGCGAGACCGGGCTGCCTAAGGTTGAGGCATGACCTACTCCGAACGCTTGAAGACCCGCCTAGAAACAACTGGATCCGCTCTTTGCGTGGGGCTTGATCCGAGGCCCGATATGACGGACGGAGGGATTGAGGGAATTCCAGAATTTCTGCGTCGTGTGATTGGTGAGACGGCGGAGTTTGCGGCGGCCTTCAAACCGAACATCGCATACTTCGAAGCTATGGGGTTGCGGGGTTTGGAGATTTTGGATCAATTATTGGGTGAAATGCCCAAAGAAGTACCCGTCATTCTAGATGCTAAGCGAAGTGATATTGGAGAGACTCAAAAATACTATGCTCGAAGTTACTTTGAGAATTGGGAAGTTGATGCGGTGACGCTCAATCCATTTCTAGGATATGATACTCTCGAGCCATTTTTGGATTGGGAAGGGAAAGGGGTCTATCTCCTTGCGGTGACTTCAAACTCGGGGAGTCTTGATTTTCAGCGTCGAGACTGTGAAGGGAAGAAACTCTTCGAGCGAGTGGGTGAGCTTTGCGAACGGGCAAAATCGGAGGGCCGTAAGACAACCGCCGGGCTTGTAGTCGGTTTGACCAATGCCGATGGTGATGTGCTTGAAAATCTTCCGGATGTGCCGCTTTTGGTTCCCGGATTGGGAGCTCAGGGAGGGTCGCTTGATTCTTTGGCTGGAAGCGGTCGGAATGCGGCGAGTGTCATTAATGTTTCGCGCGGGATTACCTATGCCGAAGGAAATAATGACTACGCTGGATTAGCGAGGCACTGGGCTGATGAAATTACAAAGAGCCTTTCGTGAAACACGGATGATCTCCCCCATAAAGGTCTCTCTCAACGAGTGATTTCGGTTGCGAGTCGAGCAGAGGATGGTTATTCCCCTCCCATCATGGCTCGCATCAACGAAAATTTCCAGAAGCTTAAAGCGGGTTATCTCTTTCCCGAGATCGCCCGTCGTGTCAACGCCTACACTGAATCTGAGCCTGAGAAGGCCAAGCAGCTCATTCGCTGTGGCATTGGTGATGTTACCGAGCCGGTTCCCGTTGCCGCTCGAGAAGCTATGAAGAAGGCTGTTGATGAGCTCGGAGATCGCGGCAGTTTCCGCGGTTATGGACCGGAGCAAGGCTACCCTTTTCTTCGTGAAACAATTGCGCGAAATGCTTATGTCGGACTGGGCATCGACCCTGGCGATATTTACGTGTCTGACGGCTCTAAATGTGATTCCGGGAACATTCTCGATATCTTTGGTCAGGGAAATAAAATCGCGGTGACCGATCCTGTGTATCCTGTCTATGTCGATACCAATGTGATGGCTGGAAATACTGGCGAAGCAAACGAGGCTGGGGAATATGAAGGCTTAATCTATCTGAAATGCACTGCCGAAAATGGATTTGTTCCGGCGATCCCCGAGGAAAAAGTTGACCTCATCTACCTTTGCTATCCGAACAATCCAACTGGAACAACTGCCACTCGTGAGCAGCTCGAAGCTTGGGTGGCCTACGCGCTCGCAAATGACGCTGTCATTCTTTATGATGCTGCTTACGAAGCTTTTGTGCAGGATCACTCTGTTCCTCGATCAATTTTTGAAATCGAAGGGTCTCATCAGTGCGCGATTGAGTTTCGTTCATTCTCTAAGAACGGTGGATTTACCGGCGTGCGTTGCGCTTACACTGTCATTCCTGAAGCTGTCACTGGGTCAACCATTGCGGGTGAGCGGATTCCTCTGAAACAACTTTGGGGGCGTCGCCATTCCACCAAATTTAATGGAGCGAGCTATCCTGTTCAACGCGGTGCTGAGGCAATTTATTCTGAAGCTGGAAAAGCCGAGGTCGCCGGGTTGGTCGAGCATTACATGACGAACGCAAAATTGCTCCGCGAAGCTTGTGAAGGTCTCGGGCTGAAAGTTTGGGGTGGTGAAAATGCTCCCTATGTTTGGGTGGGTTGCCCTGAAGGAATCACGAGCTGGGGGATGTTCGATAAGATGCTTGAAGGCGCTCAAGTGGTTGTCACACCTGGCGCTGGTTTCGGAGCAGCTGGAGAGGGTTTTTTCCGGATTTCGGCCTTTAATTCTCGTGAGAATGTTGAAGAGGTTTGCCGCCGTCTTGCTGATATGATCTAGGCCCTGAGCTATTTTTAATTCGATTTTTCCGAGATCTGAAGGAGCGGCTTAGCTTCTTTTGGAGGAGTTGGGGCATGCTCGTGTCAGAGCGGCAGTCCCCTTTGCTTGGCGGTGGGAGGGATCGATGTCTGCTGGAAAAGGACCAGGAACAGCTTTTTGAAAGAAGATTTCGGAGAGATCAGGCATTGCGCTTAGGATAATCAGGAGGTAATTAGCAGTGATGAGTGGTTGCGGTAGCGGCAGGAATTTCGGTCCTCGAATGAAGATGGATTCTTCCCTCCATCTCGATAAAAAGCCTGACTGGATTAAGGTCAGGTTGCCGAATAATCCCGTTTTTTGGGATACTAAATCGATGATCAAGGATCTGAGCTTGGTGACGGTGTGCGAAGAAGCTCAGTGTCCGAATCGCTGGGAATGTTGGGGGCAGGGGACAGCCACTTTTATGATAGCGGGCGAGAAGTGCACACGCGCCTGCGGATTTTGCGCAGTCAAAACTGCGAAGCCGGATGATCTTGAGGCAGACGAGCCCCGGCGAGTTGCCGAAGCGACTCAGCGCATGAATTTAAATCACGTTGTCATTACCGCGGTCGCTCGTGATGATCTTAAAGACGGTGGTGCCGAGCACTTTAAGAAAACGATCGAGGCAGTGCGTGAGATCAATCCCGGTATCATTATTGAGGTGCTCGTGCCGGACTTTAACGACAAGGATTGGGCTCTCGATCTAGTGATGAAAGCTCGTCCGCATATTTTTAATCACAACCTTGAGACGGTTGAGCGCTTGACTCCTTTGGTTCGGAGTAGGGCTAAATATGAACGTTCTCTTGCGGTTCTTAAAAAGGCCAAGGAAATAGCCGAAGGAAAGGTCGCGACCAAGAGTGGCATCATGCTTGGTTTGGGCGAGAAGCCCGAGGAGATTTTGCAGGCCCTCGATGATCTTCGCTCTGCTGACGTGACTGTTTTGACCTTGGGACAGTATCTTCGCCCGACTCCGATGCATCTTCCCGTCGTGGAATATGTCACTCCAGAGAAGTTTGATGAGTGGAAGAAGATTGCTCTCTCAAAAGGTTTCCGTCACGTCGCGAGTGGACCGCTTGTGCGGAGTTCCTACCACGCTGCCGATTTTCATCCTGAAGACGATGTTCTTGAGGCTATCGAACTCGATCTGGCCGCTGCGAAACAGGCACAACTCGCCTAGTAGTGTCATTTTCAATAAATGCCAAAGTCAGTCGCTAGAAAGTGACATGTCACCTCTTACAATTCATTTTTCGTTTGTTCGGAGGGCGAGGTATTCTTCTACCGCTCTTGTTGGGTCGTCGTGGCGCATCAAGGTTTCGCCGATCAGAATAGCGTTTACTCCTGAATCAAGGGCTTTCTGAGCATCGGCAGTATCTTTGAGTCCGGATTCAGAGACCAAAATAACATCGTCAGGCACTTCTTCGGCTAATTTTTCCGTAGTCGTAAGGTCGGTGGTGAAGGTCTGGAGGTTCCGGTTGTTGATGCCAATAAGATCTGCCCCGAGATCAAGAGCACGCTCCATCTCTGGAAGATCATGAACCTCGACTAGGACATCGAGTTGCACGTCGCGCGCAGCATCATACAGTTTGCGAAGATCATCGTCGTTTAGCGCAGCCACAATGAGAAGGACGGCATCGGCCCCAGAGACACTGGCTTCGTAAATCTGGCATTGGTGGACCGTGAAGTCTTTTCGCAAGAGCGGGATTGGAGAGATCTTTGAGATTTCGATAAGAAAAGAAAGATGCCCTTGAAAGTATTTCTGATCGGTCAGGATTGACATGCAGGTGGCGCCACCATCGATGTAGCGCTTGGCCTGGCGGACAGGATCGAAGTTTGGATCAATGATCCCGGCTGAAGGTGAGGCTTTTTTAACCTCGGCTATCACTCCGAGTTTGTCCGGCCCCTGATCGAGAGCAGTTCGGAACCCTCCAAAGTCATTTCGCATAAGGGCGGATGCCCGCAATTTTTTGGTGAGGGGAATGAGGGATTCGATCTCCTTCTTCTTGTAGGCGATGATTTCGTCTAGCTTGTTCATGAGTGATGCTTATCCAATACGCGAAGCTCTAGAAAATGGAAGCGCTCAATTCCGCTCTTGTTCTGGAGTCTTAAAGAGGAAATGCTCTCCGTGCTGTGAAATTTCTGTTTTTCGTTCTTTGTCTTCTGCCTTTTGGCTCGTCTGGGCAAGAGGGCAGATCGAGCTCGATCGATGGGCGTCTCACTATTCTGGGGGGGAGCTCCAGTTTGCGTGTGGCAATGATTCAAGATGCCGATGATTTGATCGCGGATCTCGATCAGTTAGTGGGGGAGGTTCCAGGAAAACCTTATCCAATCTATTTGGAGCTTTTTCCTTTTGAGAAAGGAAAGTCGTCCCAAATTTCGCTGGAGTTTTTGAAACCGGAGGGAGGAGCTCCCTATCGCCTTCAGATTTATCTTCGCTTGGGGCGGGGGAATTCTTTTGAGCAAGAACAATTTGAGCGAGTCATCTTGCAAATGCTTGTCATGGAGCGAAGTCTGCGTTTGCTTCCTGAGGGGGAATCCGTAGAAAGAGTCCAAGTTAGACCGTGGCTTCTTGATGGCTTAGCTGAGGCCATGCAATGGAAAAATGGTAAGGGAGATCGTCGCATGTATTCTTCTCTGATGGAAAGTGGTGGCTGGATTGAAGTAGAGGATCTGGTAGACCGCGCGGCAATCGCCGGACTTGATGTTCTGAGTCGAGAGCTTTTTCGGGCTTCGTCCGGGGCTCTCGTCATGGCGCTTCTCGCCCAGAACCAGGGGGCAAAAAGCCTCGCCGAGTTTTTAGGTAAAGTTGCCGTTTTCGAGGGAGAACAAATGATTCTTTTGAGGACGCATTTTCCGCAGGCTAACCTTGGTCCTAAAGGTTTGGAGCGATGGTGGATGTTGCAAGTGGCGGCCCTCTCTGAAAAAAAGTTAAGTGAGGCTATGACGATTCCGGAGACCGATGAACGTTTAAGCGGAATCCTAGAACTGCATCTAAAAAACGAAAACGAAGAGGCCTTCCGGGTGAGCTTGGAATCGTGGCGTCAGGTGGCAGGGCTTGATTCTAAAGAAGAGCGTATCGAATCAATAAGGCCAGCTAATGATCTCCTTGCGCACCTTAGTTTCCGTTGTTTCCCAACTTTTCGCCCAGTGATTGCGGGTTATCTCAAAATCCTTTCCGATATCGCAGATGGGAAAACAGAGGAGGTTGAGGAAATGATTGAGAACCTAGGAGAATTTCGATTTGCTGAAGTAGAGCGTCATCGTAAGCTCCTCGATCTCGTGGACTGGTATCACTTGTCGAGTGTCCAAAAGGAGAGCGGTGAGTTTGAGGACTACCTTAAGATGAAGAGAAACCTCAGGAAGGGAAACGAGTTTGAAAAAGACCCGCTGCATCAATATCTCGAAAAAGTGCAGAAAGTTTTTGAAAAATCAGAATAAGGTTTCGGTAAAGCGCAAATTGACCGGAATGTTCGACTCGTTCGTAAGTATTTCACGAGAATATCACCGTGAATTCATCAAACCCCCATATGTTAATGCTGCTATCTTGGGATGAAAAAAATTACGGCAATGCAAATCAAGGGCGATGTGGTCCCCCCTCTCCTCCCCAAAGTGGCCCGCAAAAAAAGTGTGTTCAGGATATGTGTTCTGATTCTGGTGCTCCCGCTAGTTTTCGCTCTAATTTTATTCCGAATTTACGGAGTCGACACAAAACACGAGAGCAGAGGGAGCATCTGGTGGCCTGAGAGGGGGAGAAATCTGATTCCACCCGCTGCTTCTGAGATTACGTTGCGGCGGGATTTACTCGATCACTACGCCGTCTACACCGTAACGGAAAAAGAACTCAATGTGTTCCTCGACAAGCGCTTTGCTCCTCCTGGCAAAACGTTGAATTCTTTCAGTGAGAGATTGCCAGCAGACCCGGATACCGTTGGGATCGAAATCGGCCCTTTTGGTTGGGAGGTGACAAAGAATACCGTCTCATATGACTATTGTGCGAGTAATGGAGGTGTTCATTCTTACTATCACGATACAAAAACTGGACTGACTTATCAAAGTTCTGCGTATTGGTAGAGATTCTTTCCCAAGCTCTTTTGCAGGTCTTTTATTACCTGAATTGTTTTTTGGGTAAGATGTTCTTCGTAGTCCTCTCCTTGTCTTTTATAAGAAACAGCGATGAGTGTGATTGCCCGATACGACCAACCCACTCTTCCGGCTTTACGACGTAATTGCGCGGCCTATGGTGATAAGAAATTGAGACGATTAAGATGGCGCAAAGCCTCTCATTTTAGTGATGCGAAAAACTTGGAGTAAATTGAAATGAACAATCTTAAAGTATTAGCTATTATTATATTTTGGTGTGAGATGGGAGTCAGCCTAGCTTGCCCGGTTGGCGATCGCTCCATTGCCATTCGTGTTGCTTCCTACAATGTTGAATTTAGTAGGAGCACGACTCCCGAGCAGGTTGGGAATATGTTTAAACCCTATCATCTAGATATTATTGGTTTCAACGAAGCTCCAGATGGTGATTGGACTGCCCGGGTTGGCAAGGTGCTAGGGATGAAGTATAGTTTTGTTGGCAAAATATCTTCGGCTAATCACAAGGATAAGTATAAGACGATTCTTAGTCGGACGCCTCTAGAAAATACTGAGGAACACAAACTCACGGGCCACGGCTGGAATCCTGCATCAGTTGTTAGAGCGACAATTCAGATTCAGGGTGTTTCCTTCGCATTTTTATCACTACATATATGTAAATCGGGCGCAAGTGATGGTCATGCATATAGCCTTGCCACCAAGGTTCTGCCGAAAGAGAAAATGGCGCGAGTGATAGTGGTTGGAGATTACAATAACAAGATTGGCGATGCAGCCATGAAAACGGTGGAGGGTGCAGGGTTCAGACCCACATGGAGTGATCTGAAGATCGATGTATCCAAAGAGTTTACCTACAACGCCCAAAATCCGCAGAAGAATCATGGAGTAATCGATCACATATTGTATCGCGTAGTGACTGGTGCCAAGGCAACGAACGGAGGAGTCATCGAACTAGACACGCCCTTGTCTGACCACAAGCCGATCTGGGCGCAAATCGTCTTTCCTCGGGATCCCAAACGAGTGCCGCGATCCCAGTAGTTCTGATTTTGTAATCGTTCCGACAATTCGACAACTCCCCTAGACACCCCTTACGCCTTCAGCTCTAGGATGTAACTCTACCACCCAAGATAATCTCTCAGGATTTCAAGAGCAGCGGCTTGATCGATGATGTCTTTTTGATGTTTCGCTTTTTTTCCAGCTTCCCGGAGTTTTTCGGTAGCAGTGACAGTCGTGAATCGTTCGTCGAAAAAGGTTAAAGGAATTTTTCCGAGGTGTTCCCGAAGTTCTCCTCCAAATTTTCTAATCTTACCAGAGGAGGTTCCTTCAGATCCATCCATGCGAAGGGGGAGGCCGAGCACAACCGCGGCGATCTTCCGCTCGTGAATTATTTCAAGGATTCGGGGAATGGCCTCAGATTTTCGGCAGTCGATTGTTTCAACCGGGTGCGTGCCGATTCCAAACTCATCAGTCGCGGCGAGTCCAATGCGGGCGTCTCCGTGATCGATGGCGAGGATGGGGTGGGTCATTTGACGAGTCGCGCAATCGCGCTGATGCAGCATGCGATGAGAATGATGCCTCCTAGAGCGAGAATGTCCCGCCCGAAGTAAGCGCCCCAAATGGTGATGAGGACTCCAAAAACTCCGGCGGAAAGAATAAGATTAAAAACGGGAGCGGTCTTTGAAATCATCAGGAGTTCTTACAAAAGATTTTCAGGGAGTCGATCGCTGAGTTTTTTTATGTCATCGGCCTGATGACGGTTTGCAATGAGAAGGGCGTCTTCGGTTTGGACAACGATGAGGTCGTCAACTCCAAGGAGGGCTATTCTCGTTTGTTTACGACCGTTGAAGACAATATTATTTTCGGATTCGATTTCAGTGATTTCATCATTGGTCTGATTATTTTCGCCCTGAGTATCGAGATATTTGGCGACGGAGATCCAAGAACCGACATCATCCCAATCAAAGGTCGCTTCGATATTCAAAACGCGGGAAGCATTTTCCATTAGAGCGTAGTCAATGGAGATTGGCGTGAGTAACGGGAACTTTTCGTCGATGGTTTGATGGATGTCAGTTGAAGATCCGAGCTCCTCAATAAAGCCGGCTAGCTCTGGAGTGTGCTGGCGGAGTTCGGCAGTGACAGTTTTGAGGGACCAAACAAACATACCGGCATTCCAGGCAAAGTTTCCTTGGCGGAGGAATTGTTCGGCGAGTTCGGGATTTGGTTTCTCACGAAATCGAGAGACTTCGAATGGCTCGTGGGTGGTGTTGAATTCAAGTTGAGCCGGCGAGCCTCGCTCAATGTAGCCGTAGGAAGGGCAGGGCCAAGTGGGTTTGATTCCGATGGTAACAAGAGCATCTGTTTGCGATGCGATCGAAAAACTGTCTGCAAGGACGGATTGAAATGATTCAGTGTCGTTGATAAGTTGATCTGAGGGAAGAACTGCCATGGTTGCCTCCGGATCACGAGCGGCGACAAGACCGATGCCGAGGGCAACGGCTGGTGCGGTGTCCCGTTTAGCAGGTTCGGCAAAGATATTTTCGGGAGGTAGCATATGGGCAACCCTACGCACTTCAGCCTCTTGAAGTGCGTTAGTGAGAATGAGAATGTTCTCGGTGGGGATGAGGCCTTTTAGACGCGTGATGGTTTGATCGAGAAGGGTGGTGTCATCAAAAAGATGGAGAAGCTGCTTAGGTTTGGCATTGCGGCTCAGGGGCCAGAAGCGAGTGCCGCTTCCACCGGCAAGAATTAAAGCGTAGTTTTGACTCATCTGGGTTGGATTCAACAGGGAGGCAGGCTGCTTGTCAAAACGTGCTGACCTACGTTTTTAATTTGGGATGTGGATATTTTTACGGTAAGTTCTCCC
>CESO01031369.1_pt1 | contig 15249 bp, 13 predicted proteins | sample 356341 | NCBI WGS metagenome assembly CESO01 (sample SAMEA2621812, study PRJEB7988) | marine metagenome | biome: marine biome (ENVO:00000447); feature: deep chlorophyll maximum layer (ENVO:xxxxxxxx); material: "saline water (ENVO:00002010), including plankton (ENVO:xxxxxxxx)" | depth 35 m
AGCTGCGTTGGAGGAGGATCGGGCCATGATCGTACTGGTCGTCCACGAAGTGCACCGTGCATCCGGAGAACTCGGCTTCAGATTCGATGGCCGCCTCGTGTACGTTCATTCCGTACATGCCTCTGCCGCCATGCCTGGGAAGCAGTGATGGATGAATGTTGATCACCCGGCCGTGCCAAGTCGGCTGGAGGGAGAGTTTTCTCAGATAGCCGCATAGGCATATGAGGTCGGGCTGGCATGACTCGACGAGTTGGGTCAGATCCCGTTCGTAGTCGCTGCTCCCGGGAACATGGACATCCAGCCCGAGGTCTCTCACGCGTTCAATGCCGCTGATGCCCTCCTTGGAAGCGATGACACGCACAATCGTGGCATCGACGTTTCCTTTGACTATCTCATCCTGGAGATTGCAGACGGTTCGTCCTCCTCCGCTGATGAGCGCCGCAATTCTGATGGATGGTGTCACGGCAGCTCGCGGTCTTCGTTCGAAGTCAATGTGGCAGGAAGATTATGAGAAATGCTGTTGCCTTGGGAATCAACACTGACCATCGTCAGCTCACCACTGGTGACCTCGGCGATCTCATCCGACTGGAAGCGATGAGCTTCCACTCGCACGCCGATTTCAATCGAAGAATTCCCCGCTCGGATCGTGCGGGCATAGAGACTGACCCTGTCCCCGACATACACCGGTTTCTTGAATTCAACACCTCTGAAGGCGACCGTCACCCATCGATGCCGGCCATGGTTTCTCGCCTCATCGAATCCAGCCTGGTCGATCAGGGAGAGGATCACTCCACCGAAAACCGTTCCCAGCGGATTCGTGTCCTTGGGCATCATCTGGACTCTGAGGGCGAGATTCTCTGATTCATGCTGTGGCATGGTTGCATCATCCTCCCACAGGCGTCGGATCACAAGGGGAGAGACGCCTTCGCTGGTTCGGGCATACAAGCGGGCGACTGGGACGTAGGATGTGGGGCATGGCCAAGCAACGAAAAACGCCTGCCTATCTGCATCCATACAACGAAGCCATGAGTCGGTTCGGCCCTGGATTCAAGGCCACGCTGTGGCAGAATCCCGCTTCACAGTCGTTGAGATTCGATGTGGCCATGAGTCTGGTGGATTTTTCGGGAATTCGTCTCGCGGACCTCGGATGCGGCCCCGGCGATCTGGTCACCCATCTTGAAAGTCGTGGTGTCCAGCCCGTCTCCTTCCTGGGAATCGACGCCCAGCCAGAGATGATCGAACTTGCTGTCAGGAATCATGACGCTGATGACACGACCTTTCTGGCGGCGGATCTCGTGTCCGATCACGACATTCTCAGGAAGTGGAGTCCCGATGTGTGTTTCATCTCGGGGACTCTCAACACGATTCCGCCACGCATGGCATGGAAGCTCGTGATGGCGGCCTATGAATCATCGGCGGTCGGTGTGGTGTTCAATTTCCTCTCGGATCGTGCCCACGCACGCTTCGAGAAGAAGGATCTGAGTCCGGCAAGACGTTTCAATACCGTTCGGTGGATTGAACGTTCGATGCGGGTGAGCAGCCGAGTGGCCTTTCGACAGGACTACCTCGATGGGCATGATGCCACCATCGCGATCCTGAAGGATTGACGTACGGCTGGCAGATCAGTGATGGATGTCGGGGATGATGCCGGTTCCCAGCGTCCGCTGTTCCAGCGGGAACAGGAGCATCGCGCATGCCTTGAACATCCGTTCAGTGAGTCTCTCGAAGCTGCTCCATTCCGAGCGGGTCTGCTCCATGAGAGCCGCCGCGTTCTGTCCGACATCAGCCAGAGCCTGGGGTTCATCATCGATCCAGTTCTGCATGGTGTCTTCATTGATCTCGGGATGGAACTGAAGTCCGTAGACCCTCACGCCTGCCTTCCATGCCTGGACATCGCCATCGCTGCCGGTGGCAAGCAGGCAGGCATCCTCCGGAAGTGTGGAGACCTGCCAGGTATTCCAGTGGGCGGTGTTCCATTTCCATGGAAGTCCCGCGAAGAGGCGATCTTCCCGTCCATCGGGTGTGAGATCGATCTGATCCCAGCCAAGTCTTGGGCCGGCGGGTCTCGGGCCGACTTCTCCACCGAGGGCTCGGGCCAGAAGCTGGCAACCCAGGCAAATGCCAAGAACAGGCAGGTCCATCGAGGCTGCCCTGGCAAGGAACTTCAATTCAGCCTCCAGCCACGGTTGGTGCTCGTCCTGTGGCGACATGGGGCCGCCCATGCTGATGACACCATCGATTTCATCGAGTTCCTGTGGAATCGAATCCCCGTCATGGAGTCGACGGACATCGAGAACATGACCATGATCACGAAGGATGGCGGCCAGTCGAGCGCAACGGCAACGGTCCGAGTGTTCTAATACGAGAATTGGCATGATGTTCTCAGCGAGGTGAAGTGACGACCTGATCCGCTCGTGAAGACTTGGTCTGACTCTTGATACTGGATTTGATCGTCTCGATGACGCTGTTGCAGTCAAGGCCGGCTTCCTCGAGCTGGCCATTTCTTGATCCCTGATAGATCCATGCATCAGGCAACGCCATGCGGTGCACAAGTCCAGCATCGAGATTCATCTCGGAAGCAGCTTCCAGAACGGCGGCACCGAAGCCACCGTGGATACCGTGATCCTCGATCGTGATGATCGGAATCTGACGTTCCAGGAGGCCCTTGATCAGATCTCGATCCACAGGCTTGGCGAATCGGCCGTCGTAGACGTCGACCGTGAATTCATCGGCGACAGCCTCGGCGGCATCCATGGCGGTCAGGGTCATGACGCCGAAGCCGAGAATGGCCAGATCGGGTGAGTCATGCACTCGAAGGCCTCGTGCTCTGCCAAGTTCGAATGGAGGACACGGCTGGTCAGTGAAGCGATCACTGACATCGTCTCTTGGATAGCGAACCGCGCTCAGGCCGGTGTCATAGTTGCGCATGAATTCCAGGCATGCCTTGAGGCTGGCTTCATCGATGGGGGCGATCAACGCGGCATCGGGGAGAACTCGAAGGAGGCTCACATCGCAGAAGCCATGATGCACGGCTCCATCACCGCCAACGAGTCCGGCTCGGTCGAGGCAGAGTCTGACGGGGAGACCTTGAAGGGAGACTTCCTGGAATGCCTGGTCGAAGGCTCGCTGGAGGAAGGTCGAATAGACCGCGAAGAACGGCTTCAGGCCGGTCTTGGCCATTCCAGCCATCATGTCCATGGCATGTGATTCGCAGATGCCCGTATCCCAGGTGCGATCAGGGAAACGCTCGAGCGCCTTCTTGACGCCCGTGCCATCGGGCATGGCTGCGGTACAGGCGACAACTGACTCGTCGTTCTCCATCATGGTCTCAAGCGCATCGGAGAAGGCAGCGGTGAAGCTGCGACCACCGGATTTGAGTTCGACGCGACAGCCGTTGACCTCGAATGGTTTCGGGGAATGGAAGGTGGTGGCATCGCCTTCTGCGAATTCGTAGCCCTTGCCCTTGATGGTGTGGGCATGGAGGACGATGGGTCTGTCGACATCCTTGATGTTCATCAGCATGTCGACGAGAGTCGGCAGATCATGCCCATCGACGGGACCAATGGTGAGCAGGCCGAACTTCTCGAACCAGGCGTCCTCGCAGAGGGCGTCCTTGGCCATTTCGCTGAGGCGATGGGACATTCCGCGAAGAGTGGTTCCACCCGGAAGCTGAGCCATGACGTCCTTCGCAGCCCTCTTGACGGCACGATAGGTGTCGCTGGCACGCAGTCGATCGAAGTAGCCGGCGACAGCACCTTGTGGCTTGGCGATGCTCATGCCGTTGTCGTTGAGAACGACCAGGAACTGCCGCTCGAGAGTCCCGGCGTTGTTGAGTCCCTCCATGGCGAGTCCGTTGACCACGCTGGCATCACCGACGATGGAGACGACGTGTCTCCCATCTGGATTCTCCGGGGTACAGGCATCGCCGTTGACCAGATCGCCGCGAGCCATGCCAACCGCCGTCGAGATCGCGGTGCCGGCATGTCCGACGGAGAACAGATCGAATTCGGATTCGCGAGGTTCGGGGAATCCGGCCATTCCATCTCGCTGTCGAAGTCTCGGAAGCAGATCGAATCGTCCCGTGAGCAGCTTGTGCGGATAGCACTGATGCCCGACATCGAAGAGGAGCCTGTCATGACCGAAGTCAAAGACGTAGTGGAGCGCGATCGTCAATTCGACCACACCCAGATTCGGAGCCAGGTGTCCACCGGATTGGCTGACCTGTTCACAGATGGCATGACGCATCTCAGCGGCCAGTTCAGGAAGCTGTTCAACGGTCAATGCTTTGAGATCGGCGGGTGTTTTGATACCCGGCAGCAGTCGAAGTTCCATCGAGTAACGCCCCTCAGCAGTCTCGGCGACAGGATCCGACCTTCGGATGCCTACCGCTCTTATTTAGTATTGAAGTGTAGGGTTATCTGGTCCGAATAGCCATGAAGGAGCAGAGATCTAGGAGAGAGGAATCCTCAAAATTCATGGGTTCCAGCGCCTCGCAGGCCTGCTGACGGAGTTCATCCACGACTTTTCCGGATCCTTCCACGCCCAGCAGGCCCGGATAGGTTCGTTTTCCTAGGGCCGAGTCCTTGCCTGTGGCCTTGCCGACATGTTCCGTGGACTGTGTCACATCCAGAAGATCATCGACTACTTGGAACATCAGCCCTACGGCCTCTCCAAAGGTGGAGAGGGCTTGGAGTGTCCGATCGTCCGCTCCAGCGGAGATGCCGCCCATTCGACAGGCTGCCTTGAGCAGTGCTCCGGTCTTGTTGCGATGGACCATCTGGAGTTGTTCCAGCTCGGGAAGATGTTCCGGGAGGCCTCCGAGCGTGTCGTACACCTGACCGACGACCATATCCCGGGTACCTGTTGCCAGCTCCTCGACCAGTGCGGCTATCTGCTTGGCTTCAAGAGGCATCTTGGCCAGCTCCCCGAAGGCCATCGCCAGCATCAGATCACCTGCCAGAATCGCCATCGGCTCACCGGCATGTACATGAAGGGTGGGTTGCCCTCGCCTCAGTGAGTCGTTGTCCAGAGCTGGAAGATCGTCATGGACAAGGCTGAAGCAGTGAACCAGTTCCAGAGCGGCAGCAGCCGGCAGGGCGTCCTCTGCGGAGCCACCAGCGGCTTCACAGGCCAGGACGACCAGCACTGGTCGGATTCTCTTTCCTCCACCGAGTGTTCCATATCGGGCTGCTTCAGCCAGATTGTCCGGAAGCAGGGACCATTGAACACGGTCTTCCAGATACTTCTGGATCATGGCCGATGGCCTGGAAATGGCTTCCATTCCGGGATGAGTCGCCTCTGATGGACTTGATGATGTTGGCATGGTCTCGCATCCTGAAAATGGCTCGATTGGGAGCCGGTTGAGCGGCAGATGATTCTGGCCCATATGATACCGCTCATGGAGCAATTCTTCGGAGACCTCGGCACACTTTTGAATCGTGGTGGCTATGTCATGATCCCGCTGCTGCTTTTGAGCATCTGCAGCGTGACCCTGATCATAGAACGGTGTTTTTTCTGGCTGACCGTCAATGGACGAGCAAGTCTTCGTCGGCTGTCCGAGATGAATTCGGCACTCCGAAAGGGTGACAACAAGCGGGTTCAGCAGCTCATCGGCGAGGACAAGACGCCGTACGGACGGGTGGCCAAGCGACTGATCGACGATGGTGCCGGTGATTCGGTGGCACTTGAAGTGGTCGATGTGGAAAGTCGTAAGTTCAACCGTTTCATGGTGGCGATGTCGACCATCATCACCGCATCGCCGTTGCTGGGCATCCTCGGAACAGTCATCGGAATCATCCAGAGTTTCGAACTGCTCGGTGGTGATTCCACGCTGACCGATCCCAGGGATGTGGCAGGAGGCATTGCGGCGGCGCTTCTGACGACGGCCTTCGGGCTGATCGTCGCCCTGATCACGCTTTTCCCGTACATGGTCTTCAAGGGACAGTCAGCCAGTGCGGTTGACCGTCTGGAGACGTTGATCGCCTCCACTCAGGAAGGCTACAAGGAAGTTCAGAAAGTCGCCGTTCATGTCGGTGTTTCTGATCCAAGCTGATGTTGTCTGCATGCATACTCGGCGCACTGCTTTCGACGGCTCCTGAGCCTTCGCAAGTCAAGGAACTTCAATGGCTGAAATCCAGCGTTCGTCCCGACGAGTCCGCTCAGCTGCTGATCGCAAGTCGTCGGTACGTCAATCCCGATCATGAAAACCGGAACATCTGGCTTGTCGGTGTCGCGCACATCGGTGATGCCGAGTTCTATCAGGCCATCGGCGACCTGATGGCCGATCACGATCTCGTGTTGTACGAATCAGTCATGGAGCAGGCCTCCCGAGGGGCTTCGGGCGAGACCTCGGAGGCGAAGCTGCTCAATACCAACGCGTCCATGCACTGGCTGGCCAACCTGGCCGCCTCCGTTGAACTGGTCGATGGCGAAGCGCCTCGATCGATAGATCAACTTCAAGAACGTTCACGGATCATCGACCGAAGAATGGTCGATGCGGTCCGCTCCACACGAACGGATGCCTGGGGGCATCCATTCGGCATCGCTCGAAACGGAAATCAAACCCAGATCCTCAGTCTTGGTCAGGATGGCCTGCCCGGTGGAGAAGGACTTGATTCGGATTTGACCGTCCCGATCATCACCGAAGGCCGCGACGTTCCATCCCGGGGGATTCAGGAATCGTTGGCAGAAGGGCTGGGGCTGAAGTACCAGTTGGCCCAGTTGCCCTATGAGCAGCCCGACTGGATCGTCAGTGACATGACCTGGGAAAGGCTCCAATCCAGATTCCAGGAGGAGGGCATCCAGCTCGAGGGATTGTCTGGAATGCTCGAGGGATCCAGTCTTCCCGCGGGACTGGTCAAGATTCTCCTGAGATTGATTCCCATCATGGACATGATGTCCGGTGGAACGGTCTCCGATGGACTCAAGGTGGCTCTGATAGAGGTCCTTGGAAAGAACGATGCCGTCGAAATCGCGATGAAGCAGTTTGGCGATGGTGTTGGTGGCGAGATCCTGATCAATGAACGCAATGCCGTCGTGATCGAGGATCTCAATTCCGAGCTCGAGGATCAACGGCACTCGAACATATCCGTTCTCTACGGTGCCGGTCACATGGCGGACATGGATGTCAGATTGAAGGCGGATGGCTGGTCGCCTGTGGAGGAGAGATGGCTTCCAGCCATCTCGGTCGATCTCAAGGAATCAAATCTCACCTCGGCCGAGATGTCCATGATTCGAAACTCGATCAACATGGCCCTGAGTCGAATGCAGCAGACAGAGGCCTCTCGATAGCCGCCGGAGTCCGGATACTTCATTCCGTGTACAGATAGCCCGCACCCTGATCGCTCATGTCATTCTTCGCCCGATCGATCCAGAGCCGCTGATCGAGTAGTTCCGACATCGTGAAGCCGTCCACGTGCCCATCCGGATGCCAGGTCACGGTCGGTCCGCCATGACGACCGATCGGTGCGGATTGCCCATCGACCATTTCCAGATCGAGGCTTTGATTGACTCGCCACTGGACTTCATCGCCGAGGTGATGGGGGGTGGCCAGCCAGTGTCCGGGATCCGAGTCCATCGGCGTCCCGATCCGACCCGGCTCGCCGCTTGCATTGCTGATGAAGCCGATCACTCGTGAGGGATGCTTCATCATCGAGAGCGACTTCGTCACCAGATTCACTTTGCGATCCTTGGCATCCTCGACCCGTATGAATCTCGGATGATTCTTTCGAATGTCACCGTACCAACGGTCCCAGACGCCGCCGAGGAAATAGCCGTTCAGCCCGAACTCGGGAGTCTCGGCGATGTCGAGTGTCATCTCATCGGTGACCGTGTCCCATTGGTTGATCGGCATGCTGTCGCGGTTGCTGCGTATCAACCTCAGATCGTTCTCCATGTACGGAAGCAGTCGCCATGTCCAGGGGCCCGCGACGTTGGGTTGATCCGATCCGTAGGTCGGTGCCGGCGAGATCGTCGTTCCATCCGGATACACGAGCTCCGTTTCCCATTTGGACTGGGTATTGGCGGACAGCCAGGCCGGCGCGATCTTCTCGCGGTGGATCTGGGAATACTTGAGCCAGGCGTTTCCAAGCTGGCGAATGTTGTTCTTTTCCCCGACCTTGTAGCCCTGTTTACGCACGGATATCAGGGCGGTCATGCTGATGCTGATCAGCAGTCCGATGATGCCGATGACGATCATCATCTCGATGAGCGTGAAGGCCCTTTTGGAAGGTTGCAGACGCATGTTCGGCTCCTCTCCAGATAATACGTCCGGATCGTGGCTGACGATGCATTCCATTCCAGATGCGTCAGGACTTGTCGATGGTGATCTGTTCGACCTGTCCGGCGGCGATCTTGTCCACGCCGCTGCCGAGTTCGCCTATGGGATCCGGCGGAACGATCTCGACCGCTTTTTCACCGAGCTTGGCTTCGCCGGCCAGGACGCGTTTCTCGAAGGTTCGACATTCCTCGAGAAGACGATCGAGGATCTCCTCTTCGGGAACATTGGCCACACGTTCTCCCTGAACGTAGATGATGCCTCTTCGATCACCTGCGAAGACGGCCACATCGGCGCCCTCCGCTTCACCGGGACCATTCACGATGCAGCCCATCACGGCCACCTTCATGGGAACCTGGATCTGATCGGAGATCTTGATGCGAACAGCCTGAATCAGTTCGAAGAGATCGACCTGGATGCGACCGCAGGTCGGGCAGGCGATGAGCTCGACGCCCTTGCGTTCACGAAGGCCCAGGCAATAGAGCATCTCCAGCGCATCTTCCACTTCGTACACGGGATCGTTCGCATACGAGATGCGGATGGTGTCGCCGATTCCTCCGGCCAGAAGCGTGCCCAGTGCGACCACCGTCCGGATGGTGCCGGTTTCCTTGGGACCCGCGTGGGTGACGCCCAGATGGAGGGGGTAGTCGAATCGTTTGCTGATTTCGGTGTAGACGTCCATCACCAGTCGTGGATCCATCGACTTGGCGCTGATGCACACGTCATGGAAATCCTGCTCCTCGAAGATCTCGAGATATTCCTCGAGCTTGGTGATCATCAACGCGATCAGGTGTCCCTGTCGCCGGTCGGCGAAGAACGTCCCGAGTTCCTTCTGCCGGACGGCCTTGTCCTTGCGTTCGATGATGGAGCCTTCGTTGACACCTATGCGGATCGGAATGCCTCGTTCTCGGCAGGCATCGATGACGCTGTTGACCTGATCACGATCGGAGATGTTGCCCGGGTTGAGCCTGATCTTGTGGACACCGGCTTCGATGGACTCGAGCGCACGCTTGTAGTGGAAGTGGACGTCGGCGACGATGGGTACCCGGGTCTGATTCAGGATCTCGGGGAGCGCCTCCGTATCCTTGCTTTGGGGCACCGCCACGCGGACGATGTCGGCGCCGGCTTCGCTGAGCCGGTTTATTTCGGCCACACAGGCATCGATGTCCCAGGTGTAGCCGGCTGTCATGGTCTGTACGGACACCTGTGCATCTCCGCCCACGCGAACGATGCCGGTATGTTCATTGCCGATCGAGAACTGTCGTGTTGGCCTTCTTTTTTCCATCGCCGGGATTGTAGCAGTCAAGAGGATCAGGTCGTTCCAGCGATCCCAATACGTTCCAGAATCAGTTTTCCAAGCTCGGAGGCAAGTTCAGAGCCCGACCCGTCCACCGCATCTGGACTGAAGGCGGACTCCAACCGAAGGCGGTTGCCACGTACGAGATCGGCGGTTTGCTGCATTCCGGTAGTCGTCCCGCAAAGGAGCAGTGCTTCGAGGATCCTCAGTCTGGCCGCCCGGGCCAGATCTCCGGACGGTGCATGGCTGCTGAGCTCCCGCAATCCATCGTCGAGCATCCTGGTCAGGACGCTGAGGTAGAGATCTTCCTTGCCCTTGAAATGTCTGTAGAGCACGGGCTCCGTGACGTCGCAGGCCTCTGCGATCCCTCGGGTGCTGGTGGCCTCGAAGCCGTTCTTGACGAAGACGAGTTCGGCGTTGTCCAGAATCGCCAACCGACGATCGCCGGCAGTCAGTCTGGTCGTGCCCCGCTCGTTGTGGTCAGTTGTCATTGGATGCAGCCTGTTCGGCTGCTGCTTCGGGGTGGATGGGCAGATCAGCCTGCTGTCCCGGCAGCAGAAGTTCGGATGAAGGGGTCCCTTCGGTGATCACAGTTCCGTCCTTGCGCTTTGGAACATGCTGCGGGTTGGCCTTCTCATGAGCGGCCAGCTGCTTCTCGAGTGATTCCCGGACATCGTCTTCGAGCTTCTTCCAGGCGCCGCGTCCACGACATTTCGGAAAGCCGGAGCATCCCAGCCAGGGCCCTCGCTTGCCATTTCTGAGGTTGAGTGTGCGGTCGCATTTCGAACACGGCAACTCGGTCTGAAGGGGTGGAATGGACGGATACTTGACCCCGCCGTCCTTGTCGAGATTCACGATGTACTTCACTTCGGGGTAATCGGTGGAAGCGATGAACGGACCGAAGCGGCCATTTCGAAGAACCATGTCGGAGCCGGCTTCGCAGGCCACGTCGACGGTCTGCTGCAGCAGTGGCTGCCCCTTGCGATCGATGGGCGTTGCGAAATCACAGTCTGGATAGGTGCCGCACGACAGGAACTTGCCGTTGCGACCGAGTCTGTAATGGGTTCTGGCGCCGCATTCGGGACAACTGAATGGAGCTGGAGTCGTTTCCGCCCTGGCGTGGGACATGTTCTCGAGCGCATGTTCAAGGGAGTTCGAGAAGGGGCCGTAGAAATCATGGAGCGTCTTTGTCCAGCTCGCATCACCTGTGGCGATACGATCCAGATCGGCCTCCATCGACCTGGTGTATCCCAGATCCATCAGCCTTGGGAATGCCTCCACCAGCTTGTCTGTGACGACCTCGCCGATGTCCGTCGGATGGAAGGCACGCTCGATCTTCTCGACGTATTTGCGTCGTTGGATGACATCGATGATGGATGCGTAGGTCGACGGTCTTCCGATGCCCTCGTGTTCCATGTACTTGACGAGACTCGCTTCATTGAACCGTGGGGGTGGTGAGGTGAAGTGCTGGTCGGGTTCCATGCTGAATGGCGTGAACAGTTCACCCTCCTTCATGGAAGGCAGCGTCTGCTCACGATCCGAGGAAGGTACGCCCGAGATCTTGTAGAACCCCTCGAACACGAGCATTCGTCCACTGGATCTGAACGAGACTCCCGTGTCGAGATCATGACGACGGAGCTTGACGTCCGTTCTGTCCCAGACAGCCGGAACCATCTGGCTGGAGACGAATCGTCGCCAGATGAGGGTGTAGAGCTTGCGGAGATCATCGGCGACAGTCGATGGCAGCGAGTCGGGATGCCGGAAGGGGTCTGTCGGCCGGATGGCTTCATGCGCTTCCTGGGCATCCTTGTTGCTGGTCGAGTACTGGATGGGTTTCTCCGGAAGATACTCCTCTCCACATTCCTGCTTGATGTATTCGCGTGCCGATTTCATCGCCTCGGGAGACAGGTGAGTCGAGTCGGTTCGCATGTAGGTGATCAGTCCGACTTCACCCTCGCCGGGAAGCTTGATGCCCTGATAGAGCTTCTGGGCGGCCCCCATGGTTCCCTTGGCCGTGAATCCGAACGTGTTGCTTGCGGCGGCCTGAAGCGAGGTCGTGATGAACGGCGCATGTGGCCTGGATCTCGATTGCTTCTTCTCAATGCTGTTCACGCGGTACTGGACGGCAGGATCAAGTTCGCCCTGGACGCGAATCCGCCGCTTGGCTGGTCCCTTGCCCTCGGGATCGGGGACCACCTCGAGAGAGATGTCCTTCAGGCCGATTCGTTCCGCCAGATTCAGCACACCCTCCTGATGGGCCTTGTCTGCGGGGCCATCGGATTCGAATCCGTCCGCGGTCAGTCTCATGTCGAACCGCTTGTCATCGATTTCATGAAGCAATCCGGTGATGGCGGACTGATTGGAGAGCCATTCGTTCTGTCGCTTCTTGGTCGGCGGGTTGTCACGCTGATCACGTTCAGCCATGAAGGCGTCCCATGATGCTCGCAGGTCGTCCGCTTTGTCCGCCTGCTTGATGAAACGGCCTGTCACATTCCAGTATTCATCGGGAATGAAGGCTCGGATCTCGCGTTCACGTTCGACGACCATTCGGACCGCGACGGACTGGACTCGTCCTGCGCTGAGGCCCCTGGCGACTCTCTTCCAGAGGAGGGGAGAGACCTGGTAGCCGACGATCCTGTCGACGATTCTTCTGGTCTGTTGAGCATTGACGCGATCGAGATCGATGTTCAAGGGTTCCTCGAACGCCCGGGCGATCTCGGCTTTCGTGATCGCGTTGAACTTGACTCTCTGGGCCTGCGCCGGTTCGACACCGAGACATTCGGCCAGATGCCACGCGATGGCTTCCCCTTCACGATCAAGGTCGGTCGCGAACCACACGGTGTCGGCCTTCTTGGCCAGCTTCTTCAGATTGGTGATGACCTTCTTGGCATCCTTGGTGACTTCATAGGTCGGCTTGAAGTCATTCTCGAGGTCGACGCCCGGCACGGGCTCTCCCTTGGCTGAGCGGGGAAGATCCCGGACGTGACCCACGGAAGCTTCCACGACGAAATCGGAGCCCAGATATTTGGAGATCGTCTTGGCCTTCGCAGGGGATTCAACGATGACAAGGTTCTTGGACATGTGGTCTTGGCCTTCGAGAACTGGGGGCTGGGGAAACGAGCTGGTTCGTATAGAGAGGTATAAACCGACGACAAGGGCAGTATTGAAGCGGCCCAATCGGTCCTGTCAAGCCAGTTTTTTTTCCAGATCGGTTATCTCAGGTTGATTTTGGGGCCTGAAAGGGGGTCATCAGGGGGTGGTCCTGAACCGACTTAAGTGCTTTATTAACAACTACTTGAGTGTCATCATCGGGGCACTCGATCCAGCACCCCTGTATTTGGGCCTGAAATCTTTTCAACCACGTCCTCTGATTCTTGGCAAATCGTCGCGTGCGGATCTTGATCTGCTCGATCGCCTCTTCGAGTTCGAGTCTGCCCTCGAGATGATCCACGAGCTGTCGATAGCCCAGCGCCTCGATTGCCTGGGGCCCCAGTCTGCCCTGATCGTGGAGAGTGGAGACCTCTTCAAGCAGACCTTCACCCATCATCTGACGAACGCGAGCGTTGATTCTCGGATTGATGACTTCAGCGGGATAGTTGAGTCCCACGAGGAGGGTGTCCCCGCGAATCTCCGGGCGATCCCATTGTTCCTGGGAAGAGGAGATCGCGACTCCTGTGAGTTGATGTACTTCAAGCGCCCGGATGGTTCGACGTCGATCGTTGGTGTGGATTCGTTCGGCGGATGCGGGATCAACCTGCTCGAGTCGACCTCGCAGCGTTGCCGAGTCCAGTGCCTCGAGGGAGTGTCGCAATGCCTCGTCCGGAGCCGGTCCATCCATCATTCCCGACATGAAGGCCTTGATGTAGAGGTTGGTGCCTCCGACCAGAATCGGAAATCGACCCCTTCTGCGGATGTCCTGAACGGTCCGTTCGGCCAGCGGGAGCCAGTGATCGACGGTGAAGGGTTCATCGGGCTCGACGAGATCCAGCAGATGATGCGGGGCTCTCGCCCGTTCTTCGGCAGTGGGTTTGGCTGTTCCAATGTCCATTCCCCTGTAGACCTGCATGGAGTCCGCGCACAAACACTCGCCTCCACCAGGCAGGCGTTCGGCCAGTTCCAACGACAGGCTTGTCTTGCCGCCGGCGGTTGGACCGACGATCAGGATGCAGGGAGGGGTGTGGTGCATAATTCACGATTGTGGTCTGGATGTTCCCGATTGGAGTAATGAGGCGTCGCGGATCACGGTACGGTACGTGTCGGGAGCCAATGTAATGAACAAACAGTCCATTCATGATCTTGCCATTGACCAAAAACGTGTTTTCATGAGAGTCGACTTCAACGTCCCACTCGATCAGGACGGAAGTGTGCTGGATGATCGACGGATTCGCATGGCTCTACCGAGCATCGAGCATGTCGTGGAGAATGGAGGCCGACTTGTTCTGGCCAGCCATCTGGGCAGGCCGTCGGGGAACGGATACGAGCCGGCGTTCTCCTTGAAGCCTGCGGCAGACTGCCTCAGATCGCTCATCGGGAAGAAGCATGCCGTGCATTTCGTCGGCGACTGCATCGGCAAGGAGGTCGAGGAGGCCGTCGCCTCGTTGGCTGATGGGGAGATTCTGGTTCTGGAGAATCTGCGTTTTCATCCTGGAGAGAAACGCAATGATCCGGAGTTCGCCAAGGCCCTGTCGAAACTCGGCGACATCTATGTCAACGATGCCTTCGGCACCGCTCATCGAACGCATGCATCGATGGTGGGGGTTCCCGACAACATGCTTGATCGGCCTCGGGTCGCGGGGTTGCTGCTCATCAAGGAACTGGACTACCTTTCAACGACCATCGAGGAGGCGAGATCACCCTTCTACGCCGTGCTTGGTGGCGCCAAGGTCTCCGACAAGCTGGGCGCCATCAACCATCTCCTTGAGCGGGTCGACGCCATCTTCGTCGGCGGCGCGATGGCCTACACGTTCCTCAAGGCAACCGATCATGCCATCGGGAGAAGTCTCGTCGAGGATGACATGATCGAGACGGCCAGATCGCTTTTGCACAAGGCGACATCCGCGGGCAAGGAGATCCATCTGCCGATGGATCACCAGTGTGCATCCTCAATCGACGAGACGGATCGAGTGCGTGCCTGCGAGATCGGTATTCCGCCAGATCTGATGGGGCTCGACATCGGTCCCGAAACGGCACTCGACTGGAAGAAGAAGTTGTCGACTGCGAAGACGATCGTGTGGAATGGACCCATGGGAGTGTTCGAGAGACCTCCATTCGATGCGGGCTCAAGGGCAGTCGCCGAGGGGATCGCTCACGCGACTAGGCGTCATGGAACGAGTGTCGTCGGCGGGGGGGAGACTGCTGCCGCCCTGGAGGCGTTCAACCTCTCGGACCAGATAAGTCATGTCTCGACTGGAGGTGGTGCCAGCCTGAAGATGCTCGAAGGCTCCAGCTTCAGAAGCGTCGAACTGCTGTCTGATGGCTGATACGGATTTCGAGACGATGCAGAGTCCATCTTGGCTATACTTCATGCGTGGGTGAAAGAAACACTACTACCAGACCGGAAGGTGCCTTGAGATGAAGATGAGACTTGCATTCCTTACAGCAATCGCCTGCGTGGCCCTTGGTGGCACATCGTCGGCATTCGCGCAGAGAAAGACACTCAAGGTTGGTGATGCCGCTC
>CESO01005712.1_pt1 | contig 15245 bp, 16 predicted proteins | sample 356341 | NCBI WGS metagenome assembly CESO01 (sample SAMEA2621812, study PRJEB7988) | marine metagenome | biome: marine biome (ENVO:00000447); feature: deep chlorophyll maximum layer (ENVO:xxxxxxxx); material: "saline water (ENVO:00002010), including plankton (ENVO:xxxxxxxx)" | depth 35 m
GATTACAAAAAGGCAGTCGATGTAGCGCGTGAGGGACTTGCATTGTTTAATGTGAGCCTGCCCGAGGAAACAGAATTAGATACGACAGCGCTGCGTTGCAGCGTATCAGACTCAGTCGACAGTCTCTCTTTTAATGATTTAGAGCATCTGTCAGTGCTGACCGACGAAAAGCAACAGGTGATTCTCGCATTGCTGATAGCCGTGGGTCCACCTTGTTATCGTGCATTTCCACGTCTATGGTCAAGTGTTGTCATCGCGCAATTTAAGCTTATGAGCGCTCATGGCGTCAATGGTGCCATTGGTTATACGTTACCGGCGCTCGGTGGCCTTATGGTTAATCATCAACTGGCTGATAGCGAACGCATTAAATCGCTGTACGGCGTCACTGAACAGTTGACTCGCAAGCGGGGTGATACGAGCTCACAAAGTATGGGCTTCTTGATGATGGGTAGCTCCTTAAGTCACTGGTTTAGGGCCCAACGTATCGCGAGTGATGACTATATGGCAGCGTACCGCTGCGGTCAGCAGTCAGGTAATTTGCAGTATGCGGTATATGGTTTTGGTCATGATACGTATTGCCGGTTTTTATCCGGTGAGCCACTTTCCGAGCTGGTACCGCGCGTTGAGCACTATCTGGAATACGCGAAACAGCGCGGCAATACTTGGGGTGTCGACTTGATGACCGGCGCTTTGGGCGTCATGTATCGATTGAGTGGTATCGGACATTTTCGCGGTAGCTTTGAGCAACATGTAGCTCAAGCCGAAACCCATCATAATCACCAAGTACTCGCTATCCTCAGTTGCATGAGGATGATTGAAGGGTTGGTCGGTAACGATAGAATTATTGTGCAAAAGTCGCTTGAACTCTGCGAACGCTATATTGAGCATACGTCAGTACAAGGTTTATTACCGATGGCACATTGGCCAGGGCTTCGTACGTTGGCATTAAGTCAGCTAGAACAGTTAGACGAGGACTCATTAAACGTCGCAATTGAGCGCTATCAAATTTGGGCGCAATGGCAGCCCGATAACTTTAGCCATTGGCTTGCGTTAATGCGCGCTGAACAAGATCGTTGCCGAGGCAAAATGCAGCAGACATTAGACGAGTACGATCAGGCATTGCGTCTCGCGCAGAAGCAAGGGCAGTGGCAAACCGCAGCCATGATAGCATCGCGGGCACAGCATTATTGGCACAACAAAGGTCACCCTGGCTTTGCAGCGGTGTATTCGTCACAACGTCATCATGTGATGGAGCGTTGGGATGCAATCGAGTTGATACACGATAGTGAACGTAAACCTCAATCAACGGGCTACGCCATGAGCATGGATGCCGTCATTGAGATAGCTCAAGCGCTCTCTGCATTTACCGAGCACGAGCGACTTGTGTCTGAAGTGTCGCGTATTCTGGTTCGTCAAACAGGCGCTCAGCGTTTGGCTCTTATGCTGTGTGAAGATGATGAGCTAAAGCTCGTGATGGATGTAGAACATCACTTAGAAAAATATTTTGAGCCGAGCGTTAGGTTAGAGCATGTAAGTAATTTGCCTACGGCAATGATTAGACATGTGGCTAAGGTCAAAAAGTTACAGCACATCAATGAAAACTCGTTGATAAATCGTAGTTGGCATAATCGTGCTGAAGACATTAAAAGTAGCCAAGTAAACGATTTTTCGGGTTCAGCTGTGAGCGTGCCGTTGGTTTACTTAGGCGATCTGATCGGTGTGTTGTATTTGGAACACAGCCGCAACCGTTACGCTTTTAATGAGCGGCAGATGCCCATTGTTGAGTTTATTGCTGCGCAAGCGGCCATTTCGATTCGTAATTTAGATCTCATGCGTGCGCTAGCGCGCGAAGGTGAGGCCCGTGCAGAAGCAGAGATGCGTATGCGATTTGCTGATGCCGAAATGGCATCACACGACAAAGTAAGGCAACAGCTACAACATCTAGCAAATACGGATGCATTAACTCAGCTGCCCAATCGTCGCTTCTTTATGAATGAGTTGCGACAGAGTTTTGAGCTGTTTAAGCGTAAAGGGCAACAAGCAGCGGTTGTTATGATGGATATTGATTCATTTAAAGTGATAAATGATCACTATGGGCATAGCACGGGTGACGAGGTCCTAAAAGCGATGGCTGAGCAATTTAATCGGGCCGTGCGTATGAACGATGTTGCTGCTCGAATTGGCGGTGAAGAATTTGCGCTATTAATTCGAGAAGCGGATTTGTCGCAAGTGCTGAGTATTGCCGAACGGTTACGGAAAGCCATCGAAATCGACTCAATTAAACATAACAACGAAGAAGTCGACTACACCGTGAGTATGGGCGTATCACAATTTGAGACAACGGACACACAATTTGAATCGATTCTAAACCGTGCGGATCGCGCGCTATATCAGGCGAAATCTCTAGGTAAAAATAGGGTGTGCCATGTTGAGCTGGAAAAGTGAGCCGTACGATGCTTCGCGCCTGTAATTCGAAACATCGTACGACAACTGCTCACACAGCTAACTAACGTGAAGTGCAAATTAATTATATGCGATTTATTCTCATTTGCAATACTAAATGAAAAAAATTCTCATTTAGATTATCATGTGTTAACCTGTTCATGATTTAAACAGTGATTTAGGAGTAGCCATGCGCAGTACCATTGCAGAAAAAGTCACTCAAGTACGTCATTGGAACGATACCCTCTTTAGTTTTAAAACTACACGACAGCGTTCTTTCACATTTGAAAACGGACAATTTGTGATGATTGGCTTAGAGGTCAATGATAAACCTCTGCTGCGCGCTTACAGCATTGCAAGCGCTAACTATGAAGACGAGCTCGAGTTTTTCAGTATTAAAGTGCCAGATGGCGCGCTGACCTCGCGCTTACAACATATCGAAGTGGGCGATGAAGTCATCATGTCGACGCGCCCTACAGGCACTTTGGTTCCGGGTCACTTGTTGCCGGGTAAACGACTGTATCTACTCTCGACGGGAACGGGTTTAGCGCCTTTCATGAGCGTGATTAAAGATCCCGATATCTACGAGCAGTATGAACAAGTCATATTAGTGCATGGCGTGCGTTATGTTTCTGAACTCGCCTATCAGAAAGAAATCGGCGAGGATTTGCCCAACAATGAATTTTTCGGTGACTGGGTTAAGGAAAAGCTACGGTACTATCCCACAGTAACGCGCGAACCATTCCGTGATGAAGACCATCAGAAACGTATCACCGAGTTGCTCGAGTCGAACACCCTCACGCGAAAGTTGGGTCTACCGGATATCGACCCTGAGCACGATCGTTTCATGTTATGTGGCAATGATGCCATGTTACAAGATTTAATGACTATCTTGAACGAGCGCGGCTTTAGTAAAGCGACCTCTCGTAAACAAGGCAGTTACGTTATCGAGCAGGCGTTCATCGAAAAGTAAACCGATTGAATTGACTGAGTAAGTTTGCCACGCTATTTAAGCGTCTTATATTAAGGAGCTTTCAATGAGCGCGTGGCAAACGACGGTGCAACAAGTACGTAAATGCACTCTATGTGAGCCCCAATTACCTTTGGGAGCTCGTCCTGTTATTCAATTTCATCCGCACGCTAGAATACTAATAGCGGGTCAAGCACCAGGCATTCGTGTACATCGTTCGGGCAAACCCTTTGATGATCCGAGCGGTGAACGCTTAAGATCATGGTTGGGTGTTGATAAATCAGATTTCTATGACGCACGCCAGTTTGCCATCCTGCCGATGGGCTTTTGCTATCCGGGTACTACGAGCTCTGGGGATGCGCCCCCACGACCTGAATGCGCTGATGCGTGGCGTGAGCAGTTACTTGAGCAGCTACCTCACTTAAAACTCACGCTCGCGATCGGACAATACGCTCAACAATGGCACGCTCAGCAACTTGTAGGTATCAAGCCTCAGCGAACACTCACTGCGCGTGTAAAGAATTGGCAGGCGTGGATAGAACAGGGCATACTGCCATTACCCCACCCAAGCCCCCGCAATAACCGCTGGCTTGCTAAAAACCCATGGTTTGAGGATGAGGTGGTACCCGAGTTGAAAGCGCAGATCGCGCGATGGCGAGGCTCTCAGAAATGAAAAGATTAGCAGCGTATGGACGCTTAATATGTTTTTTTGTGGCGGCTATGATAGGTATTCAAATACCTCAATTTGTCGACCAATATGGTGATGCCGTCTACGCACATCTTAACGAGGCAAAAGCGAGCGTAGCGGAGTTTCAACAAGAAGCCGATCGCTACTTTGATGGCTCAATCGAGCGTCTTATTGACTATTACCGCGCCTCAGATGATCCAGTATTCATTGATGGTGGAGATAGCATCGAGGGCATTTATCAGCGCTATCAGACGCTTCAGTCAGCTTGGAATCAGTATCAACAGAGCTATTGGCAACGTTATCAAACCACATTTTTGTCTCCAATCACCGATATCCGTAGAGAAGCCTGGGCGCGTTATGACTATGCGGTACGGCTGACACCTGAGGCGCTCGTTATGGCGGTCTCGGTCGGATTATTTGTCAGTTTGCTAGCCGACTTGTTGTTGAGCTTGTTATTATGGCCGCTCAGAAAACGTAGGACAGTCGCTAACTAGGAGTAAGCAATGGCATATGATTGGGTTGTATTTGATGCCGATGAAACATTATTTAGGTTCGATGCTAAGCGCGGTCTAACCCAGCTATTACAGTCTTACGACGTTGATTTTACCGAAGCGCACTTTAACCGGTTTAAAGAAGTGAATGCCCCTCTGTGGGAGGCGTTCCAACGTGGCGAGATTTCTGCCGCAGATATTAAATCTCGACGCTTTGTGGATTGGGAAGATCGTCTCGGGGTTTCATCTACAGAGCTCAACCGCCAATTTATGGCGCAGATGGGTACTATTTCCTCAACGCTTGATGGGGCAGGCTCAATGCTTGCTGCACTCGACGACAAAGTTCGCATGGGTATTATCACCAATGGCTTCGTCGATCTTCAGCAGGAGCGGTTGGCCACGCATCAGTTTGAACAGTTTTTTCAGTTTGTGGTGGTGTCTGAAGCGCTTGGCGTGGCGAAACCACACCCTGAGATCTTTCATCATACCCATCGTGAACATATCTCGGAGGAGGTTCCGACGAGTCGGATCTTAATGGTCGGGGATAATCCGTATTCGGATATATTGGGGGGACAACGTGCAGGTTGGCATACATGCTGGTTGAATGAACACCAAGCCACGTGCCCCGAACAAGTTAAACCGAATCATACCATCCGCCATTTAAGCGAGCTGGTGGAATTAGTCGCCTAGTCACCACCAGCGTCCCACGCGTTTTTTATAGTCACGGTAGGAATCGCCAAAGTGGCTTTCGAGCTGGCGCTCTTCGGGTTTGATTTGAAATAGGTTCATGTAGAACATATAGAGGGGTAAGCCTAACAAGGCTGCCATGTTGTGTAACGACAAGCCCCAAGCAAAAAGAATAACTAGAAAGCCTAGATACATTGGGTTACGTGTCCAGCGGTAAATACCGCGCGTCACCAATGTGCTCGATTTATCGGGTATGCGGGGGTCAACGGTGGTGTTTGCTTTGCGAAATTCCACCCAGCCTAATAATGGCAGTAAAATACCCACGGCCAATAAAAGGATACGTATCCAATGAGGTACCCAACCAAAGCGCACTTCAGGGAATAGGACGGCACAGCCATACATCAATGCGGCTACCACGATGATTAATAATAGCGGTGGTACTTTGAGCTCGAGTGCTTTCATAATTTAGGATAATAAACGATGGAACAACAAGCCATTATTGACCAAACCCAACGCTGGGTACAAGAGGTTGTGGTTAAGTTCAACTTCTGCCCATTTGCTCGACCTGAGGTCGATGCCAAGCGTATCCGGTACTGTGTTGTAGCTGAACAAGATCGTCAGACTCAGCTCGAAACACTGAATCACGAGTTGTTGAACTTGCAACAAAACGAAGCGATTGCCACCACGTTATTGATTATTCCCAAAGGGGTGGAGGGATTTTACGATTTTTTGGACTTGGTCGACCAAGCCAATGAGCTCATCACGATGCAAGGCTTTGATGGCGAATTTCAACTGGCACACTTTCATCCCGATTACTGCTTTGCGGATGCCAAGCAAAGTGACCCAGAGAACTATACCAATCGCTCTCCTTATCCGGTACTGCACCTACTTCGAGAAGCTATGATGGAAGAGGCATTAGAGCAATTTGAGCACCCCGAGAAGATTCCGGAGCGTAATATAGAATACTGCCGCCGCCGAGGTGCTGAGTATTTTGCTCAACAGCTGGCGACGATTACAGCAGGTAAGCGTTAGAGAACATTATTGAGCGCGATACCGACACCAAAACGTGTTTGTTTATGGTTGTAGTCAATTAAGCTCTCGCCGTACCCAGTAAACAAACTGGTATAGCCAATGAATTTGCCCCAAAGTGGGAAAGTGAAGTTGAATTCCGCTGAACCACGACCTGTCTCGATGGCATGGCGCAGATTTAATGTGTATTCAAAGTCATCGATATTAGCAGCGATGGTGAATTCATAGTCGCCAACATAGTCGGTTATATCCGGGTTGTCGTCGCCTGATGATTGCATCGGATCAGTTTTCGCATCTTCCTGAAAGCGAATCCAAGGCTTTAGGCTAAACACGAAAGGACCCTTTTCAGCGACTAACTGCACGTAAGCACGGTTCCAACTGCGAGAAAGTTCTTGGCTACGTCCGTTTGATAAATGCTCAACACCAACAGCTAAACCGGTGTTAGTACCGAACGGGTGCCAACCTGTCGGTGTGGTGTAAAATATTTCGGGTTGATAGTTGGTTTCTCTAAAAGGTTTAGAGATATTGCTGGCGTACACCTGCCACCAAGACTGCATACTGAAGCCAAAAAACAGCTTATCCCCTTCAATAAGCAAACTTTCCTTATTAACAGGCACTTTAAAGCTGAGTTGCAGTTTCGCCTCGTACTCTTCAAGGCTATCTTCGTAGCCCTGAAAATTTTGGTATGGAGCGGTATTGATATCGGTCGTACCCCAAACGGGTAGAATATAGTTACGGCGGTGAGGCGTTAAAACATAAGGATCGAATTCAGTCACCTTTTCACTTTGCATGCGCTTAGTCAACGCGCCAGGGTCTTTTACCTCATCGATTTTTACCACGTCTTGATTATCTTCTTCTCGAAGTTTCTCTGTGCATTGCTGTCTTACCTCTGCGACAGTTATTGAGGCGTTTTCTTTATTCATTGCGTCCAATAGACACTGCTGCATCGAAGAGAGCTCCTGAGCTTGAACAGCGGGCGCAAGACATGCAGCCGATAGGGCTAAAGAAGAGATGATACGACGAGGCATGAAAGCAAATCCTATATAATTGAATATAATAAATCATGACTAATACGTATCTAAATGTCTACTCAGATCCCCCCACATCGTGAACTCTTAACAAGACTTTTTCGTAGTCTGCTTATAAATTGAAATTTTGTGGATAGCTGGAGGCATTATGAAAGTTGCAGTGATTGGGGCAAATGGGGAAATAGGCACGCATGTGGTCGAGCAGTTGCAACATGCAAAGACTCACCCAGTCGTCGCTATGGTGCGCAAGCAAGCACAAGTGGATGGTTGGAAAGATCAAGGTGTCGACGCGCGTTTGTTAGATCTTGAAGGTCCTGTAAACGACATTGAGAAAGCGTTTGAAGATATCGATGCGGTAATTTTTACGGCCGGCTCTGGTGGCGCGACAGGCGACGATAAAACGCTCATGGTTGATTTGGACGGTGCTGTTAAAACGATGGAAGCAGCGCACGCGGTTGCTGCCGACCGTTTCATCTTAGTGAGTGCGCTGCAGGCACATAACCGCGAGCATTGGAACGAAGATTTACTGCCCTACTATGTCGCAAAACATTATGCCGACAAAGAGTTAATGCGTAGCGGTCTTGACTGGACTATCGTGCGTCCTGGTGGCTTAACAGACGAGCCAGGTACAGAGAAAGTGGAACTTGCCGAGAATTTAGGGCGTGGCACCATCGCAAGAGAAGATGTCGCGCGTATTCTAATCCGTTGTCTTGATGCGGATAACACGATTGGTAAGCACTTCGATGCGCTAACCGGCGAACAAGGTGTAGAGGCCGCTGTCAAGGCGATCTAGTCTGATTGCATGGCGTGCATCCAACTGCGGTGCACGCTATTGCGAGTTTTCGGATTCTTCGGGCGACACATATATCGCCACACCTTCTGCGGTTTTGTCGGTTAAACCAAACATGCGTCCAAGTTGAACACTTAAGCCTAAATTACCCGAATAACTACCCAACCCGGTACCAACATAGACCGAGCTATCACGTTTTTCGCCCGTCGCTTGTAACAGAACACCATTGGCACCTAACTTTGCTGCTTGTTCCTTAAGTCGTTGGACAACCGCGTCCATTTGGGCTTGATCACCGAAGCTCCAACTACCGTCACTTGAAACAGATAAGAGTGCGACCGTTTCATATTGTGTGGGTTCTTTTAGATAGAGTTTGACAGCGTCGACGTTGATTGCAGGACGCGCCTCACCAACCATAACGGTGGAAGGTTTCGAGGAACAAGCTGCTAGCCCCAAAAGCATAATAGCTGTCGTGAGCCAGGCCGAGCGGCGAGAAAAAACGTTGCGCATAATACACTCCAAACAAGTTCCTATTGATTGAGTATACGCAATTTACCGGCCTTTAGTGCGTCCTTTACATGAAAATTATAAACGCGCGGTGGTGCGCTAATCGATAACGATACTTGCAACGCCGCGTCTGACCAATACGCGTAATTCTTGAGTGCCACTCACAGTCACGGGTTGAATAACGATACTGCTAGTTTCACTGATGTTATCGACTAACGACTTATACATCGTTTGGACATCACTCGTTGCGGTGTACTCGAATACAGCGGCGCAAATAACATCGTTACAAGCTGCACTGCGTTGAAAAGCTGATGAAGTCTGCTCTACGGCATTTTTTAATGCTGCCCGAAAGTCGTACTCAAAGTCTTTGTGTTGTACGGCGCCACCCAGTTGATTAATGAAATTGTCGAAGTTTCGTAGTCTAAACGCCCGCTCTGTTGCCGTATTGGATAACCCACGCGGTGCAGATAGCTGGTCAATTAGTGTTTGTATAGCTGTCGGCTGCTCGGGCTCCGAATTAACGGAAAGTGTTTCGTCAAACTGCGCGATACGCGGTTCGGTGCTTTGTTCGGGTGAAGCGAGGGATGCTTTTGAGGACTGTTCTTGGTTTAGCCTTGGCGTGTCTATTTGAACAGGCGTCGATTTTGGTTGTTCCTTGCTCATATATAAAACGATGATTACCGCTGCGATCAATAGCGCAAGGACGAGCAAAAGATATCTATTTTTCATTGTATAGCGGTTATTTTAATTAGTTTTTAGACAACTTCATTATGTGTTGGTTAATGCTCGCTGGCAAGGGTAGCTGGTAAGTTGCAAAAGCGCGAGCTAAGCTCTTATTAAATAATAGAATAATGGGCATCTGAGGCACATGTTATTTATTGATGCGGCTATTCGATTTTCTGCTCTCGGTTTTTTGTTACTTATGACCGTCGTGATTATTCGAGACTTGCCGCGCTCATCACGTGGCTACCTCTTACTCTCAAGTAACTTTTTATTGGCTTGCTTTTTATTAGGCACGATGCCAACTGAGTTTCAGCTCCCTCATGCAGTTCAAATTCCCTTTCGTTTGCTTGATACCTTACTGATTCCAGTAACGTGGTTCTTAGTTTTAACACTGTTCCATCCGTATTTTCGTTTGAGCTATAGGTATGTGTTAGTCGCTTTGCTATTAACGAGTTCGATGCTTGCGGAACGAATGGTTTGGTTAGGGATTATTCAAAAGCTGCCACCTGAGTGGCCGCTGCTGGTCATCGGCCTCGCTGTGAGCGTAGTTATTCATATGTTAGTTGTGATTTTATCGGGGCGAACGGATGATCTCATCGAGCGACGCAGACGTTATCGGCTGTATTTCGTTGTAATTATTTCACTCTCTATACTAATCGCCATTTTCGTAGGTTCGATATGGTTACGTAGTGCACAAGCGACGACTCAGGCAATGAGTGTTTGGTTGCCCATTGCTTCGCTCACCTTGTGGTTGGTAAAGGGAGATACCTCAGCGTTGGCTTTTTATCGTAAAGGAGACAATGTCAACAAGCAGACCGATATCGATAAACAGTGGATGCAGAAACTGGACAGTTTAATGCAAACTGAACGTTTGTACTGCCGAGAGAAGCTTAGCGTGAAAGATTTAGCAACAGCGCTTGGCGTGGCAGAGCACAAGCTAAGAGCGCTGATAAATAAGCATAGTGGTTATAGCAACTTCAGCCACTACATTAATTCTTTGCGAGTTGATGCCGTTGTGAAGTGCTTAGAGAGTCGAAAGTATGACCATTTACCGATTCTTACCCTTGCGCTTAACCACGGCTTTAACTCCTTGCCTCCTTTTAACCGCGCATTTAAAAGTGAAGTAGGCCTTACACCATCCCAATTTAGAAAAAATTTGCGAGACTTTCAGAATTGACTCGCTTTTTTTAGAAATCGACCAGCTTAAACTTCTCTCTCTATCTATCGTGGTTGTATGTTTCTCGAACAAGGTAAGCAATCATGATGAAATTCAATTCCCTAAAAAAAGTGATGCTGTTCATTCTCATCGCTCTTATCATTATATGTGCATTCAGCTTCATCCTCATAAACCAACAAATAGAGCGAGCGTGGGGCGCGAGCGTTCCCCCTGTCGAAGTCGTTCCATTTGAACGACGCCAAGGGCAATACGCAATCGTCAACGCCAGTGTGCTAGATAGCCTTGGCGAGCAGATGTTGTTTAATCAGACCCTACTGATCAATAACGGAATCATTGAGGCGGTTGGTAACGATATTGCTATACCCGAAGAGGCTGAGCAAATTGATGCCAGTGGTATGTTTTTGATACCTGGGCTGATCGATGCGCATGTACACTTATGGCAAAGTCCCAATGACTTACTGCTTTATTTAGCGAACGGAGTAACACATATTCGTGAACTGAATGGAAGTGAAGAGCATTTGCAGTGGCGTCAACAAATCAGCCAGGGTAGACCGGGCCCTGATCTATTCGTAGCCTCTCGCCGACATAATAGCACAGGACTATTCGAGCAGTTGTTTCATAAGTGGGCAGCCAAGGTTGAATCGGTAACCGTCATCACAGATATGAAAACTCACGTGGGTGAGTTGAAAGCTGCGGGTTACGACGCGATTAAAGTATACACCGAGTTGAGTAATGATAACTTTAGTACGCTAACCAATGAAGCCAGCCATCAAGGCATTCCGATACTAGGCCATATTCCTCGGGGGCTGAAGCTCAATGAATTATGGAGCTCTAACCTCAAAGAAATTGCACATATTGAAGAATTTGTAAAAGCACTCGACCGTGAGTTTGGTGGTTATACACGAGATAATACAGATGACTTTATTGAGTTTGTTTGCCTACGAGCAGCTGAGATCGCACGGAATCTAGCCGCTCGAGATATGGCTGTAGTATCAACGCTTGCCCTAATAGAAGGCATTCCAAAGCAAAAGTTAAACGTGCAAAAGGCTTTAGATCAGGTAGCGCTCGAGTACGTCAATCGTGGTATAGCTGAGTCAGTTCATCCGAGTGTAAAAATGATGGGGTGGCATTCGGATGTGAACATTTATCGATTGCCAGATGACTATCCACAAGACCGCGTTGCAGGTAATCAGCGTTATTGGCTGGCATACGCCGAGGCTAATCGCATTTTGTTGAGTGAGATGCGCGAATATCAGGTCAAGGTATTGGCAGGCACCGATGCCAACGTACCGATCATGGTACCTGGTTTTTCGATACACGATGAATTGAAAGCGCTAGTAAAGGCTGGTTACTCACCGGCAGCAGCATTGCGAAGTGCGACTACTGAGACAGCGCAATGGATGGACCTAAAGACTGGCAAGATAGCGCCTGGTTATGAGGCAGACTTGGTTATGCTCAGTGGCAATCCATTGCACGACATTAGCAATACCCAAACAACTCAGGGTGTTATGAGTAATGGACGTTGGTACTCGAAGTATTCACTTGCGCAAATGCTCGTGGCGGTTCAAGAGGCTAATGGGTCTTAGCCTGAGGAACAGTAGCCAACCCTTCCGCACACGCATAGGCGCTTGACCATGCCCACTGGAAGTTGTAGCCGCCAAGCCAACCGGTGACATCAAGTACTTCGCCAATGAAAAATAGTCCAGGCTGTAGTTTACTTTGCATGGTTTGGGAGCTGACTTCATCGACATTAACGCCGCCCAGGGTGACCTCGGCGGTGCGATAGCCTTCGGTGCCGTTGGGCTTGATTTGCCAATGGTTAAGTTGCTCGGCGATTGTTTTAAACGTTTTTTTACTGATATCAGCGAGGCGTTGAGTCAGTGGCCATTGATGATACGCACCGAGTTGAGTGACGACGCGTTTCGCGAACAGCTGCTGTAATACGGTATTCAGCTGAGCCTTTGGTTGTTTAGTTTGGTTTTCTTGTAGCCATTCAAACGCATCGGTAGTAGGCAGGCAGTCAACGGTAATCGCCTCACCCGGTTGCCAATAAGAGGACACCTGCAGCATCGCCGGACCCGATAAACCGCGGTGAGTAAACAACATAGCCTCATTGAAGTGACCGTCATTGGCGCTGGCGGCGACGTCCATTGAGACGCCAGCAAGCTCAGCAAAAGCGTCTTTTTCGGTTGGGTGTAAGGTGAAGGGTACTAAGCCCGCGCGCACCGGTATGATCGAATGACCGAATTGCTCAGCAATTTGATAGCCCAACGGTGTCGCCCCGAGCTTAGGCATTGACAGTCCGCCACAGGCGAAGACTAAGTTACTGGCACTCAATTTGCCCTGCGAGGTATTAATACGATAAGTGTCTTGCTCGTATTCGACATCCAGTACTTCGGTTCTCAGCTGTACTTTGGCTCCGTAGCGAGCGCACTCGTCAAGTAGCATGCGAACGATGTCCTTTGCGGACTCATCACAGAATAACTGTCCTAACGTCTTTTCATGATACGGAATTTGGTATTCTGCGACTAAACCAATAAAGTCCCACTGAGTGTAACGACTAAGCGCCGATTTACAAAAATGAGGGTTACTGGAAAGATAGTTTTCGGGGCTAGCATACATGTTAGTAAAGTTACATCGACCACCCCCCGAAATGAGGATCTTTTTACCAGCCTGTTTGGCGTGGTCTACCACGATAACCTTGTGGCCGTTTCGCGCGGCATGGGCTGCACAGTGTAAACCGGCAGCGCCCGCACCAATAATCACTACATCAAATAACGCCATTACTGCTCAGATTTCAATACATCAAGAACGTATTTTGCTGCACTCACTTCGAATTGCTTCTCATCTTCCACGAATAGATGTTCTACGATGCCATCGACGATAACCATGGCGTAACGTTTTGAGCGAATGCCACCAAACGCACCCGTATCATTAGCGAGCCCAAGGGTTTGGCTGTATTCACCGTTACCATCTGACAATAACCGAACCTCATCTCCGATCCCAAGATGGTCACCCCAAGCTTTCATCACGAATGCATCATTGACTGAAACGCAATTAATACTCTGCACCCCTTGTTCAGCAAGCTCGTTTGCGAGTGACACATAACCTGGCAGGTGTTTTTCCGAACAGGTCGGAGTAAATGCGCCGGGTACTGCGAATAAGATGTGCGTGCCTTTGGCGAAAAGCTCTTGAGGGTCGTAATGTTGAATGCCAAGTTCACCTTTTGAGGTGAGCGAGCCTGATGGCAATAAATCGTTTTCATTAATCATAGCTGTTCGAATCCTTGCTTTATATAAACATCAAATCGATGTTTTTTACTCTTGATCTGCGAGTTCGGTTCTCTTTGTCCTAAAAAGTCGGCATGATCAGGACGCTTTACGACCACACGAAATTTAGCGGCTTGTATAGCTGGCGCTAATAAATCATCAGCATCCTCATCACCGCCGACCAAGTGCTGAAACATTTGCATGTCTTTCTTTACTTGAGCGCGCTGTTTACCCGATTTTGGATACATCGGATCGAGGTATACCACATCGTATTGTTCTGAAGAAACCTGTTTAACGTGTTCGAGCTCAAGTAGTTGCATGCGTTGGCAACAGTCGGCAATTTTATCGGCACCATTACGACCCCGTTCAAGCGCATCCTTGAGTAAAATACGAACCATCGGGTGACGCTCAATTAAATCAACCGATGACCCAAACGCGGCAACCATGAGTGCGTCACGAGCCAAACCGGCCGTTGCGTCGAGTACGGATGGTTTACGCTTGCCAGTAATACCCAGTGCTTTTATCAGAGATTCTGATTTCAAGCTTGAGTTAAGCGCACGGTAACCTGACTTTCCCGCGCGGAAATCCAGCTCAAGCGGCTTGATTCCTTTGGGACCAGCTGTCCAAACTAATTGGATGCCGTGTTCTGTTTGTTGTAATTCAAATTCCGAGCTCATTGATTTTTAGCGGAGCGTTGCATATCGACATGTGGAATATCATCTTCAAGATAGTCCTCGCTAATTGCCTCAAAGCCAAACGACTGATAAAACGCCCGTAAGTAAGTCTGAGCTTGGACTTGAATCGGCGCACTAGATGCCCGCGAATCAAGGTAGTCAATCGCACGCTGCATGAGCTCTCTGCCTAAGCCTAATTGTCGCGCGTCTTCGGTCGTGAGAAGGCGACCAATTTTTGATACGGGACTCACGTCAGAGGCTTTAAAAATGCGTGCGTAAGCAAGCATCTTGCCTTGATCGTTGCGAGCGAAAAGATGTTCGGCGTCAAAGTCAGTCCCGTCAGCGTCTAAATATGGACAGTTTTGTTCTACAACAAAAACTTCTTGGCGAATGCGTAGAATTTCATACAGCTGATGGGTGTTCAATTCTTCAAAAGTTCTTAAAAACCAGTTCATGTCCCTACTTTTTTAATGTCACGTTTAATCGGAATCACGTTTCGCTTATGTTCGTGGGAGAACAGTGCCAATAACTCGGTGACGGGTTTGCGTGCATCACCTTTTTGGCTAATATTGCGAGCTACTTTCAGACTACTGATTTCTGCCTGCTCGTACAATGCGCGTGTTAGCGGCGTATCGTGATTACTTATTAGTACAGGAATGTGTCTTTTACAAGCTGTACGTAAGGCGTGTCGCGCGAGCTCGCTTTGTTCATCTAAACTAAAGCCACCGGTAGCATAACTTGTAAAATTACTTGCTTGTACAAGTGGTGCATAA
>CESO01034527.1_pt1 | contig 15221 bp, 13 predicted proteins | sample 356341 | NCBI WGS metagenome assembly CESO01 (sample SAMEA2621812, study PRJEB7988) | marine metagenome | biome: marine biome (ENVO:00000447); feature: deep chlorophyll maximum layer (ENVO:xxxxxxxx); material: "saline water (ENVO:00002010), including plankton (ENVO:xxxxxxxx)" | depth 35 m
TGACGGTGCAATCAGGATGTTGCCGAACTTATCGACGTTACCGGTGTGTCCGGAAAGGATGACCGTGGTCGAATCCATCTCCAGCACGATCGCGGGACCGTCAATTTTATTGCCGGCTTTCAGTTCATCCCTGCGGTAAAGGTTTGCTTGCATATCCTTACCGTCCATGAAGACCTTTGAAGTGCCAATTTTGGCCGCCGCAACCGGCGTGCGACTCCCGGAGCCAGTGACTTTTTTAGCATCAATTTCTGCGCTTTTACCTTGCGCCACCGCGCGGACATTGACGATTTCCTTGTCTGCTTCGAGCGCAAAGGTAAACAGCTGCCGGTGCATCTCGTCAAAGGGGTCCCCGATAATCGACAGGCCTTTGGACTTCAACTTTTTGAGGTCAAAATCGACCGTCAGCGTCAGGCCCTGCCCCGAGTAACGGATATCAGCCTGATAGGTCACGGAGCGATGCGCTTTCGGCACACCCTCCTTTTCTAACGTCTTCAGCGCCTTATTGGCTAGCTGCTGATAGGTTTTAGCAAGCTCTGCGGGCGAGATGTTGGCAAAACGTCGAATGAAAGTGCGTGACGCCTCATCGCGAACACGAGTAGTCGCATCACCGTAGGCACACAACACACCCGGACCTGGCGGGATAATCACGGGCCAGCTGTTCATGAGCTTACCGAGGGCATTAGCGTGAAGCGGCCCGGCCCCGCCAAAGCCAATCAGAGCAAAATCTCTGGGGTCAAAGCCCTGCTCTACTGACACCAGGCGCAGCGCGCCGTACATGTTTTCATTCACGATATCGATGATGCCCGCAGCGGCGCGCTTGACGGAGATGCCCAAAGCGTCTGCCACTGGCTTGATCGCTTTTTCAGCACGATCTTTACGGATCTCCATATCGCCACCCAGACGCACCTCACTTGGCAGATAACCGAGTACAACATTGGCGTCTGTGACCGTCGGGAGATCACCCCCCTTGTTATAAGCAGCGGGACCGGGCTCGGCGCCGGCACTCTCGGGGCCTACCCGAAGCGCTCCAGTGAGCTCCGGCACGTGTGCAATTGAACCACCACCGGCACCGACGGTGCGCACATCAACCGATGAAGCACGCACAGTCACATCACCTACCGTGGTCTCACGACGCAACTGCGCCTTGTTATTCTGCACCAGCGCCACATCCGTTGAGGTGCCACCCATGTCGAAGGTCAGCAGGTTTTCAAACCCCGCCTGCTTTGCGACCCAAACCGCTCCCGATACTCCGCCCGCCGGGCCACTCATTAGCAGATTCACCGGTAATGACTGCGCCACCTTTGCCGAGGCCATTCCGCCATCAGAGCGCAGAATATGAAGCTTCACATCTTTCATCTTGGCTTTGAGCTTGCGCTCAAGGTTCTTCACATACGCAGCCACTTTCGGTCGCACGTAGGAGTTGGCAACCGTCGTAATCGTCCGCTCGTACTCCTGCATTTCAGGTACGACGTTATAAGACAGCGACACGGGAATTCCCGGCAGTACCTGCTTGGCAATTTTCTCCACCTCTCTCTCATGTGCCGGATTGGCATAGGAATTCACCAAAGAGATGGTCAGCGCCTCAATATTTTCTTTTTTCAGTTTCTTAAGCTCCCGGGTCAGCCCGGCTTTGTTGAGCTTTCGCACCACGGAACCGTCAGCCGCCATTCGCTCATCCGCTTCGATCGTGCAAGACAGCGGCGCCAGGGGCTCACTTTTGTTGTAGATCACCCAGCCGCCCAGACCGCCCGGCACGTAGGAGCGCGCGATTTGCAGCACCTGCCGGTAGCCTTTGGTCGTCACCAATCCAACTTTAGCGCCCGATCCCGTGAGCACGGTATTAGTGGCCACAGTGGTGCCGTGCATGACCTGTGAGATTTCGCTGGGGTCTACCCCGGCATTTTCACAGACCCGCGCGACGCCATTCATCACGCCTATCGAGGAATCTGCAGGTGTGCTGGGGACTTTTGCGGTGTGAATGGAGCCCGATTTCTCGTCAACGAGAATCAGGTCGGTAAATGTGCCGCCAACGTCGACACCAAGACGATAAGGCATGCTGGCCTCCTCTTGTTATGGATCTTGTTTTGATCTCATCGCGAACTGCGCTCTCCGGAAAGTCCGCCTAGGCCTCTCAGCCTCGCTCGAAACAATTGACCGGACATTTGCTACAATCTCGCTCTCCATGTCACGATGCACCAATCTGCACACAGGTGCAAGGTATCATCCGTTTCCCATCTGAAATTCTCCGGAGCACATTATGATGAAACCCCTTGCTGGCATCCGCATACTGGCCATTGAACAATTCGGCGCGGGTCCCTATGGCTCAATGTACCTGGCAGAGTTAGGGGCCGAAGTGATCAAAATTGAAAATAGAGCGACCGGTGGTGACCCCTCTAGACAGTCAGGGTCGGTGACTTTAGCCGAGGATGATAGCGCCTATTTTCAGGCGTTCAATCTCGCTAAAAAAAGCGTCACGCTGAATCTCAAAAGTGACGAAGGTCGGTCGCTCTTTCATGATTTAGTTCGCAAGAGCGATGTCGTCTGGAACAACTTGCGCGGCAGCCAGCCCGCCAAGATGGGGCTCGACTACAAAACGTTGAAAGAGGTTAAGGCCGATATTATCTGCACTCATATCTCCGCCTATGGCCGGGACAATGATCGTGCTGAGTGGCCGGGGTATGACTACCTCATGCAGGCCGAGTGCGGCTTTCTCTCTGTTACCGGTGAACCCGGCACCCCTCCCTCTCGATTTGGGCTATCAATGATCGACTTTATGACGGGCGTGGTCGCGGCACTGGGGTGTGTTGCGGCCCTGCTGGCGCGCACGAATCAGGGTGGCCGAGACGTCGATATCAGTCTGTTTGATGTGGCACTGCATCAGCTCACGTATCCCGGCACGTGGTACTTAAACCACGGCATTGAAACCGGTCGCGTCGCGCGCTCAGCGCATCCGTACAACACGCCAGTGCAACTCTTCAAAACCCGGGACGGCTGGATCTTCATCATGTGCATGACCGATAAGTTCTGGCAACTCTTGGTCGAACGAACACAGCACCCTGAACTTGCCGACGACCCACGTTTTAACTCCATGGCGGCGCGCGCGGAAAATCGGGATGCACTGACGGCAGCGCTCGACGACATTTTTGAGACTGAAGAGACCGATCACTGGTTTGCCCTGCTGCAAACCCATATCCCGGTGGCGCCGGTTTACGATTTGCCGAATGCCCTCAATAACCCCTTTGTGGAATCGATTGGCATGATGCAGACCATGCCTCATCGGGAATTTGGCGAATACCGCGGGTTGAGCAACCCGATCAAGATCGACAACCAGCGCCTCGACACGCAGTGTGGCGCGGGTCTGGGTGCAGACAACGCCACGATTTTAGGGGACGAGCTAGGTGTGGAGAATCTGCAGGATCTGGCAGAGCGAGGCGTCATTTAAGACGCCTCAGAGACGGTTCCACTGACGAGACGGTTAGTGCCTGCCAAGAAAGTCGAACAGAATCTGGCAGAACGCAATCTTTTCGTCCTTACCTGCGACCACATGAGCCACCTCATCCATGGTGACACCCACTGCGTTCGGGAGCCCTTCTTCCAGAGGCAGGGTGGTCCGAGGCCCGGTAACAATGTCTTCGCCCGCATGAATCACCAACGTGGGCGCCTCGATGTCGGCGAGATGCGGTCGGATGTCGTGGCCGAGGCAGGCCTCGACAAAACGCAGATGGGCGGGCACGCGGCCTTCGAGTGCGCCCCAGACGCCACCACTGCCGAGTAGCTTCTCGCGGTTGGCGTTGTAATAGTCCGGCCGGAACGATAGTGACGCGACCATCGACTGAAATGCGAGAAAGCCAGCATGCTCATGCATGTCACCAAACGCGCGCAGCTGGTCCGCCAGCATGGGATCCGCCCAAGTCCAACACCCCATATTGACCATGCATCGCACTAAGTCAGGACGCTTCACCGCCACCCACTGGCCGATGCAGGCACCAATGCCTACCAGCCCGACAAAGTACACCGACTTCATATTCAGGTGGTCCAACAACCCTATGATGTCGTCAGCATGTAACTGGGTCGATGCGGGTACAGAGAAATCGTCATTTGATTCCCCGATACCTCGGTAATCGATGATCACGGTAGAGAACTGATCAGTCATTCCTCTCGCCAGATAATGATGGCGCCCGTGACAGAACGTATCCCAGCCACCGATATAAACGGCCGGGGGGCCCTCTCCATGAACTTCGTAATACATGTCGTGGCCGTTGATGTGGGCAATAGGCATAGCGGAGCTCCTACTCAAAAATGCAGTTTAGTGTGTGCTGGTCTCAGAGCGTGTTGATATGGTCCAGCACGCTTTGCAGATCGGTGACATCGGCATAGCGGCGGCCAACGTCTCGTAAATTACTGGCGTGCGCTTCCTCATCCTGGTCACCGCAGCAATCCGCCGGCACGATAGTGCGATAACCCGCCGAGAAGCTGTCGACCACCGACGCGCGAACACATCCCGAGGTAGTGCAACCGGTAATAATCGTAGTGTCGATACAGTGCGTGACCAACCAGGGCTTCAGCGGCGTTTCATAAAAGATGGACGGAGCGGTCTTGATGAACTGAAAAATATAGTCGTCGTCACGAATACGCGGATCCAATTCAGTACAGGGATGACCGTGATAAAAACTGCCATCGTAGAGAGAATCGATCTTCCAATACGTCATCTCGTCAGGCCCACCCCAGGAGACTGCGCAAGATGCGGCGGGAATCCGCTTTGCTTTGCAGGCCGCCAGCAGTATCGACGTGTTGTCGACCGCTCGCTGCACGTGATCACTGCGTCCTAGAGGGTTGCTGGCGTCTGTGAACCCTTGCTGAAAATCCACCATGATGAGTGCGGGCCGCTCTCCAAAACCGATATCCCTTTGCCCATATCCTGCTTCTGCAAATTTATCCATTGGCTCCCCGCCTTGATCGTGGCCACCACGCAGCCCACGCAATATGACTTAGAATGTACGAACAATTCAAGGAAAGCGATTTCACCATGAGCCAGCCCAGCTTTATTGATCATTTCAGCCAGCAATTCACGCTTCAACCCACCCGGACCGCCCTGCTGATCATCGATATGCAAAATGCGACGGGGAATCGCGAGATGGGTCTAGGGAAACTACTTGCAGAACAGGGCAATAGCGAATCGGCGCAATATCGTTTCGATCGCATCGATAATCTGCTGATCCCTAATATCCAGAAGTTGATCGGCGGATTTAGAGCCGCAGGCGCGCATATTATCTGGATCACTTATGGCGCCAACGCGGCCGATGCCAGCGACGCACCGCGCCATATTGCACCGATTATTAAAGCCACCAACAACATTGCCGGCCAACCCGAACACGAAGTAGTCGATGCGCTCAAACCCGGACCGGGCGATCTGGTTTTGAACAAAACGACTCAGGGTGCCTTTCGCTCCACCGCCCTCGACAGCTCTCTGCGCGCTCTGGGGGTGGATACTGTCGTGTCCACCGGCGTCTCAACCAATAACTGTGTCGCCATGACCTCGATGGAAGCCTGTGACTTACAGTATCGGGTTGTTGTTACGAGTGATGCCACCGGAACGGATAGCGACGAGATGCAGGAAGCCACCCTGACCATGCTGCGTCGGCTTTGGGCGAGAGTGCTCTCCACAGAGGAAGTCCTCACAGAGCTCACTGCGGGGGGCGATGCCTCCTGAGCATTCGCCAGCCACCCAGCATTACGGGCGGTGTCCTCGTTGCCGTTGGCGCGATTCTGCTGGCTGCCAAGGGACTGTTCGCCAAAAGCCTGTACGAAATGGGACTCAGCTTTCATGATGTCGCTGCGATCCGCTCGGTGCTTGCGGTACCCGGCTTCGCGCTGTTGGCCTGGCTATACCGCAGCCGTTCCGCCCCAGATCTCGTCATCACTCGGCGCGATATCGGGCTCGCGATCTTTGCTGGCATCCTCTGCTATTACCTTGGCGCACTCGCTAACTTTTATGCGCTGACCATCATCGACGCCAGCGTCGAGCGGCCTCTGCTGTTTGCTTATCCGATCTTTGTTGTGTTGATCAAGATGGCGATCGAGCGGAAAGCGCCCAGCCCACGGGTGATTCTGGCATTGATACTGACGTCACTGGGCGTCTTGCTTGTCACCGGCGCTCTGAACACCACCCTCACCGATAGTGAGTGGATCGGGATGGGGTGGATCCTGTTCTGCTCTGTCAGTATCGCGATTTACTTTCTCATCAGCGGGGACTTAACACAGCGGCTTGGTAGCGGGCTGTTTACCCTCATTGCCATGGGCTCTGCCGCAGCCGGCCTTGCCGGACACTATCAATGGGTGGCGGGTTGGCAACACATCGATCTGTCTGCCACGGCCTGGTATACGTTGTCAGCGCTGATTGTCTTTTCGACTGTTTTGCCGCTGTTCTTAATGGCGGAGGGTGTGCGGCGAATTGGGCCGTCGCGGGCCTCACTGATCAGCACGCTGGGCCCTCCTGCGACCGCCTTGATGGCCTACGAGCTCACCGGAGAGATTCTGGCCGCCGCTCAGTGGCTGGGGATCGCTTTGGTGATAGTGGGAGTGCTGGCGCTGGAAATGGGGCGTTCCCGACAGGGTTGAGCGCTTTTTACGTCCTTCAGTTGGTATTTATGCTAAATGTCCGTACAATTCTATTTTTCTTCTTTGGAACAGTGGTATGTACGCGACACGCCCCCTCAGCCACACCTTTGGCGCCGAAGTGCTTGACTGTCAGGTGTCTGGGTCACCCAGCGGACAGGATATTATTGCTATTCGCGAACTGTGGGCCGAACACAAACTCCTCCTGTTCAGGAACCAGTCCTTTGACGAGGCCGCGCTCGTCGGCTTCAGCAGTAAGTTTGGCGACCTGGAAATCCACGTGCGCGAGGAGTATCTCTCCCTCGAGCACCCCGAAATTTTGTATGTCTCAAATATTGAGCGAGAAGGACGCCGCATCGGCATCCTATCGGATACTGAGGTGGGCTGGCATTACGACCAAATTTATTTGCCAAAGCCTGCGGTGGGCTCGCTACTGATGGCCGACACCCTCCCTCCAGAGGGCGGCAACACCGAGTTTGCTGACATGAGCGCGGCCTGGACCGCGCTGCCTGAGCAAACCCGCGCAAAGCTTGATGGGTGTCTGGCCAACCAGTCTTACGAGGCCTTCAATCAGGCTTACAGCGTGCCCACAAACAATAAGCAGAAAGCGCGGTCACCCGACATTCATCAGCCCATCGTGCGCACGCATCCGGTGACGGGCCGCAAAGCCCTGTACCTTTGCCCCGGCATGACGACCGACATTGTCGGCTGGGATCCACAGGAGAGCGCAGACATGCTGGCATTTCTCTTTGATTGGACGACTCGGCCTGAATTCGTTTACTCGCACGCCTGGCAGCCCGGAGACGCATTGATGTGGGACAACGCCTGCACCATGCACCGCAGGGATCCGTTTGATCCCCAACACCCACGACTGATGAAGCGAACGACTATTCTGCCGCCAGCAGAGCGCGCAATTCCGTTCTAAGTATTAGACGCGGTAACGCCTAGCCGCCAGCCCGACGTCAGGCGTCTTCGCTGCTGTCGGGTTCAGCCGGCGGCTGACACCCGGTTGCACAGCACTGGCCGGGCTGCTTTTGTCGACTCGGAGCACCGGAAGAGCCCGTTTCAGCGACTCCCCGATCCAACAGCCGCTCAACCAGAGCGCGACGTTCCTCAATGGGATATCGCCTGAAAATCTCACGCTTCATCGCCTGTGGTGACCCGCCACCATGCAGACTGATCACAGAATACCAGCCTCCGGTTGACGAAGCCGAAATGTCCCCCATGAATCGCGCTACCTGCGCACGTTGCTCATAGGGAATGTCGGCGCGACCCGCCATTAAGGTCGCCAAATCGCCCGAAGTTGCCGGGTTGTGGTCCTCATCGGGGCCGGGCAGTGCCACAATCAGACCGCCCGATACCTCGTGCGCGATGCGATGCATGTCATAGATCTGCGTCGCGAGAAGCAGTTTGCCCACATTTGAAAAAACGGGCTCCGGCATCCATGAGCCACAGGGGTCCTGAATGCCATATACGGACGCCGCGACACCACAGGCGAAAAACCCCTCCACCAGCTTAATGAGTTCCGCCATGCTGTCGCGCAAGTGCGGCACCGTCTCCATGTCGAGGCCATTGGCTTCGGTCATCAAGGCACCGGCACCAATCAGCAAATCACCGAAACCCGCTCGGGCACCAATGCAGCTGTGTCGGTGGTGGTTGGCATAAGACGTAACCAGGTGCTCGGTGTACTCATGCTCTCCTGCAAAGAAAACCTGATCCCATGGCACGAACACCTGATCGAAGTGGCACACCGCCACACTCTGGCCATATTTTGAGCTGAACTCGGCCTCTGCCTCTCCGGGACGACCCGCCGGTCGCGAAATAATGGTCAGTCCCTTCGCGTCAATAGGCACGGCGCAACAGATCGCAAAGTCTGCATCTTCCTTGCGCATAGTGCGACAAGGCATGACCAACAGCTCATGCATATAAGGGCCGCCGGTGACAATTGCTTTAACACCCGAGATGACAACACCCTCGGCACTGCGCTTGGTGATATGAACATAACTGTCCCTGACAGCCTGGTCCCCTGGTCGCTTGCTCCGATCACCTTTGCCATCGGTCATCGCGACCCCCAGCGTCAGGTCCTCGTCCTGAATACGATGCAAGTAAGACAGAAAGCGCTCGTGTTGTTCGCCTCCGGTGTCCTCAGACATCTGCCATGTGGCTTGGTATATCGCGTTTAAGGCATCGTGGGTCAGGTAACGCTGGGCGCACCCACTTTCCCGGCAAACGAGACGCACGGCCTCCAACTTGGAGAGCAGGTCTTCGGAATGGCGATTAATGTGCAGCATCCGATTGACGGTTTTGCCAGAGGTCCCCTGCTCAGCCAACATGAGGCCGCCATACTCCGGTTTCTGGGCAAAGTCGTAGGTGACACCCACCGCCCTGACCCCGGGCTTCAGGCGCGGATCATCCGCCACCGACTCTACCAAGTCGCCATCGACATAGACCGTAGGGTTGTACTCACGAAGGCTCGCTTCGTAATCGGCCGCACTCATGATTCGGCCACCCGCTTTCATCAACATCACTTGCTCCCGGGGCACTCAGCCCGCGCTGTTGGCTTCAGTCCGCAACAGTGCCATCAAGCCTGTCACGTTATTCACTTCATCGAGCTGCATCAGCATGTCCCACGTTGCTAAGGCTGATTCATTCGAAATTGTTAGGCCGCAATTGGCCAAAAACTTCTCTCGCACCTGGTCTGCAGATAACAGCTGACCCTCTGCACCCCGATTGACGGTCAAAAAGTGCTCAAGGCGTGTGCCATCCTTGAGGGTAAGACTGACCCCTCCTGAAAAGGCCTCTGGATAATGCGATCGTTCGTCGTGCGCGCAGTCAACGCGCTGCGCAAGCGCCAGCACTTCGGCATCGAGCCGCGCTTCGTCTTCCAGATCGGCCAGGCCAAATTGGCCCTTACACAAGGCGGTGGCAACCGCATAAGGCACGCTGAACTTGGCGTCATATTCGCTTTGGGGAACCCGCTTACTCTCGATCGGGTTTACCACCACTCCGAACTGGCGCTCATCCAATAAGACGGTGACCGATTCGATCTTATCAGGGGTCAACGCGTGTTGCTGTTTGAGCTCTAGCGCTGCATCCACTGGCGCATGATTAAAGTGGCAGATCGGGTAAGGCTTGATGGCAACCGATCTCAGCGCCCATTCCTTGAAAAGTTGCTCCGAGATCGTGTCGGTCTCCACCGACGTACCCGGGGCATAGAGCGCATAAAAACCAAACCGCCCCCCATAAGCCTCACCCGGCCCTTCAAACCCCGAGACACCCAGCGCGGCCGCCTGAAGCGCCGCAGAGGCCGCCCACCCGGGATGCAGTCGCTTGGTCCAACTCCCGTCATCGAGGAACGCCATGCTGCCACTGCTAAAACTCAGCGCCACACCTTGAGTCCGCACCAGCGCGTCGCTATCCCCTCCCATCAGTCGCGCTGCCGCCACTGACGCACCGAATACCCCGACCACACCGGTTGGGTGAAAACCAACCTGCTGAAAGACCCCTCCTGCCTGAGTTCCCAACATGGCATCAATTTCGATCGCCATGAGCGTGGACAACAGTAAATCGGCACCCGTTAAATGGTTTTGCTCAGCTAGCGCCAATGCTGCCGGGAATGCGCTGGCGGAACAGTGCACCACGGACGCCAGATGGGTGTCGTCATAGTCAAGCCCGTGAATCAACAACCCGTTCATCAGTGCCGCATCTCTGAGCGCCACCGTGTTCGATTGCCCCACGATAGTCGAAGCTCCCGCACTACCCAGCAAGCTGAGGGATTCAAGCGATTTGGTCGCGAAGTCATAGTGGCGCGAGGCAAACGCGATCCCGATGGCATCTGCCAGACAAAGTTTGAGATAGTCCCAGACGTCCGGAGGAACATCGCTCCGCTGAAGTGACAGCGCGCGATCCGCAATCGCACGGCTCAGCGGCGCGGTCTTTTGATTGAGATGTGATGCCTGCATCGGACACTCCACAAATGTCCGGACATGATACACCAACCGCTGCGTGATTCCGACTCAGTGCGGCGGGATTAAGTGCAGGCGATGTCGCCTTGCAAGCCTCGAGAGGGGGACCTGACGAGTGATTCAGGCCTGCAATTTATCGGCCAGCGCCAAAATCCGCTGGCTTTTATAGACGATCGGATAGTCAATAAAGTAGCCGTCGAGTTGGATAGACGCCGAACCCTCGGCCTCTGCCGCCTCAAAAGCCGCCACCACTGCGCGCGCGTGAGCGATTTCGTCTGGCGAGGGCGTAAACACTTCGTGGGTGAGGGGTATCTGATTGGGGTGGATACATAATTTACCGCCGAACCCAAACTGCTTGCCGTGCCGGGCCGATTGCAAAAATCGCGCGTCATCCTTTATTTGCAGCACCACCGTATCGATAGGCGGCTCAAGATCGCCGAGCCTCGACGCATGCGAGAGTTTCGCTCTGGCATAAGCCAACACTGCCTCGTCGGCGTTCCACTCATAATTCAGGTCCAACGTGTAATCGCCGCCACCGAAGGCCATGCGCTTAATGCGGCTCTCCGCTGTCGCAATCTTTCTTGCTGACGCTACCCCCGCCGCTGTCTCAATGATCGGCATCAGATCCAGGCCACCCACTGCCATGCCCTGCTCTGTCTCCGCCGCGGCCAGCAGCCTCTCCAGCTGATTGAGACAGGAGCGGGACTCCACCTTGGGCAGCACAATACCGTCGAGCCAGGGTCCCACTGTCGCTTTGATATCTTCCTCGCAATAAGGGGTATCGATGCTGTTCACGCGAACATAATGCCGGGTGCCACTCTGTGGGCGCGCACTGAAAGCCTCGACAACACATTGCCTCGCCGCGGGTTTCTCACTGATCGCTACCGCATCCTCAAGATCGAGAATGACCGCATCAGCGCCCACCTCAAAAACCTTCTCCACCCGGCGCGCATGATTGGCCGGCGTAAACAAGAAACTGCGCACAGGGGTCACATCAGTGTCGGTCATATCAATTGCTCCAGGACCAGTGATCAGCTGTCTGCCAGCCGCGAGTAAATTCAAAGGTATAGCTGAAATTGCTGGCGGGATGTTCCGAGATGGAGACTTCAAAAATACGCCCACCCCTACCCTGATAAAACCGACTTACACTCAGCGACGGTGACCCCGCCTCAACGCCGAGCACCTCTGCCTTTTGCTCCGACAGCACGCCCGCCGTAAGACGAATGGTGATGTTCTCGATCGACTCCTTGAACGTCTCGGCAATCATTTCGTAAACCGGTCGAGAACCTCCTCCCAGCCTCTGAGCGATCGAGCCATACTCTGGAATCACGTACACGTCGGCCCAGCATATCGGCAGACCCTCAGGACCTAATGTCCGCAAACCCGAAATCCGGACCCATTCATCCCCTGCCTGACAGCCCAGCTCCCGCGCGAGTGCCTTGTCGGCCTCGATTCGATCGTCAGACAGCAGTCGAAATAAACTACTGTCGGGGTAGCTAAACAGCTCAGAGGGAGAACGCACCATTTGAACGAAGGCGGGTGAAGCCTCTGTGGAGAGCACCAGCGTGCCCCTGCCTCGCTGTCTTTTGACCAGACCCATATCCTCGAGAACACGGAGGGCCTCGCGAATGGTGTGCCGACTCGCCTCGAAGCGATCGATCAGGTCCAACTCGCCAGGCAAAAATGTGCCGACGGGAAACTTGCCCTCGCGAATACCTGCCAACAGGTTATCGGATATCTGACGGTAAAGCGGTATACGAGATCCGGCTTGCGAATCCTTTCCTCCACCCTTTTTTGCTTGGTCAGCTTGCATGACAGGTCTGAACCCCCCAGACTTCAATTGTCCATACATTTTAGATGGATCTCGGACCACCACAACCCATGTCTCACAATCCAGCAGGTACCTGATCATGGCCAAAACCAGTGCAAAAGCGCGCTACGCGCAGCAAAAGGGTCGCCTTTACGAAGATTTTGGAGTGGGGGATATCTATCACCACCTACCGGGTAGAACGATCTCTCAGCATGACAATGCCTGGTTCACCCTGCTGACGATGAACACACACCCTCTTCACTTCGACGAGGAGTACGCAGCAGAGACCGAATTCGGCCGACCATTGGTCGCAAGCCCTCTGACCGTGGCGATCGTTGTAGGCATGAGCGTCTCAGATGTAAGCGAGGCGGCGATTGCTAACCTGGGGTGGAAAGAAATCAAGCTGCCCGCGCCGGTCTTTCCCGGCGATACCCTGTATGCCAATACCGAGGTATTGGATAAACGTGAATCGCGCTCTAGACCCAATGCCGGCATCGTCAGCGTGCTCACGCGAGGGATTAATCAGGACGATACCGAAGTCTGCGTCTTTGAACGTCAGATCCTGGTCCCGAAACGCGATCCCGCGTAAGTCCATTCTTCAGGAGATCATCCATGAACCACGACGCCTCGGTCGAACAACAGATTCTGTCCACCATCGACAAATGGGTGGAGCGAGAACTCCGGCCGATTGCCAGAGAATATGATCAAGCCGACGAGTACCCCACCGATTTGGTGGAGCAAATGAAGGAACTGGGGCTCTTCGGTGCGACGATCTCTGAAGAATATGGCGGTCTCGGATTGAGCGCCTCGACCTATGCGCGCATTGTGTCGCGTATCTGCGAGGTTTGGATGGCACCCTCGGGCATCTTTAACTCGCACCTCATCATGGCCAGCTGTGTGGAGCGCGGCGGCACTCAAGCGCAGAAAGAGCATTTTTTGCCCAAATTTGCCTCGGGTGAACTGCGCGGCGGTATTGGCCTGACGGAGCCAGATGCCGGATCCGACCTGCAGGGTATTCGTCTGGCGGCCAAAAAAGACGGGGACGACTACCTCCTCAACGGCACCAAAACCTGGATCTCCAACGGCATCAAAGGCAATTGTCTTGCAGTACTGACCAAGACTGATCCCAGTGCCTCACCTCCCCACCGTGGGATGAGCCTGTTTGTGTGCGAAAAAGGCGATGGCTTTAGCGTGGGTAAAAAACTAAAAAAGCTGGGATACCGTTCCATTGACAGCGCAGAGCTGATTTTTGAAGATTTTCGCGTATCGGCAGACAACCTGGTGGGCGGCGAGGAAGGCAGGGGGTTTCAGCAAGTGGCCGGCGGCTTGGAGCTGGGACGGATCAATATCGCTGCGCGTGGTGCTGGCATGGCTAAAGGTGCGACCAAGATGGCACTTCACTATGCTATGGAGCGTAAAACCTTTGGTAAGGCGATTGCCGAACATCAAGCCATCCAGCTGAAACTCGCTGAAATGTCGACCCGCGCCGCCGCCGCTGAGCTGTTGGTGAGCCAGGCTGCTGCAAAATATGATCATCAAGAGCGGTGTGATTTAGAGGCCGGACAGGCCAAGTTTTTTGCCTCCGAGGCCGCCGTACAGAACAGTCTGGACGCGATGAGAGTATTCGGCGGCTATAGCTATTCACCAGAATATGAAATCGAGCGCTTCTATCGCGACGCACCCTTACTGTGTATTGGCGAGGGCACCAATGAGATACAGCGCATGATCATCGCCAAGCAAATGGTAGCCAGAGCGAGCTAAGCCAAGACCTGCGCTGATCAGTCGAGAACCGTCATGAACTCGCGGGCATCGAGCCGCTCGGTGCGGTAAGTGTTGACGAGAGCATCGGGATCCGCGTAGCCCAAAGACAGGCCGCACACCAACATCTGCTCAGCCGGCGCCTCCAGAATAGGCATGACACTGTCGTGGTAAGGGCAAAACGCCGCCTGTGCGCAGGTTTCCATGCCCATTTCGCGGGCCGCCAACATAAAGGATTGCAAAAACATCCCGTAGTCGACCCAGCTCCCCTGCTCCATGTCGCGATCAATGGTAAAAAACAGCGCCACGGGGGCGCCAAAGAACTGATAATTTTGCACGCGGTAGTTTTTGACCGCCTGAGCGTCTTGCCGCTCTATTCCCAGCAGTCCGTATAAGCCAAAGCCCGTCTGTCGCCGCCGACCAATATAGGGCTCACGCCATTCGCGGGGGTAATAGTGATACTCGTAAGCGCCCTCATCACCGGCCAGGTAGCGCTTGGAACACGCTTCGGTAATGCGGTCCTTGCGACCACCACGAACAATGTAGACATGCCAGGGCTGAATATTCGATCCCGACGGCGCGCGACCCGCAATGGTCAGAAGCGCTTCAATCTGCTCGTCGCTGACCGGGCTGTCAGACAGGAAAGCACGAATACTCTGCCGTCCGACAATCGCCTCAGACACTCTCACACTGTTACCTCAAGCGCATTGCTTGGATAGCCAGGTGTGGGCCCTGCCACCCTGAGGCGCACCGATCATCTCGCTGAGTAACGCCACCGCGTCGAGCAGCTTCGGCATATTGAGGTCGGTTGTGTAACCAATTGATTCGCACAGCATTGCCACGTCTTCCGTGGCGACATTGCCCTTTGCCCCCGGCGCAAAGGGACAGCCTCCCAGACCACCCGCGGAGGAATCAAACTGACGAACCCCCGCTAATAAGGCCGCATAGACATTGGCCAGACCCATGGCTCGGGTGTCATGAAAATGACAGCCAAGCAACTCGGGGCCATACCGGTCTACCAGCTTTTGCATCATTGATTGCACCGCGGCCGGATTAGCCGCGCCGATCGTATC
>CESO01134949.1_pt1 | contig 15211 bp, 13 predicted proteins | sample 356341 | NCBI WGS metagenome assembly CESO01 (sample SAMEA2621812, study PRJEB7988) | marine metagenome | biome: marine biome (ENVO:00000447); feature: deep chlorophyll maximum layer (ENVO:xxxxxxxx); material: "saline water (ENVO:00002010), including plankton (ENVO:xxxxxxxx)" | depth 35 m
AGTCGATTGCGAGGCGACATGTCTCACAGTGATTTTATTATGCGAATATCCGTTACCTAGGCGCATCCCAGGGAAAAAACTCTCAACAGTGCGGTCTAAATCCAACAGAGATTCTTCGACTAACATTCCTATCGCAGTTCCCGCAAATGTTTTCGACATAGATGCAATTCTAAATACGGTATCATCATTGACCAAATCCTGAAGCTCAACATCGCGAACCCCCCAGGTGTATGTCCTCACCACTTCATCTTTCGCAACTATTGTGAGTGCCGCGCCGGGAATATCATTTTCTTCCAACAAGGCCTCGATAGATCTGATGTACGGGCTCATACTGGCAACGTTATAAGAGCCACCAAAACTTTGAGAAAAATTCAAAAACACGATGACTAATAACAAAAGAGATAGTTTGCTCTGCAAAACTATAAATCCTATCTAAAATTTTATGTAACCAGGGCACAAACGTATCAGGCTCCCAAAACAGGCTGATGACTTTGTTATTCAAATATCGATCATATTGTTGTATCGGCCAAAAAATTACAGGATTTAGATTATGAACATCGGGCTTAATTGAGAAGACAAATATGCAGTTATCAGCAACACAATTACTGATAAAAATACTTCAACTCGCAAACTTCGGCGCATAAATAAACGTGATGCCTCATCACCGTCATTGAGTTCAGGGACGAAGCGCCACTTGTTAAAAGCGGCGACAATCAAAATAAATAGTACAAAAGCGACCTTTAAGATTAAATGCTGTCCATAAGCAGAAAAAAAAGCCTCAGTGGCTAGACCTGTCAGCCGATACGTGAGGTAGATCCCGGTTGTAACCATTAATCCAACTGCTGCACTCCCAGCAACAGAAAATCGAATCAAAAGGTTTTTCGCGACAACGGTCGAACTATTTTCGAGAATCCAATTCAAAGGAAACAGCGAGCCTATCCAACACGAAAACGCCAAAAAATGGACACCCACAGCGAGCCAGCTGAGATCATCTAGCACAGAAACATGCCCGCTATGCTCGAACACGGAGATAATAAGTAATAACGCAATTCCTTGGATTGTCAAAAGCGGAAGAAAAAATACCTTCCCAGGGGGACTGGCCAATCTAAACACCCTACTAAAGGTAATAAGCGCCATGATCAGCGCCAACGAGAAGGCTAACGATCGATAGCGTAATACAACTCCTATGGGAGTGTTCCATAGAATTTTTGCATATTCAATATCGAACATACCAAAAAGTCCTGCGTCGGCTAGCTCACCAACTTTCAGGATAAAGAACATAACCTCCGCATGAATTCCAACCAGACTACCAAAAATAATATACCGAAGGAGCACAGTGTAATTTCGAAAGGTTCTGTCGTTGAAAAAAATCAGGCATAAGCCTCCTCCTCCCAATGACAAGGCGCCCATATAAAACGCAATCTTAGCGAGAACAGAAGCAGCTGCCCAAAAAGAAATTAAGGATATTAATTCAGCTATGTTAGGCAGCAAAATACCGAGACCAACAGATTAATAATATTTTTTACGTAAGCGCTATTTAACTGAAAAATTCAATGTTTCACGGACAAGATGTCCATCAGCCCCGACTATTGAAAAATCCGCCATGAACTTTCCAACGCCGCTCCCACCGACAGAAATTTCGTATGACCCTTCTGGCCTGGGCGTAGCTGAAAAATTCGTGGAAACTTCATCCCCATCTACTGTCAGCTCGAATTTCACAAGCCGCACGGGACCATTAAATTCCAATGCAATAATATCCGGACGGGCATCAATTTCTGATCCCTTAGCTGGGGAAGACGCCTTCAAAGCGCTGTGCCCGAACGCTTGAAAAGATAAAGCGGATAAAATCAACCCAGAACTTAGAGCTATTCCGATTTTCCTTATGATTTTCATATTTATACCCTCTAAATTCATGAATTTCTATTATCGCAATACTGAGGCATCAAGAACACCACAGGACGGGATAATATCTGCGGCATATCGTCGCAGATATAATGCGAAGCATTTTTTAGAAAACTCAAGTTATCAAATCCATCAATGCAAAACCTAATTTACATGTAAGCACTCAACTCCTTTCTTGCTACGACGCGGCGATGAACTTCGTCTGGTCCGTCGGCTAAACGAAGAGTCCGTTGGCTCGTCCACAATGTTGCCAATGGAAAATCTTGCCCAATGCCAGCGGCTCCGTGCATTTGAATAGCGCGATCAATCACCCTTAACGCCATATTGGGGACAGCAACTTTAATTTGCGAAATCGCGTCACGCGCCGCTTTATTTCCTATGGTGTCCATTAAATATGCGGTTTTAAAAGTTAGAAGTCGGCACATCTCAATTTCTATACGACTGTCAGCAATAACGTCATAGTTACCACCTAATTCAGAAAGAGGTTTACCGAACGCCTCCCGACTAACGGCACGTTTACACATCAACTCCAATGCTTTCTCTGCAGCACCAATCGATCGCATACAGTGATGAATTCTGCCCGGACCCAATCTACCTTGAGAAATTTCAAATCCTCTACCCCGGCCCAAGATGATATTCTTTTCAGGCACCCTGACGTTATGAAATTTGATATGCATATGACCATGTGGCGCATCATCACGACCAAAAACTTCCATTCCTCTTACAACCTCAACGCCTTCAGCATCCATCGGCACAAGTATTTGAGACTGTCTAGTATGCTTTGGAGCACCAGGGTCAGTAACGACCATAGTTATCATTACTTTGCAACGGGCATCACCTGCTCCTGATATATAAAATTTTTCCCCACTGATAACCCACTCATCACCATCAAGCACTGCACTGGTAGAAATATTTGTTGCGTCAGAAGAGGCAACTGCCGGCTCTGTCATTGCAAAGGCCGAACGAATCTTTCCTGCTAACAGCGGTTCTAACCACATTTTTTTTTGTTCGTCTGAACCATATCGCTCAAGCACTTCCATGTTCCCTGTATCAGGTGCGCTGCAGTTCATCGCTTCAGATGCTAAGCGACTTCGGCCCATTATTTCGGCGAAGTGTGCATATTCTAGATTAGATATCCCAGCTCCACCTTGACTTTCCGGAAGGAAAAAATTCCATAACCCCCTCGATTTAGCCTCTTCTTTCAATCCGTTCAAAATTTCGTCTTGACGTGCTGTGTGCGACCAGCGGTCACCGACCCCGACCTCGTTATGATAATCTTGCTCTAGGGGTTCAACATTTTCGACAACAAACCCCCTAATTTTCTCTCGGACGTCAACTAAATCTTTTCTCAACTCTAAATTCATAACTTTAGTACTCCATAAAAAACACTTTATTCACTATAACACTCATTAACTAGCTATTGTTCCGCCACCATCGATAACCAAGGTCTGTCCGGTAGTAAAGCTGCCAGCACCGGAGGCCAAGAAAACTGCCGCTCCAGCAATTTCATCTGGCTCTCCAATTCGACGAAGCGGATAATTAGCAACGGTCGATTTATAAATTTTCGGGTCCTCCCATAACGCGCGCGCAAAGTCCGTTCTCACTAGCCCTGGCGCAATACAATTCACTCTTATATTATCTGGACCCCACTCCACAGCGAGATTCCGAGCCATTTGCATGTCAGCGGCCTTTGAAATTGCGTAAGCACCCAAAGATCCGCTTCCTTTCAATCCACCAATCGATGAAATTATTACTACGGATCCTCCTCCAAGCTTTTTCATATTCGGAATAACAAGCTGACATAACCTATGAACACTACCGATATTCGCATGCATCACTTTATCAAAAGCTTCGTCGGGTATCTCTTGAGACGGTCCAAAATACGGGTTTAGGGCAGCGTTGCACACCAGTATATCAACGTCTCCAAAAGCAGAATTAGTTTTTTCAACCAAACTTTTAAGCTGTTCCTTGTGGTTAATGTTGCAAGAAATTCCTACTGCACGCCCACCCCTAGCAACGATACTCGCAGCAACGTCATCGCAAACATCCTGATTACGACTCGATATAACTACGTCAGCGCCCTGCTCTGCCATTCTTTCAGCAATCGCCTTTCCAATACCTTTCGTTGAGCCGGTAATTATTGCCACTTTTCCACTCAGATCAAACAAACTCATTTAAACCTCCCAACTTCATCGCCATTTCTCCTCAACCTCTTCTACATCCACTCCCTTTTTCCCTTTGATACGCTCGTGCCGCCATCAACAGGAATGACGGTGCCGTTAGTATAAGCTCCAGCTCGAGAAGCTAGATAGGTCACAACGCCAACGATTTCCTCTGATCGACCAATACGGCCCAAAGGGCAATCATCCTCGATATCTTTACGGTAATGTTCGAAAACATAATCAGTCATCTTAGAGGCAAAAAACCCGGGGGCAACGGCATTCACAGTAATACCATGAGGACCTAACTCAACCGCTAGAACTTTTGTCATGTGGTGAAGCGCTGCCTTACTCGCCGAATAGGCTACTGTCGATGTCCTTTGGACAATCGGGACATGAATGCCATCCATAGATCCAATATTAATGATGCGAGACGGCTCTTCATCTCTTAAGTTTCTTTTTAATGCGGGAACCAAATCTCTAGTCAATGAAAAAACCGAATTTAGATTAGTGTCTAACACCTTTGCAAACCCTTCATCCGGATAATCTTCAAAGCGAGCACCCCAATTCGCCCCGGCATTATTAATTAAGATGTCAAGGTCTGAAAATCGCTCAGCGACCGCACTGACTAGATCACTCCGCTGACTAGCACTCGTTACATCACAGACCACCTGTGTAACGTCACCGTAAGGCAAAAGCTCCGCAATCGCTTGATCACAGTTTTCTTTTTTCCTTGAAGAAATAATAACCCTTGCACCATTCACCAGCATGCCTTTCGCTAGCATTAACCCAATGCCACCGCTTCCACCCGTAATTAATGCTGTTTTATTCTTTAAAGAAAAAAGGTCAGAAAATTGAAGTCTTTCGTCAACCACTACCCACCTCAAGCAATTATCATTAACGATTACCTAAACAAGCAAAGTTTCTAACCGCACTTCGAGACTATCAGTCTCCAATGCTATTTAGGCGGCACCTCGGACCTCGTAAGTCGTCGATTAGTCTACTCTACGTGGCGCAGACCGACAACTCTACAAGCTCCAGGAATATTATTTAAGCCGGCGTTTTACGATAACTGCTTCTTTAGTTAAACCTTCCACTTCCTCCTCGGTAAAGCCAAGGTCAGAAAGTATGGCTGTGGCATGCTCTGAAAATTTTGGTGGCATATGACGGACAGAACCTGGCGTTCGAGAAAGTTTTATGGGCGAAGCGACCCCTTTATAATCACCCGCCTCCAAAATCATTTCCCTATGCTCAGTGTGTGGATGCCCAACAATTTGATTAGTGTCATATATTGGTCCTGCTGCCAACCCCGCATTCGCAAGTGTTTCGTAGAGTGTCGCACCATCAATTCTAATAAGACTTGTCTCGAGCTCTACCTTTAGCTCATCTCGATTTTCCACTCGATTGATATTGTCTTTAAAACGAGGATCTTCAACAAGTTCTGGCCTCTCTATAGCTTTACATAATTTAAAAAACGCTCCATTATTCCCAGCGCCAATAAACAAATCGACTGTTTTCGTTCTAAACGTATCATAGGGGCTAATGTTAGGATGGGCATTCCCCGTCGGGACTGGCACTTCATTCGAGTACATAAAATTCGGAATGTGCGGGTGCATAAGAGCAATAGCACAGTCAAACAAAGTCATATCAAGATATTGTCCTATCCCAGATTTTTCCCTTTCAATAAGTGCGAGAAGGACCCCAATCGTCGTGTATAAACCGGTCCCCATATCCACCAGCGGCAAACCCAATCGCGTGCGCTGATTTTGGGGATCGCCGTTAACGCTGAACCATCCTGTTATAGCTTGAACAATAGCGTCGTATCCGGGAAAGCCGCCTAATGGCCCATCTTCTCCAAATCCGCTGATCCGACAATGAATCAATTTAGGGAATCGCTCACTTAAAACATTTTCATAACCCAAGCCCCACCTCTCCATGGTTCCTGGCTTAAAATTCTCAATTAATACATCAGCGCTTTCAAGCAATCTGAAAAGAACTTCTTTGCCCTCTTGCAAATTTAAATCTAGTCCGAGAGATCTTTTATTCCTATTTACACCAATGTAATAAGCCCCATCACCATCATGAAATGGTGGCCCCCAATCTCTCGTTTCGTCCCCTAACGGAGGCTCTATCTTTACAACATCTGCACCATGATCCCCCAATATTTGGGTACAAAAAGGGCCTCCAAGAACTCGCGTTAAATCGATAATTAACTTCCCTGATAAAACGCCCAAACTATTATTAGTCAACAAACAATCATCCTTAAGCTAATTGAGTATTTCCTTACTACCTTTCAGATGCAAAAGATCTGGCAAAAAAAACTCGGCAACTAAAACTGGTTTCCTATAGAGAAAAAAAAGGCTACGTCTACCCCATAATTCATTTTCGTAATTTATAATCTCAAATGTCGATCGCAGTAACCCCTTCTCTTGAAACAGATATTCACCCAATGGCTTTTCTTTTAACGCTAGAATCTCTTTAAGTTTACCAACAAGACCGTGTCGCGGGACAAGTGTATGGGCCATCACAACCGGCTTTCCAAAACAAGACAAGCAAACTTTACGCGACCAAAAATCATGCTCGATCGATATCGGCCCAAACTTTCCTCTCAGCTCAAGGGAAACGCAACTTACCCAAGTTTCCTCGAGAAGAGTTAGATCAAAACTCCCCCCCCCTAGCATCTTGAGTCTTTCTGTTAACGAACCAGCATCAAAAAGCCAATCAGAAAAGGTTTCAGGGCCAAGGTACTCTCTCTGCTGACACAGAGACCACGACGCACCACGCCCTGAAAGTTTTATAGCATCAAGATTACGATAAGAAAGCTTGTCAATATTTTTCATCACAATAACAAAAAGAGTCCAGACTGCATATCCAAAAAATTAGCTTCTGATTTGACTAAAACTCAGCGGGCCTCTCAGTTTCAAAGCCAACCGTAACAACACGGCGGTTTTTTGCTCTTCCATGCCCAAAGGTGTTGTCTTCAACCGGGTGGCACTCTCCAAACCCTGCTGTCAGAATCCGATCTGGAGGCGCACGGTATTCTCTTATCATAACATTCCTAACTTGAATTGCCCTCTTTTCAGAAAGGCCCTGGTTATACTTTTTTGTGCCTATCGAATCTGCATGCCCTTGAAGCACGATGCTTAATTCTTCATGCTGCTCTAGCATCAAGACAATTCTTTCCATTTTCGCACGATCTTTTCTATTCATTTTTATTTGATCAAAGTCAAAGTAAAATACTAAATCTGATTGCTCAAGACCCTGAGCCAACCCGCTGCCCACACCAGAAGAATACCTAGACTCTGTTTGTGAATTACTACATCGAGAATCCAAAGAAAGTTCACGATCATTATTATGTCGATTACTCTTTATCTTTGTTCTCTCCGTCGCAGCGTAACGCGGAGCATCTTTTTTAACTCGCGATTTGCCTAGCTGATACGCCAAACTTAAGCCGATCTGTAGGTTAGAAAATGAAGTCAAGTTATCGGATAGGAAAATTTTTTTTATCTCAGCTCTCCACTTTAACTTATCACTTAACCGACGACTTACACCTACACCGAAGTTAAACAAATTCCTACTTTCTAATTCCAGCTTTAAGTCAGAAATTCCGACTGTTGAAAAAACATTATAGTTAGCCTGTTTGTGCACACTTATATAATTCAAATCAATCATGACGATTCTATAAGATCGATTATCAGAAGACCTTGCTTGAAAATTCGTTTTCAAAAGCTCAACTCTCGAGGTCTTTTCAACGTTTAAGTCAAAAGCTAATCCTGTACTCAAATCTAACCTGTTATTCGACCCAAAATGCGTTCGAAAATCATTCCACTTAAATCCGGAAATAAGGTAAGCGGGTTTAAGATCTGCGAAACAAATTTTTGGGGAAACACCGATTAACATAACTAGTAATAGTACGACAATTTTTATTTGATACACACGAATTGCCCCCGTCTTTTATTTAAAAAAAAGCAAACCTACAAGAGTATCGTCCAAATTCTGTAGTTAGGACGTCAGAAAAGCTATACTGTGACAATACAGAGTAAATGTGTCATCGTTGAGCCCAAAAGCTGCTCCGATCAGGATCAATTGTGAAACTGTTATGACGGAGATCGTTGGTAATAACTCAGAATCTAATTACTTTTTCACTTGAAAGGTTAGAAAGTACATGTTTATGAAAAAATGGAGAGGCGAATTCGATTTTTTTTTATTAATACTACTTGCTTCAGGGTTTGTTGGTTTCCTTTTTGATAGAACGACATTTTTTATCGCCTCCGCATTATTTTTTTATTCCGTATATAACATTTATCAATTAAAACGATTATCTGAGTGGGCCTCAGAAAAACAAACTATCGAGGAAACGTCCCTCCCGGAGGGCAGTGGCAATTGGGGAACGATATTTGATAGCATTTATAAATTACAAAAAAAACAACGATCTTCCAGCAATTATCTGAAATCTCTTATAAACAAAGCGCAAGAGTCATCAGCAGCCCTTGAAATGGCCGTGGTAATGATCAATGAACAAGGCAACTTAGACTGGGGGAATCTGGCTAGTGAGAGGCTTCTTGGGTTTAAATTTCCCGATGATCAAAATCAAGCTGTAACCAATTTAGTTCGGGACCCAAGATTTACGGCATATTTTTATGGCGGAAATTATACCGAAACTTTACAAATTAGCATTGAGGGCATATCTGAAAATGTGCTTGAATTTCAAATAACTTTTTTTGGTAAAAACGAACGATTAATGCTTGTTCGGGATGTAACTCAGTTACACAAGCTCGAGTCCATGCGAAAAGATTTTGTAGGAAATGTTTCGCATGAACTAGGCACACCGATAACTGTAATCAAAGGGTACTTAGAAAGTATAATCGATAATATTGACAGCGTGGATGCTAAGTGGCACAACCCCATTTTACAAATGGAACAACAGTCGAATCGAATGGAGGCGATAGTAAAGGATTTATTACTTCTTTCAACTCTGGAGACTCGGGCCATACCCGGCGACGAATTGTCAGCAGACGTGCCTACACTCTTTAGGGAAATCGAAGAAACAACCACGAAGGTAATGAAGGATTATAAACATAGATTCACTACAAGCGCTCCCAATCAACTTAAATTGCGGGGCTCATACAACGAATTGTACAGCGTTATTTTGAATCTTGTTATGAACGCAGCAAAATATTCTGGGGTGAACAATACAATCCAGCTTTCCGCGAGAATCGAGGATGATGCTGTTTTTATTGAGGTTGCAGATGACGGGTTAGGGATAGGAAGAGAGCATCTTTCACGCCTTACTGAACGATTCTATCGAGTAGATAAAAGTCGTTCTAGCGAAACTGGCGGAACAGGACTTGGACTAGCTATTGTAAAGCACATTCTAGCGAGGCATGACGGAGAGCTGAACATACAAAGCCGTGTTGGAAAAGGAAGTCGTTTTTCCTGTGAATTACCCCTTTATCGAGTCTTAAACTCAACGTAGAGAACAGACTCAATGCCTCTATTTTAAGTCAAGAACCCTGGTGTCGAACGTCCATACCTTCGACGACATAAATTACATGTTCTGCGATGTTTTTTGCGTGGTCACCTATTCGTTCAAGCGCACGTAATGCCCACAACAAGTTAAGAACCTTAGAAATCAACCTAGGATCTTCCATCATGTAGGTCACCATACTTCTCATCGCAGTGCGATACTCGCTGTCTACAGCAAGATCATCCTCTACTACTTTTAGGGCCTCTTCTGAATCGTATCGCGCAAAAGAGTTCAGCGCTGAGCTCACCATCTTAACCACTTTAGTACCGAGATGACCAAATTCATTCAAGCCGTGCGTAAAGCCCTCCCCCTCACTAAGTTTTATCGACATACTTGCAATCTTAGCGGATTCATCACCCATACGCTCTAAATCACGTATCGTCTTAATTATTGCTAGAACTAGTCTAAGGTCGCTTGCAGCCGGTTGTCTCCTCGCAAGTATCAAACTGCATTCCGCATCGATACTTGTTTCCATAGAATCAATAACATTCTCTTGAGTAATTACATCGTTCGCTAATCCACTATCTAGCTTTATTAAACAGTGCATCGCATCCGTAATTTGCTTTTCTACAACACCGCCCATCTCAAGCATGTTATTTTTAACATCTTCTAACTCGACATTGAACTGAGTAGAAATGTGGTCGGTATGTCCTTCAGGGTGTGTGCTCATAATGAATCCATTTTGCTATTGGTAGACGTTCCTGAAAAAAGATTTAGCCGTATCGGCCAGTAATATAGTCTTCGGTTTGTTTTTTTGAGGGGTTCGTGAAAATAATATCTGTCTTATCGAACTCGACCATATTTCCCATATACATAAATGCGGTATAGTCCGACACACGCGCTGCTTGTTGCATGTTATGTGTGACGATGACTATCGTATAGTGCTTCTTTAATTCGCTAATAAGTTCTTCGATCTTTAACGTCGATATTGGATCTAGAGCAGAGGCTGGCTCATCAAGTAAAAGGACTTCCGGCTCAACTGCAATCGTACGCGCTATTACCAAGCGCTGTTGCTGACCTCCTGACAGGCCAAGGGCACTATCACTCAGACGGTCTTTTACCTCATCCCATAGAGCCGCAGCTCTCAAAGATTTCTCGACTGCATCATCTAAAATTCTTTTCGAATTAACCCCTTGAATCCTAAGTCCATAAGCTACATTTTCATAAATGGATTTTGGGAAAGGATTTGGTTTTTGAAAGACCATTCCAACACGGCGACGAAGATCAGCAACATCCACCGCTTTTTTATAAATATCTTCTCCGTCAATTTCAATACGACCAACAATGACACAATCATCAACCAAATCATTCATTCTATTAAAACAACGCAATAAACTTGACTTACCACATCCACTAGGGCCAATAAAAGCCGTAACTCTCTGCTCAGGAATCTTTAGGTTTACGTCAATAAGCGCCTGCTTATCTTTTGAGTAATACAGATTCAAATCCTTCACATCAACACAACTTTTTAGCTCCTCCAATGTCTCAAGACCATTGTCGAGCGACGTTCTTACTTCAACCTTTTTCATTAATCCCTCACAAAATTCTTTCGACTCAAAACGTCATCGTAAATCAGATCAGACGTCTAATGACTTAAATTTTTCTCTTAACCTATTTCGGATAGAAACAGCAGTGACGTTAAGGACAGCTATCACAATAACGAGCAATAGCGCCGTAGCAAACACCAAAGGTCTAGCAGCTTCAATGTTTGGACTTTGGAATCCAACGTCATAAATATGAAAACCAAGATGCATAAACTGTTGATCTAAGTGCAGGTACGGATAATTTCCATCCACAGGAAGAGACGGTGCTAATTTAACAACACCAACGAGCATTAACGGAGCAACCTCTCCGGCAGCTCTGGCAACCGCTAAAATTAGGCCTGTCATCATAGCCGGACTCGCCATTGGGAGCACTACACGCCATAGCGTCTCAAACTTAGTTGCTCCTAAAGCCAAGCTACCCTCCCTTACGCTACGCGGGATTCTAGCTAAACCCTCTTCTGTCGACACGATGACCACTGGCACTGTCAAAAGCGCCAGCGTTAGTGACGCCCAGAGCAATCCCGGAGTCCCAAAGGTCGGTGCGGGCAAAGCTTCACTATAAAAAAACTGGTCTATGCCACCTCCCACAATATATATAAAAAAACCTAAACCAAAAACCCCGTAAACGATTGATGGCACTCCGGCAAGATTATTTACTGCTACTCTTATAATATTAGTTACAGTCCCTTGCTTGGCATATTCTCTCAAATATACAGCTGCTACCACACCAAACGGCGTGACAAATACAGACATTAACAAGACCATCATTACGGTGCCAAAAATTGCTGGAAATATTCCACCTTCGGTATTAGCTTCGCGAGGATCATCAGTTAAAAATTCAGAAATCTTCGAAAAATAAATCAGTAGCTTCTCAAAGATATTTAAGCTATTTGCACGATAAGCCCTCACAACATCTGACAGCTGGATGCTTTTCTCGACCCCATCAGCTGTTAAAAAAACAGCTCTATCTCTACCCACCTCTAAATATAAATCAGACAATTCCTCCTGTAGCCCGCTGTATACTCGATCCAATCTTGCCCTTTCATCTGCCAAACTACGAATTTTTACTGAGTCTAACTCATTATCTATTTCAAACTTCCTCTCGAGAAGCCGCAGCCGCTCTAAATCATAATTGACCTCATCAATCCCTTCTTTTTCTATCTTATCAATGTCATCTTGAATGCGCACGGCCCTCTCAATTCGATTGGTAAACTCATACCAGAGGTCTGCCTGAGGACTCGTAGCCTCACCGGACCCAATCAAGCTAATATCGTCCTCAAATAAATTCATAAGAAATCCATAGAAATTACCCCACTCTCTTCTCTCTATGGTCACGACTTTTTGAGGGTAAGACGCCTCGTAAATAAAATCACTGAGAACCCAGGCGAAATCCGCACCAGAGACATCTCGATTGCCGCGCTTTATTAATTGCCTAGTGTAGAAGTCCTGTGCATCACTCACCGGTATTCCAGACGATATAATCTGGCTCCCTAACACAGCCTCGCTATCAACGGACTCGCCCAGAATTTTGCTTACAATAATTTGGCCGTTCTCCGCAGGCGGCTGGTAATCAGCGTGTAAAACATCAGCAGGCCAGAAATTTGCCATCCCTTTTACGACGAGCACGCCGAGGACACCGGCTACCATTAGTATGCTTATTGCAACTGCACCTGCATTTAGCCAAACAAAAGGCGTTCCTGAAGAAATCCATTTGTCATAATTTTTTCTCATATTGTGCTGTATTTACCCCTGAGCTGTTGTCGAACTACTTCCGCGATTGTGTTTACTGCGAAGGTAAAAAGGAACAAAACTAAAGCCGCAAGGAATAGAATACGATAGTGAGTACTATCAACTTCTGACTCCGGAATTTCCACGGCGATATTTGCAGCAAGTGTTCTCATTCCTTCGAAAATGCTCGCATCCATTATCGGGGTATTTCCAGTAGCCATTAAAACGATCATCGTCTCTCCAACAGCCCTTCCCATACCAATCATTAATGCAGAAAAAATACCCGGACTCGCTGTAGGCAAAACCACTCGATAAAGGCTTTGCCACGGGGTAGCACCGAGAGCAAGAGATCCGTATGTAAGGTGTCGCGGGACGGTAAAAATAGCGTCTTCGGCAATTGAAAAAATCGTTGGAATCACGGCAAAACCCATTGCGATTCCAACAACCATTGCATTTCGTTGATCATAACTAATACCCAATTCATTAGTTATCCAGAATCGTAAATCACCGTCAAAGAACATATTCTCAATTGGTGAAGATAATTCAAAAGATAGATAAGAAAAGATTAAGATAACCGGAATAAGAAGCCCAGCCTCCCACCCATCCGGCAAGCTATGGCGTATTCTTCCCGGCAGAACTGTCCAAACAAAACTAGCGCCCAAAATACATACAGGTAAAATAAAAAAGATACTAAAAACACCAAGAAGATTTTTTTCAATAAACGGTGCGAGCCATAAACCAGCCAAAAAACCAAGAACCACTGTCGGAAGCGCCTGCATTAATTCGATCAAAGGTTTCACCTGGCGGCGCATTGGGGCTGCCATAAAATACCCTGTAAAGATTGCGCCACAGACAGCAAGTGGCGCTGCCATAAGCATGGCATATACCGCTGCTTTGAGTGTGCCGAAGGCCAGCGGGGAAAGACTATATTTTGGTTCAAACTCATTGGTGGCAGCTGAAGATTGCCAAATATATTCGGGCTCAGAGTATCCTTCGTACCAAACACGACTCCAAAGTGCTGACCATGAAACTTCGGGGTGATCGTTTTTGATATCTAATCGCTGAAAATTGCCCCCCGTCGACTCGATGAGAAGTGAGTCGCCGCGGGGGGATACTGCCAATGAGTGGGCTTCGGGAGATGCAAGGCGACCCTCGAAAGATGCACTATGCGAAGTAGTGTTGTAGATTCCGACATTTCCCTCTAGATCGAGGGTTATGAAATTCTTTCGTCGCTGTTCCGAGGTTATTTCTCTTAAAGCGACATATGAGGAATTAAACTGGCGAATTTTTTCTAACTTAACCTCCTCGTTCCGTTGGATTAAAAACCATTGGGCTATCTGACCGCTATCGTCAGCAACCAAGAGCGAGACACCTCCCAGCAAAAATTCAATATCTGTTGGATTCACACCTGCTTCTGTCAGCTGAGACTCTACAGAAAACACTGGCTCATTACTTTCAAAAGCTCCCTTAAGCTCGATCAATCGAGCGTACCCGCCCTTCGTTACAAAGTACGCCCATAACTGATCTCCATCAATATAGATTTGTTCCAAATCAGCCAAACTAGACGTTGCGTAAGCTTGCTCAATCTCAAACTCTTCGTCACCCCCAGTTTCAAAGGCTGAAAACAAATTCGTTTCTTTTGTCGCTCGAAGCAACCCAAATTTCTCAGCTCCATCACTCGCTGCAATAACTAAACTATCACGGTTGGTTCTCAAACCAAGCACCGCTATGGAGCCGATGTCTTTGAACTCATATGGATCCTTACCAAATGGATACTCTATTCTCGGATTAATGCTGCGAGCATTGCTGGCACCAGAAAAACTTATCTCATAGGCATATCTCGCAATAACCACCTGGCCAGAGTCAAGACCCAAAGCAAAAACACCACTTTCTTCTGAATCCAACGCAAAACTCGTAACTGCTGCTTCACTGGGTAACTCAATCTCAAAACGACTTACTTCTGAACCGTCAGCCAATTTAAAGAAAACCACAACTCCGCTTGAGTTCAGCCGAACAGCTAATTCCGACTGTTCTTCGATGGCCAGATGAAGCGGGGGACTCTCTGAAACGTTGGTCAATTGATAGGCAGTCGGTTCAGAGACTTCAGCCGATGCAAATAGAGGTTGAACTTCATAGAGCAAATAGAAAAAGATTAAAAGAATTGCGACGATAACGCTTATTCCCCCAACTGCAATTCCAACGCTCGCAACTTTATCCTTGAGATATCTGATTTTTCGGCTAATTTTCCGATCTCGCAGATTCGATTGATTCATATATAAAAATTTCTTTTAAGATTTGATTTTTTTATTTTCTAAATCGTTGCTAGATATGTTAATTGAAAAATCATCGTC
>CESO01014042.1_pt1 | contig 15171 bp, 10 predicted proteins | sample 356341 | NCBI WGS metagenome assembly CESO01 (sample SAMEA2621812, study PRJEB7988) | marine metagenome | biome: marine biome (ENVO:00000447); feature: deep chlorophyll maximum layer (ENVO:xxxxxxxx); material: "saline water (ENVO:00002010), including plankton (ENVO:xxxxxxxx)" | depth 35 m
TCGTTGGTTTGGTATCTGGGGATACCACGAAAACGAAAGGTGAAACTTTCCAAACCGACGTCACGAAATCTAAGGAGCCGCTTATCGCTGGATCGAAATATTCCATTTGGATCCCCGAATCCATTTCTTCTGTTCAATGTGTCTTTGTAATCAACATGCGCGGAGCCGGAAGGCATCTCTTTGAACAAGATCAAGAGTGGCGAGCATTAGCCAAGCGTACTCATTCAGCAATTTTGTTTTGTGAGTTTGAGGCACACGGTGTGCAAGAAAATGGCTACGGACTGTCGATGCTTAAGGCCTGCGACCAATTCGCCATTGAAGTAAATCGTCCCGAACTGAAGCACGCTCCCTTTGTTCTTTGGGGGCATTCGATGGGAGGTCGGGTCGCACAGGATTTTGTTCGATTTCAACCTTCGCGAGTCCTTGCATTTCACATTGCGCTTCGGGCTAATCCGAGTGACACCGAATTCATGCAAGAAGAGGCGAACAGCATCAAGGTTCCCGGGCTTTACCTTATGGGAGAGGTCGACAAAAAACCGGAAGACATTCGCCAGCACTTCCACCATTCCCGTGAAAGAAAATCGCCCCGTGCTTGGATTTGGCTGCCAGGTCAAAGTCACTGGCCCAGAGGCATGCAATTCACAAAAAATGAAACAACCCCCAAGGATTGGCGCGCCTGGGCTGCCAATGACGTGGTAATTCCCTGGACCGAGACTATGATTCGACTCCGCCTGCCAGCCGGAGAAAATGCGAAGCAAAATCCCGTAAAACTGCGCAATATAGAAATAGAAAAAGGCTGGCTTGGCTCGATCGATTCGGGAGATCTAGCTCCCTACGAAAAATTCGAAGGCGATAAATCAACTGCCTCTTGGTATCCCAATCAAGAAGTTGCAAACGCATGGGCCAAATTCGCTTTTCAGCCTCAGAAGCAGCCGCGATAAGTCCACTGATGTTTCTCCGTAACATCGAGTGAGAGTGAGATTATTATAAAGAAAAATGACCGCCTATTTTTAAATTGATTCATTATGAGCCCAAGCAAACCCAAAAACATGACACGCCGCAGTTTTGTCAAATCCGCTGCTGCGTTTAGCATTGCCAGCCCCGCCATCGCCAAAACCCGCAATGCCAATGAGAAGCTGAACGTCGCACTTATTGGTCTCGGAGGGCAAGGCAACTTCCAATACAATGGCCTCAAGGGCGAAAATATTGTCGCCATGTGTGACGTGGATTCCGTGCGCGCTGGGAAAAATTTCGCGGAATTCGATAGCAGAGCGAAATTTACGGATTACCGAAAAATGTTCGACAAGATGCACAAATCGATCGATGCCGTCGCTATCTCTACCCCCGATCATTCCCACTTCCATCCCGCCTATATCGCGATGGATCTCGATAAACATGTTTACCTCGAAAAGCCTCTAGCTCACGCCGTATGGGAAGTCCGGACACTGACTAAGAAAGCACAGGAAAATAATCTAGTCACTCAGCTCGGCTCTCAACGCCATACCAACTCGAACATGCATCGCGTGGTTGAGTTGATTCAGTCGGGCGCCATAGGTGACGTCTCCGAGGTTCACTCTTGGGTCAGCAGCAGCCGTGGAATGAAACCCCGCTTGACTGAACCACAAACTATTCCCAACACCCTCGACTACGACCTGTGGCTTGGGCCAGCCAAAGACACGCCATACGATTCTCAAATCACACCCTACGGATGGCGCTTTTGGTGGGACTACGGAACCGGTGAAACAGGCAACTGGGGCTGTCACATCCTCGATATACCCTACTGGGCACTAGGCCTAAAACATCCTACACGTTGTGGCGCCAGCGGGCCCGACGCCCATCCAGAAATGACCACAAAGAGTATGACTTCATGGTTTGAATTCCCTGCCCGTGGAAAGCAAGTGCCCGTGAAACTTTACTGGCATCAGACCAAAACTGGGCCAGCGATCTTGAAAGAACTAAATCTTTCTTCAAAAGGCGCCAACACACTCTTTATTGGTTCCAAAGGCATGCTCATTACAGGATTTTCGCAGCATAAACTCTTACCTGAGGAAGACTACAAAGATTTCGAATACCCAGATCAAAGTATTCCAACTTCACCAGGTTTCCATAATGAATTCATTAACGCCTGCAAAGGAGATAAGACACCTCCTACCTGTAACTTTGCCTACACAGGCCCTTTAACCGAAACTGTTCTACTGGCCAACAACGCCTTCCGAACCAAAGAAGAGTTTGATTGGGATTCGGAAAACTTGTTGTGCAAAAATGCTCCCAAATCTCAAGCATTCATTAAAACCACCTTTAAAAAAGGATGGGACCTTGGCCTAAAATAATCCATCAAAGGAATACCACCTCGTCTAGAAAAAAGTAACTTCCTAGGTGCCACTTTTTCCTTGAGCCCGAGGATCTTTTTTCTATTTTTTGTTTAATGAAAAAGTTAAGCTGTACAGGACAGTTATTGGGAATTTCGATTCTTCTTTGCTCCTGCGGAGAGAAAGCAGACGTCTCTCAGAAAAAGGAAGAAAACAAGGTAGCAGAGGTTAACGCCAGCGCAGCAACCCCGGAAAACCTAACCTGCCAGGTTGAACTTCATGACGCTAATCTGGAAGTCATTCTCGACGGCTCGGTCCAACTCGAAGTGCTTGCAGAGGGGTTTGAAATCGCGGAGGGCCCAGTCTGGATTCCTTCAATGAAGACACTTCTCTTCTCAGACGTGAAAGGAAATAAGATTCATAAGTGGTCTGAGGCAAAAGGCTCCGACGTGTTTCTCTCTCCCGGCGGACATACGGGAAATGTTCCGTTTTTTGAGGGCGGAGTCTTGGGCTCCAATGGTCTTGCTCTTGATGCCGCAGGCAACCTCATTATCTGCCAGCATGGAGACCGGAGGCTTGCCAAGCTTGCCTTTGACGACATTACTCAGGAAGGCCTCTCGACGCTGACTGCAACCTTTGAGGGCAAACGATTCAACAGCCCGAATGACCTAACCATTGCGGCCAACGGAGACATCTACTTTACTGACCCACCCTATGGGCACTGTGATATCGCGAACAGCGTCCCGGGAGAGGGAATGGTATTTGTCGACGATAAGCGAGAGATTCCCTATTGCGGGATCTATCGTTACCAAGCTGCCACGAACAAGGTATCTTTAATAAGCGACGAAATGGACCTACCAAACGGAATCGAGCTTTCTCCAGACCAGAAGTGGATCTATGTTGGCAGCTCAGACATGAAGGACCCAAAGATGTGGCGCTTCTCTGCGGAAGACGGTTCCGGTGGTGTCTTTTTTGAAGGCCCTTATGGGGAAGCCGACGCTGGTTGGTTTGATGGAATGAAGATGCACTCAAGCGGAAATCTCTTTGCAACAGGACCGGGTGGACTCCTAGTGATTTCTCCAGAAGGTAAAAAGCTTGCGACAATAAGACTTCCGGATCCAGTCACTAACTGCTGTTTTGACGAAAATGAGGAGTATCTTTACGTAACAGCGTTTGCCTATGTCGCTCGATTTAAGTTAAAAGGATAACGCTTCGAGCTTAAAGAACTAGCTACAAACTCTTTTTCCAGACCTGCAAGAGGAGTTTATCATCTCGGATCTTAGAAATGGTGAGCGGAAAAACGGTGTTTTGATTGATACTGATTTCGGGGTTCAAAGGTTCAAAGGGCCCTCCCCCCGTGGAACTCCGAATTTCAAAGTTTCCCACAGGAAGGTTTTTCACGGTGACGCTGACCTCCTCAGCTTCTTTGTTATAAGAATTCACGGTCAGATCCACCGGAATGCACCCGAGTAATCCTGAACTTGTGTAACGAGAAACATAATCCCAAATCACTTGTTTAGCGAAAGACGGCCAAACATGTTCTCCGTTTTGGACACGGTAATGTGCAACATCATAGCAAGCTTCACCTCTATTCCAAACAAAACGGGTTACTCCGGGAGCAAACTGGCTAGTCACAGGAGTTTCTTCACTTCCATTCTTTAAAACCCAGTGTTCACTGAGTTGGTTCATCGAAATGGAGTATTGGTTTCCATTATAAGGATTATAGAAATCATTAGTGCCATGGATTGAGAGTATTCCTACGCGATGGTTACTGGAGCATTCCTCAAGGGTCCACTGCCACATGCTGGCTGCCACGGAGGACACGGCGGCAAAACGATCGCCAAGATAACACGCCAGATCCCATACGAAATTCCCCCCTAGTGAAAAGCCACACGCATAAATCCTACTCGAATTTACGGAGTAATCCATTTCAAGAAAATCGATCATTGCTCCTGTAAAACCTATATCGTCAGTGCCATTGTCATACGGTCCTATGGTATTCCAATTAGATGAACCTTGCGGGTCCTTTTCATCACGGATTACTACACCTTGGGGATAAACGACGATAAATCGTTGATCATCTGCAAGAGGACGAAAATCAGCTGTGAAGCGCATCATTCCGTCTGCTGAACCACCCCCTGCGTGAAAACAGAAAAGCACCGGTAGCGATTCTGTATGAGTAAAATTCTTGGGTAAATAGACAATGAATTGCCGATCGAGACCGCCTAAATTAACTGACTTGTTTAGAGTTTCTTGTGCCTGAACAACTCCCCCCCCAGATACGAGCAATAACAAACAAAAGAGGCTTCGAATGATTTTGGTTACCCTCATCTCTTCAAAAGTTTAAGCTTCGTGAAATTACTTAAAAGTTAAAACGAAGATCTTTGAAATGAATGTGAATCCTGTTTCTATCATCGCTCTATAACCATCTGAATCATCAGACAAAGAATTACGCTCTTTTATTAATCACCCACTGTCCAGATTGGCCCGTAACTCCACCGCAACCAAAACGATTTCCTAACGCCTTAAAAACCAAGTAGAAACAAAACACGAAAATGAAATTACTTACAGAAGAACAACGAAGCGATTATGAAAGAGACGGCTATATCGTGGTTCGCAATCTCTTTTCCGAGGAAGAAATTGGCCTTCTTGGAAAAGCTGCACGTAACGATAACGAAATGGATAAATCATCTAGTGAAAGAGATGACGGGGAAGGCAACGCAGTTCGCCTAGCTTTATGGAATCATCCAGGTGATGGAATCTACGGAATGTTTGCCAGATGCCGAAAAATGGTTGATCGCGTAGAAGAAATACTCAGAGAAGAGGTTTATCATTACCATTCAAAAATGATCCTAAAAGATGCAAAGGTGGGCGGAGCTTGGGCGTGGCATCAGGACTATGGATACTGGTATCAGAATGGCGTACTCTCCCCAAATCTATGCAGTGTTATGATAGCAGTGGACCAGGCAACAATTGAAAACGGATGTATGCAGGTAATTAAAGGGTCCCATAAGTTGGGGAGGATTAACCACATTCTTTCGGGAGATCAGGCCGGGGCTGATATGGAACGGGTCGAAGAAGCAAAGAAGAGACTGGATCTCGTTCATGTCACGATGGAACCGGGCGATGCCTTATTTTTTCATTCCAACACATTACATGCTTCCGATGCCAATGAGTCTGATCATCCACGCTGGGCTATGATTTGCTGTTATAATGCGGCCTCTAATGATCCTTACAAGGATTCTCATCACCCCAGATACACCAAATTAGAAAAAGTCGAAGATGATCGTATCCTTGCTATCGGACATGACCATGCCAGTCGTATGCAAACCGAGTTTGCCGATCTTAATCGGGACGATACGAGTGCTAAAAGCCTGACACAAAATCAATCCTCATGAAACCGGGAAAAGTCAGTACTACATTTTAAAAGGCCTGAACAAGGAAACCTTAACCTCAGAAATCGGCTTAGGAGAGGTGCGAAGAAGAAGGAAACGGAAGGCTAGTGATCAAGCCGTATCTAGTTATCTCGGAAATAGCGTGGGTATTTTTCTTTTGACAGCTAACCAACAAACCTCAGCGCTCCATGATAGCGTAAAGGACGGCTTAAGCGTATTTAAGGGTTTTTGTCTCTTTCGTTCCGATTGATCCAAGAAATCCCTTTTCTTCCCAATCAACTTCGGTCTAATTGTAGCTTCCCCCGGCTAAGTTTACACCCCTAGCAGCCAGCTACTTTTTGAAGGATCGTAATAATATGAGTAACTCTCAACCAAAAGTTGATTGGCCGGTATTTATTGTAGCCGTAATCATTATTTTACTTTGTGCGATTCCCCTTTTAATTTTTCCTAAGGAGGCATCTCAAATCCTGAAGGATGGTCGCGATGTTATAATGACCAATTTCTTGTGGCTGTATCTTATTGTCGGCATCAGTGCTTTTTCGTTTTGTCTTTGGCTGGTTCTTGGACGCTATGCTCACGTTAAATTAGGTGCTCCAGATGAGCCGCCCGAATATTCCAATATTCACTGGGTCTCTATGATGTTTACCACAGCCATCGGTGCCAGTGTTATTGCATGGGGTTTTGCCGAACCGATTTTTTACCTGCAAACTCCACCTCTGGGGATCGAGGTCGGATCAAGTAAGTCTTTTGAGTGGGCTCATATGTATCCTCTCCTTCATTGGGGTATCGTCCCATGGTCAATGTATGCACTACCGTCGGTGCCGATTGCATATATGCTCTATGTGAGACGCTATCCAGTGCTTCGCATAAGTAGTGCCTGTGATGGCGCTTTGCCAAAGCGTGGACGTGATCAGATAAAAACGATTATCGATATTTTAATCATCTTAGGAATTGTTGGTGGAGTAGCTACATCTCTTGGCTTGGGCGTACCTTTGCTCTCCGCAATGTTAGCCACCTTATTTGAAATTCCCGACAATATGATCATTAAGATAAGCGTTCTCTCCTTATGGACATTATTATTTGGCGCTAGCGTCTATCGGGGGCTGAAATCAGGCATTAAGGTGCTTGCTAATATTAATATTGTCTTAGCTATTTTCGCTATTCTCTTCGTTCTAATAGCGGGTCCCGGCGTATTTATTATGGACCTCACGGTTAATAGTATTGGGTTGATGTTTAACAATTTTATACGGACAGCTACTTGGACAGATCCCATTCAGAATGGCAGTTTTCCCGAGGATTGGACTGGGTTTTACTGGGGATGGTGGCTCGCTTACACCGGAATGGTTGGATTGTTCTTTGGCCGGATTTCTCGTGGCCGCACGATCCGTCAATTGGTTTTAGGAGTGATCTGTTGGGGGAGCTTGGGCACTTGGATGTTCTTAGCAGTAATGGGCGGGTATTCGCTTTATTTAGAAAACACTGAAACCCTTGCGGTTAGCGAAATTTTGACAAATCAAGGGATGTCATATGTTAATGCCTCGGTCATAAAAAGTTTGCCTTTTGGCAAATTCACCCTGTTTATATTCACCCTCTTATCGATCATTTTTTACGCGACCACCATTGATTCATCGGCTTATGTCCTTTCTAGCATCTCGGCTAAAAACCTACAAAATGGTGCCGAGCCAAAACGATGGAATCGGGTAGCATGGGCAGTTTTATTGGCATTGATTAGTGCCGGTATTGTGCAAACAGGCGCTCTGGACACTGTTTTGTCAATTACTGTTCTAAGCTCAGTCCCTCTCATTCCTATTCTCATACTCCTGAGCATATCATTAATGAGATGGCTGAAAAAAGATTTTGGAAATATAGTGGGCCCAAAAGAAATATCTCTAGCACTTAAGGATGTAAAATCAGACTCGTTAGCTTCCCAAGGGGAGCAGTCGAATACAAAATAAAACCACTCACCGCTTCGCCCCAAAGAATGTTTCAAAACCATTCCGCCAAAAGAAAATATCTAGAAATACCCACAAGATGGGTCTGCGCTCTCCTAAAGTCACTTGCGACAGGAAGCGAAGCCAAGGAAAGCACTCCATCACACACCAGATAATTCGACGGAATTATCACTGCTCACTAGATGCCCAAATGGCCTTAATTGACTCTTCCTGTCGCTGCCCCTTGGTCAATCTCATGCTGGCAGTATAGTGTTGAAAGCGACGCAGTGGCAGTTGAAAGAAACCATTAGGGTCTGTTTTCCGAACCCAGTTGTAAGCATACTTGAGCCATTCGTTGCGATACTTCTCCGGCTGCTTCATAAACCAGCCGATTTCGTCCCATCCCCAGACATGGATCTTATCGGTCGCGCGGTATTCTCCCGGATGATCTGAACTACCAAAATTGTCGAGTTCCACAATGTAGGGAAGAGCATTGCAAGACCAGCCACTAGGAACTCGTCCACCTTTGCTTCGACCGTAAATCGAATCACTAAAACCCTTCTCCAGAACTGCTTGGTGTGGCTTATCCTTGACTGATTTTGGCCGTGAGGGAAAGGAGTGAAAATCAAACATCAGTTCGCCCTTGTGAACGATACCGCCACTTGGAGTATGAGCATCCGCAAGGACGAAGTGCCGCCGCGCGTGTTTCATGGCATACTTACGAATACGTTTCATCATGTCTCGCCAGTGAGTGTGATCTCGGTCACGGTCATCCATAATTTCGACCTGACCAAAGTGAATGGCTTCTAGACCCATATCGATCCATCGCTTCCCCACATAGAAAAACCACATACGGGTCTCCAGACGACTCATGTCCGGAACCGAAGAGCCCTCACCCCAGTGGTCAACACGACGACCGCGAGAATACAGCATATCCCTATAACGAAAATTCCGTACTTCCGGCTTGAGATCGAACTCTTGGAATACAGAGGCAGGGATCACGACATTGTCGACATCTCTGGTCACAATTTCAAAAATCGCCCCCTGAAGGATGATATCGGGATCCACAATATGAATGCGTTTCACGAACGGTTTACCCTTCCTTACCAGAGCATCAATCCGCGATTCATTTCCCCACATCCAGATCACACGCCCAGCGAACTTCACGCCGGTATTGCTCATCATACGCAAATCGTCGTCTAAGGTGAAGTGAAGCAAAGAAGCAACGGTGGCACTCCGAGCGAGGTAATTTTCCAGGACTGAGCGGGAGATCTTCCCATCGAAACGATAGTCGAGCTTTTTGGTCGTATCTAAGGTGGCCACTGTCTCGTTACTGGACAAAGGAACCGTGATAGAGAAAAAGAGCAGGACCAGAATCACAGTTGGTATCGTAAGAAAAATCATGAGTCTTGATTTAATGCGCAGTAAAAAGCGTTACTTTCTATTCTTCCAGGAAAAGCTAATGAAGCAACCTTCAAGGCCCGAAAAACTGCCTCTGAAAAGCTTAAGAGCAAAACTCTTTTATGTGTTCGCTGTCACTCTCCCCTCGCAGCTTCAATCTAAAGACGACCGCAAAGGCCTAGGCTATCTTCCCACAACCGATTTGGGGAACCTCGCAAGAAAGCTTTAAACACTCTTTCCGTAATCTGAAACTCACCTTCTTCCACTTGAAAGCAATCTTCTAGAATTCACCTTTTAAGATCTCTAAATTCCTAGGCCCAAATAGCGAGTGACGTAATTGGCTGGTCCAAGTCACCCGGTTTTTAGCGAATCGGAACGTATATATAATACTTCCCGGTGTTTCGGTAAGATAGATCTTTGCCTGATACTCATTCGGTTTAACCCAAGCGCCACTGGCACCAATTCTACTCCTCATATTTTGTGTATAAGGCAGATGATCGTTCAATTTGGAAGTGATATGGTTCTCACTTCCAAGGTAAAGAGTTTCCATCCCATGATCCATTTCAATGGTAATACGATGGTCTTTTCCATGGAGGTCAAAAGAGACTGAGTTAACACCAGCTTCATTTTCAAAAACTTGAAATTTTCTTTGAGCAAGTTTTTGCGATATTGGAGACCGTGCTTCTCCCTCAACTAATGGGAGACTTAAGCCATTCAATTTAAAAGCCAAAGACCGCAAAATCGTAGTATCGGGCTCAATAGGCTTTGGCGCCATGGCCGGCAGGAGAATTTCCCATACAGCTTCCATTACCCCTCCCATATCATTCGTTCCCGATGTAATCGCGACCACCATTTCATGCTCGGGAATAACGATGCAGAATTGTCCGAAAGCACCATCCCCGCGGTAACAGTTGTTTCGACAACGCCAAAATTGAAACCCATATCCCTGATCCCAATCATTATCGGGGTTACTCCCATTAGAAGTTTGTTTCGAGGTTGCCTCCTGAACCCAGGCCTCTGAAAGAATACGTTTTCCCTGCCACATCCCCTTCTGAAGGTAGAGCTGACCTAATTTCGCAATATCCTCAGTAGTGACCCGGAGTCCCCAACCGCCCGTATTGATTCCGTCTGGTGAGCGATCCCAATCAGGCTTCTTAATTCCCAATGGTTTAAAGAGACGTTTATCAAGATAGTCCACAACCATTTCGCCTGTGACCGATTGAATAATCGCCGAGAGCATATAGGTAGCGGCGGAGTTGTATTGAAAATGAGTTCCTGGTTTAAATTCTATTTCTGAGTGAAGGAAAGTCTTCACCCAGTGAGACTCCGCATTGAAAAGCAGCGGTTCCTTACGGTGCCCAGTCGTCATCGTAATTAAATCCCGAATACGCATAGCCTTGAGCTGCCAACTTGGATCGGCTGGCGTATCATCTGGAAAAAATGAAATCACGGGATCATTAAGTGAAAGATGGCCCTCCTCAATCGCTAATCCAACAGCTGTAGAAGTGAAGCTCTTGCTCAGCGAATGCATGAGATGTGGCGTCGTTTCATCAAATGGTGCCCACCATCCCTGTGCAATCCGTTTGCCGCGACGAAGAATCATAAAGCTATGAACCGCATCAATATCTTTCTCCAACCGTTCGATAAAGGATAAGATAGCAGCCGAGGGGACACCTTCTTTCTCGGGAGGACTAGACGGAAGCGAAACAGGATTTTGCGCAAGCACTGCAGCGCAAAATAGAATTCCAAAGAATGAGCTGAAAACCTTGAAAGAACCTACCGACTTCATTGTTTGAAGAATCCCAAATTCTTTAAATAACGAAAGAGGTTTTTTCGAATCCTTGTAGACCCTTAATTTTCTCTTCCCTCATTCTCCCTCATCACTACCTTGCAGAAATGCGACACCTCCTCTCTAAGCTCGGCTTGGTTATGCTTACTTGCCTCTTTTCGATTCTAGCCAAAGCACAAACCACTACCTTCCGAGTAGACATGTCGGTTCAAATCGCGATTGGCCGCTACGATCCGAGCAATGATCAGCTTCTAGTCCGAGGACCCTTCAATGGTTGGAGCGGCACCGACTTAACCGTTGTAGCTGGCAGTAACTTTATCTACGAAGCTGAGGTCGATATCTTTGAGGCGGACGGAGCTCAAGTTGACTACAAGTTCTTTATCGGCAGTGCTACCTCTGGCGACATCTGGGAGGGCAACGTTGGGACAGGCGAAAACGGTAATCGCAGGTTTAACTATCAGACTGGAGGACAAATCCTCGATACCGTGTTCTTCGATGATCTCGATACCAATCCTGGCGGAGGAGTCGAAGTCACTTTTCAAGTCAATATGGCCCCACTCATTCAAAACGGACTTTTTCTGCCTGAGTTCGATTGGTTGGAGGTGCGTGGTGCGTTCACTAGCTGGTCGGCCGGATTCGAACTTGAGCCCATATCGGAGGGATCGCCGATCTACTCCGGAACAACGACTATCAACTCCATTGCTCCCGGCGACAACGTCGAATACAAATACGTCTATAACGGTGATCAGTGGGAGAATGGAAGTAACCGGATATTTATCCTAGCCCAACAGGCCCTCCAAGTCCTTCCCGTCCGCTACTTTAGCGATATTGGACCTGATTCAAATCTCACCGAAGACACCAAGATCGTCATTTCAGTAAATATGAACAACGCTCTCGCCTTGGATGGAACGCCCTTTAATTTAGAAACGGATAGGGTCTACATCAATGGTGAATTTTTCGATTTCACCTGGTGGGAATGGTCATTTCCACCGGATGGGTTCGAACTCCTCGACGATGGAACTGCCGAATCAGGAGACGCCGTAGCGGAGGATGGAATCTACAGCATCAAATTCCAGGCTCTGGCCGGCCAACCAAAGAGAGTAGAATACAAGTTCTCCATTAATGGCGAGGATAGCGAAGCCGGCTTCCAGAACAATCACATCCGCTATATCCGTGAGACTGGAAACTATCCCCTGCCCGTCGACCAGTTCGGTAATATGGTGCGCGAGCCCGAGGTCTTATCCTCTGATCTAGGAGTAATTACCATAAATGGCCCCATCGATGGCAAGGTCACCTTAAGCTGGGAGAACACAGACGCGGTTCTGCAACACTCGGAAAATTTGGACCCTAGTTCTTGGCAAAACATTGCCAACTCTCAAGGAAATCTCGAAATGGTGTTCCCGGTGACCGAGGTTTCGAAAAACTACTTCAGATTAGCAAAACCCTGATGCCCTAGCCTTTATCAGACCTGTGACTGGTCCTTAAGTGGACGTATGATTCCGAGGCTGCCAAAAGCTTCTCCCACAAAAGGGATTTTGAGCACACCCTTAAATGTAAAAAGGTGAGCAATTTTTGGCCAATTTATAACCCTAACGTAGGGATTCCGATGTAGTAGCGCAAAGGGCCTTTTGACCTCCAGCTATTGAGAATACCTTACCGACTACTTCGTTACGATCTTAGCCAGTTGTCCGTCGCTAAAACCCAAGGCTTTCGCAACACCGCGCGCCATCATGACATTACCGTGAGGGTTCATATGGACCCCGTCGCCCGTGAGTTTTTTTCCTTTTGGCCGATCGGCAGGAGCGGTCTTCAAAGCTTTTTGCATATCTGCATTGAGGTCGGCGAGCAGGCACTTCTTTTCTTTCGCAAGTGCACGCAGAAATTCGTTATAGGGAATAAGCTTCTGGTTCAGGTCGCCGCTCTGGTCCTCTTTGATCATCGTTGATGTGAGGATCAAGACCCTGACGCCAGCGCTCTGAGCCTTATCGACTATCGCTGTAATATTTTTTTTGTAGTCTTCGAGGTTTACCCCATTTTTGCCATGCCAGACATCATTAACGCCGCAACTAAGAGTCATCCAGTCAGGCTTGTGCTGCAAAATATCTCTATCGACACGCTCGAGCATTTGGTTGGATTTGTGACCCCCGATTCCTTTATAGATTGGCGTGGCGGTGATGCCCTCAGCCTTGAGGGCCTGAATAAAAAGATTACAGTAGCCGCCTGAGCGAGCGCCAGCAGCCGTAATGGAGTCACCGAGAAATCCGATGGTCTGACCATCTTTGACTTGAATCTCGCCAGCGTGTGCAGCCGAAAAACTGAATGTTGCAGCGACGAGTAGGATGGAAGGAATAGATCTTAGCTTCATACGTGTAGTTTTATTTGATTAGGCGGGTAATACAGCAAAATAGATCAGAAGTTCCTAGCCTAGACCACCGGGGAAATCCCTAGCGCAACCCTTATCCGCCCAATTACGAAGGCCCCTCGCCCGTAACGAGCAGGAACTGCACGACTTCGCCTAGCGTCTTATCAAAGCCCTGCCCGACAGAGGAGTCTGAACTATAGTCTCTTGACCCTCAGGTTGCGCACCCAAAACTTCTGACCGTGATCCTGAATGGCGATCTTCCCCGAATCCGCCAACTTTTTGTTCTTTGGTTTACTTGCCGCCAGATCCAGCTTGTCCTGCACTATCTCACCGTTCAAGACGACGCTCAATTTACCCTTCTTCATTGTCACCACCATACGATTCCATTCACCGGCAGGCTTCGAGCCATTAGCCAGCGGCCCGGCAGTCTGGATCACTCCTCCAAGGTCATGCTGACCAAGCTTCTTCTTGCCGAAGCAATCAAGAATCTGAACCTCGAAGCCGTGAACAGTAGGGTCAGCCTCATCGTAAATCCTAAAATAGAGACCTGAATTGCCTCCTTTTTCGTGCTTATACTCGAAGTCGAAAACAAAGTCCTTGTAATCATCCTTAAGCCACAAATAGGAACCGTAACGCGTCCACCCCTTCTCGCCGGGCCTTGGCTCCAGGTAAAGTGAGCCATCTTTCTGGATCTTCCAATTACCGGTAGTCTCAATCTTCGAAAGGTCCTTTCCGTCAAAAACTGTTGTGAACCCCTCGGCTGCATGGGACACGAGAGGGCAGATAATCAACAGAACTAAAATAGACGCTAAAATTTTCATAACTGGGAGGGTTTATCACAAAAAAACACTCAATAAAACAATTACGCTCCGCCTTGAGCAATTTCTACCCCAGCTCCAATATTTTAATCAATTTCCAGTCGACTTAGCGCAGAACAATCGAGGGCATCTCTAAGTGACAACTATTCGGCGAGCATCAAGCGCCAGACATTTCTCAGTCAGTATTGCCGCGCGTGGGCGCGAAATTTGGCGACCTAAAAATTAAACACTTTTGCGTGACACAAACCCCTCTTTTAGCACGCATAAACGGAAAAGCCTTCTTATCTCCATAATTAACGCTCCTTTGGCTCATAATATTTGGAGGTTCCCCCCCTCAATAGGCTCATAATCCTTATGAAAATTATCGATAATTTGTCGACAATTGACGGTGGCATGACAAATGCATCAAAATAATATTAGAAATGTTACTTCCACTGGGTTTTTAGAAATAAAAGTAAGATCGATCTAGTAATAATAAAGTTAAAGAAATACTGTAAATGGATATTGGGGAAACAACGAAAGGGCCGAGCAAACAAATTTCTGCCCTAATTTTCACTGACATTGTCGGTTCCGTTGCCTTGCAGCAGAAGCTGGGGACCAATGCCTATACCCGTTACGTAAGTAGGCACGATGAGATTATAAAGGAGTGCCTTTCCACGGTTCCTGACGCCAAAATACTCAATGAAACCGGCGACGGATTTCTGATCAGATTCACAGACCCCAGCGATGCCGTAAATACCGCACTAAGACTCCAATACAGGCTCAGCCTAGAAAAGTGTGAAGGTGAATCGATCAATGTGCGCATGGGCTTGAATATGGGTTTGATCACCGAAATGGATGAGACCAATCGAGGAGCGACTCGCGCCGTAGGAATGCCTATCAATCTGGTCGCAAGAGTCATGGATTTGGGCGGAGCAGGACAGATCTTGATGACAAGAGTCGTTTATGATGATGCCAAACAATTTGTTCGCAATCATCCTGATTCTGGGCTTTCTGATACTGTCCTCTCCCCTCCAGAATGGGTGTCCCACGGATCTTACGAGATTGACGGGAATGATGAAAATATAGAAGTCTTTGAAATTGGACTTCCAGGAATAGCCCCTCTCACAGCGCCCGCAGGATCCAAGAAAGCACGACCTGCAAACCAAGCGACAGATGGAGGGTCA